>Ga0214923_10001379_pt1 | contig 34653 bp, 20 predicted proteins | sample LL1510_MetaG_FD_177993 | JGI IMG/M metagenome (GOLD analysis project Ga0214923, IMG submission 177993) | Freshwater microbial communities from Lake Lanier, Atlanta, Georgia, United States - LL-1510 | ecosystem: Environmental > Aquatic > Freshwater > Lake | place: USA: Georgia | collected...
ATATGGTAATCCACAGGTTACCTATTTTCAACAAGTCTATAAACGTTCTGTTAATTTTGCTATAGATATATTTAAAATTCCTGAAAACCATTTTAATAACATAGATTTAGGTAATGTAATTAAGTTTAAGGTACCATTTAGAGGTGACTTACTGGGTGGAATCTATCTTAAAGTTCAACATAAAGACCTTAAGAGAACAGTTCCATTTATAGATAATTATGATGACTATGATGTAGACTTATCTGGTACTAACTTTGATGATGCCTATGACCCAAGATTTACAAGTTATGTAAATGGTATAGGTTTTAATGAAATAGAGTATGCTAAAATCTATTTAAACGGTGTAGAGTTTGAACACTTGAATGGTGAACTAATATTTTTAAACAATGAGTTACATAATAGTTCAAATAGAAAAAAAGAATTCTATAAGCTAACACGTTTTTATCCAGATGAATTTAGAATTGGTTATACTAATCAGAGAGATGTCTTGACCTATTTACATTTACCTTTCTTTTTTACTAAAGACCCATCAACATATTTACCACTATGTTCTCTTAGAAATACTGAAATTCAAGTTGAAATTCGTTTTAAACCACTAGAACAATGTTTAGTTAGACAGTTTAACTATTCAGGTGATACATTGCCTGGTATAGATGGTACTCTAAATAGCACTACACCTAATGGAGTTGTACCAGCACAATATACTAAATTTATGGAAAGTGTGACAGGTGGTATTAGTCAAATAGAAATTTTTATGAAATCTGTCTATGTAGAAAAGGATGAACAAACAAGAATTTTATTAGAAACTAAGGAAATATTAATAGAGACCCTAAATGTAGGTACTGTAGAAAGACTAATGGAACCAAATGGTAACAAGGATTATACATTTGCTTTAGACTTCTATAATCCAACAAAGTATATCTATTGGGTAGTTCAAAGAGAAGATGTATATGAAGCACATCAGTATGATAACTATACCAATAACTTTAGAATTTGCTATGGAGATGGTGTATATAGCTATGATCAAGAGGATCATTTGTTAAAGGAGTCTATCTTATTGGGTAATAATGTAGAACTTATTCCTGTAAATGACGCTATATTTTTATCTAGTTTACAACTATATGAAAGTTTTAGGGCTGGTACTGATTATAATATTTATATCTATAACTTTGCCCTAAATCCATGCAGTGCTAATCCAATGGGAACTCTTAATTTTTCTAAACTTTTACATAAGGAATTAAGACTAAAACTAGTAGATAGTAGTAAATATACAGATAATGGTAATAGACCAAATATATTAGTAAGAACCTATTCTCACAGCTTTAATATGGTAATTATTAAGGATGGTTTAGCTGGACTTCTCTACCAGAACTAGTTTACTGGTTTATACATAAATCATAACAGAACTAGTTACAATAAATTTATTTATTCTATAGAATTATACTATAGAGTAGATAAAATATGATTTTTAAAAACCATATGTTAAACATGTGTAGTTTAATTTGTTACACTATATTATAGTTACAATGAGCAGAAAGGACATTGTAAAGTTTGTAGAGCGAATCGAAACAAATGAATTAGAAACTAAGAAAATCGTCGCAAGCAATATCCCTTCTAAAGACAAAATCACACTCTATGGTAAATTAGATATTACAAAAGATTTAAATATTTTTGGTACATTAACCGCTAATTCTCTTAACGTTCAATATCAAACATTTAATAACGCAGCAATCAATGGAAATATGAGTGTAGCTGACACAGTATACACTAATAGTCTTAGTGTTGCTAATATGAGTTTTGGTAATTTAAATGTGACTGGTAATGAAAGTATAGGGGGAGGTCTAGGCGTTGTAGGTAATCTTAGTGTTGGTGGTACAACTCTATTACAAAATGTAAGTGTAACTGGAACAACCGCATCTAATAACTTAGTATCTAATACATTAAGTGTTGGTGGTACTACCCAACTAAATTTAATAAAAGCTAATAACTTAAGTATTGGTGGTGATACAAATCTTAACACTATCAAAGGTAATAGCTTAAGTATAGCTGGAGATGTTTTTATAGGTGGTACTCTTACAGCTACTACTCAGTTTAACAACTTAAATGTTTCTGGTCCTACTGTAATTCAAAATACTCTAAGTGTGTCGGGGTCAACTAAAATATCTAATACATTAGATGTTACCAATACTACTACTCTATCTGGAACTGTAAAAATTAGTGGAACAACTACTATAGATAATACTCTTAGTGTATTAGGATCTGTTAGACTATTGGATACCCTTAGTGTTTCTAAAAGTGTTACTCTATCTAATACATTAGATGTTTCAGGTGCTACATCTATTCGTACCTCTTTAAGTGTTAGTGGACCAACAACACTAGCTGGTACAGTTAATATATCTGGTGCTACTAGAATAGATGATACACTTAGTATAGCAGATAAAATAACTGGTCTAAATGGTATGGACTTATCAGGTAACTTAAGTGTAGGTGGTATCTTATATGTTAATACTATTAGTGTACTCAATTCTAACTTATCAGTAGCAGCGTTCAATCCTAATGTTTCTACCGCTATAGCTATTAATAATACACTTAGTGTTAGTGGTATAACCACATTAGCTAATAACCTAAATATATCTGGAGCAACAACTATAGATAACACACTTAGTGTCTCTAAAAGAACATATATTGCTAATGAACTAAGTGTTAGTGGTTTAACAACTATATCTAATGCTATTAATATTAGTGGTGTTACAACCTTAAAAGATAGTGTTAATATTTCTGGTATTACTACTATAGCTAATGCTCTATACATTAGTGGTGTAACAACTCTTGCTAATACAACCAATATTTCAGGAATTACTACAGTAGCTAATACACTTAATGTAACTGGTAATACAAACTTAGCTAGACTTAGTGTTGGTGGCCAGGCTTTAATAAATAATACTCTTAGTGTAATGGATAATACCTATATTGCTGGAAACCTAGATGTATCTGGTAGCATAAATGTTAATAACAATGTTAGTATAAATAAAAACCTATTAGTATCTAATAATTTAACTGTTGTAGGTGAAACTAATTTACAAGGTACTACAGTAGCAACTGGTCAGGTTAAAATAGATAATACCCTAAGTATCACTGGATTAATCTATGGTAGCAATCTAACTATGTCTGGTACTACTAATTTCAATGGAACACTTAACGCAAATGGATCACTAAATGCTAATACTTCTCTAAATGTATCTGGACCAACAGTTTTAAAAAATACACTAAATGTATCTGGAGCTACTACTCTAGGTCAATCAAATGTTAGTATTGGTGGAAAAACCTATATTAATAATGCTCTTAGTGTTGGTGGTACAACACAACTAGCAACAGCTAATACAACTGACTTAAATGTTAGTGGTACTGCTTCTATAAATAATCTTAATGTAACTGGTACAACAACAATTAGTAGTATTACCTTAAGTGCCTTAGATGTCAATGGTACTGCACAAATAGATGACTTATCAGTTGTTGGTCAGACAACACTTAACCATCTTACTGTTCAGGGTACAACAAACCTAGCTAGTCTAACAATTAATGATTTAAGTGTTGTCAACACCGCTGGTTTTAATACAATTAATTCGACCGATATTAATTCAACTGGTAACGCACAAATGAATTATGCCTATGCTAATTCATTAGATGTTACTGGCAATGCTAACTTTAATAATACAGTAACAGTAGAAGGTTTAACTAAGATTGATAATAACTTGAGTGTATCAGGTATAGTTGGTATATCTAATGCTCTAAATGTTAATGGACAAACCAGAATAAATAATGTATTAAGTGTAAACGGTGTTACTACCCTATCTAACTCTCTAAATGTCTACGGAGCTACTACTTTAAAAGATAATGTATTTGTGTCTGGTCAAACTAAGATAAACAATATCCTAAGTGTTTCTGGAGTAACTACCTTAGCTAACAATACTAATATTTCTGGAGTAACAACTTTAGGAAACACAGTTAATATAAGTGGTAATACTAAAATAAACAATACACTAAGTGTTTCTAACAATATTTATACTAATGGTTCTATTAGTATTGCTGGAATGATTATTGCTTCTAGTATTAGTGTATTAAACTCTAATATTAATGATATTTCAGGTGGTTCTCTAGTATTTAATCCTAATATTTCAGCAGCACTAAATATAAATAATACTTTAAGTGTTAGTGGTATTACTACTCTATCCGATGACCTAAATGTAAGTGGTGTAGCAACTATTGGGGAAGATTTACATATTGGTGGTATTACTACGCTCAATGACCAATTACATGTTTCTGGAGCAACAACACTATCTAATACATTAACTGTAGAAGGTAATACTAACTTAAATAACGAAGTAGCTATTTCTGGTAGAACTATTATAAACAACAATTTAAGTGTTAATGGTTCATCTAATACAACTGGTAATGTAGATATTGGTGGTAACACTAAGATAGCTGGTTCTATCAGCGTCAATGGTGGTAGTTTTATATCTAATGGTATGAGTATTAATGGAAATACTAATATTAGTGGTATATTAAATGTTGGAAATAATACTGTTTTAGTAGGTGTATTAAATATTTCTGGTCAAACCAAAATAAACAATACCCTTAGTGTTTCTGAAAACGTTACTATGGCAAATAACCTAAATATCTCAGGAAATACTAAAATTGCTAATAGTTTAAGTGTTGCTCAGGCAACTACTTTAAGTAATACTCTTAGTATAAATGGTCAAACTACTATAGCTAACTCTCTACAAGTCTCTGGAGCAACTACTCTAAGAGATGCTCTTAGTGTTAATGGAGCTACTAAAATAAACAATACTCTTAGTGTATCCAACAACTTCTATACTCAAGGTTCTATCAGTGTTGCGGGTACTATCATTGCTAACAGCATTAGTTTATTAAATCCTAATAGTTTTTTTAATGGTGATATTAGTGTAGCAACTACTATTAACAATAGCTTAAGTGTTCAAGGTGAAACTTACCTAAGCAATCAGTTAAGAGTTCAGGGACATACTACAATTAATAATACTATGTATATTGAAGGCTTTACTACAGTTAATGATAGTATGGTAGTTAATGCTAACTTAAATGTCAACCATAACGCCTATATAGAAGGAGAGGCATTTTTATATGATAAAACAACTATAACTGGACAGACTATTATCCAAAATACTTTAAGTACAAGTGGTAACATTACTACCTCTAATAACTTATTTGTAGGTTCTAACGCAAATATAAGTGGTAACGCATATATTTCTGGTTCTCAAACAGTAATTGGTAACCTAAATATATCTGGTGCTACAACTATAGATGATACTTTAAGTGTTAGTGGAACAGCTGTTCTAAGTGATACTATTGTTAAGTCAACTATGAGTGTTAATGGAGTAACCCAGCTATCTAATACTTTAAGAGTATCTGGTCAAACTGTTATCAATAATAGCTTAAGTGTTAGTGGAACTACTACCCTAGGTGGAAATTTAAATGTATCTGGTGCTACTACTATAGATGATACCCTTAGTGTTTCTCAAGCTACATATTTATCTAATAGCCTTAATGTTACTGGACAAACTGCTATTCAAAATAGTTTAGGTGTTAGTGGCAATACAATACTCGCTGGAACACTAAATATATCTGGTGCTACAAATATCGATGATAATTTAAGTGTTAGTGGAAACTCTACTTTAGTTGGACAAGTTAATATCTCTGGACAAACTACTATAGATGATAGTTTAAGTGTTAGTGGTACATCTATCTTAGCAGGTAGTGTAAATATATCTGGCCAAACTGTTATAGATGATAATTTAAGTGTTAGTACCAATATTTATACAGCTGGTTCAGTTTCTATTGGTGGTTCAATTAGTATAGTTGGTACTATTATAGCTAATAGCATTAGTGTTTTAAATAGCTATGGAATTTCTGGAAATGGTCAGTTCAATCCAAATATTACTCAAGCAATTACTATGACTGATACCCTAAGTGTTCAAGGTATAACAACTATGACAGGAGCAGTTAATATTTCTGGGCAGACTGCAATAGATGATAACTTAAGTGTTAGTGGTACATCAACTTTAATAGGAAATGTTAATATTTCTGGTTCTCAAATTCTAAAGGGACAACTTAGTGTTCTTGGTGAAACTTTATTAGCTAATACACTAAGTATAGCTGGTAAAACAGTTATAAACAATAGCTTAAGTGTAACTGGTAATGCTCTTATCTATGGTAACTTAAATATTTCTGGGGCTACTACTATAGATGATACTCTTAGTGTTTCACAGATTACAACACTAGCTAACGCATTATTAGTATCAGGACAAACAGTTATCAATAATAGTTTAAGCGTTAGTGGTTCTAGTAACTTAGCAGGTGCGGTAAACATATCAGGTGCAACTACTTTAAATAATTCTATTAGTATAGCCGGAAACTCAGTTTTAGTAGGTAATGTTAATATTTCAGGTAGTACTATTATAGATGATAATTTAAGTGTAAGTGGTCAGGCTACTATTGGTTCAGACATTCTTATCTCTGGTAATACATTAATAAGAAATACATTAAGTGTGTTAGGTCAGACTGTTTTACAGGGAAGTGCTAATATATCTGGTCAAACAGCTATCCAAAATAGCTTAAGTGTTTTAGGTCAGACCGCATTAGGGAACACAACTATATCTGGTATAGCAGCTATAAATAATAACTTAAGTGTAAGTGGAACAATTATTGCTCAGAACATTAGTATTGCTAACTTTCAAGGTTTTAACGCAAATACATATAATGCTACCATTATCAACAATACTCTTAATGTTACTGGAAATACAACTATTAATTCTAACCTTAATGTTTCAGGAGCAACAACAATTGATGATACAGTTAGTGTTTCTGGCACAACTACTCTAGCCGGAGCTGTAAATATTTCTGGCCAAACTAATATTAATAATTCTATTAGTATATCTGGTTTAACAACTATTAATAATGACTTACAGGTAACTGGGGGTGATATATTAGCAAGTGGTGATATAAGCGTTTCTGGTGTATTATACGCAGATAGCATTAGTATTACCAACTTCTCTATGTCTTCTATGTCTAACGCAACTACAATTAATAATACTCTTAGTGTATCTAATATTGTTACATTAGCTGATAGCTTAAATGTATCTGGTCAAACAAGAATAAATAATAACCTAAGTATTTCAGGAACTACAACTATTGGAGGCCAAGTTATAGCAAGAGATACTATGGCTATATCTGGAGCTACTACTATTAGAAACACATTAAGTGTATCTGGAAATACTACTGTTGGTTCTATGTTACAAGTTTCAGGACAAACTATCCTAAAAAATATTCTTAGTGTAAATGGTGCGACTACACTTGTTGGTGCTGTAAATATTTCTGGACCAACTACAATTAACAACAATATTAGCTTAAATGGTAACTTAGTTGGTAGTGCTTCTACTAGTATAAGTATTGGTGGTATTATTATAGCAGATACATTAAGCGTTGCTAACTTTGATGGATTTGGTTCTAATATTTCCACAGCAACTAATATAGAAAATACATTAAGTGTTTCTGATTCTACTACACTTGCTGGAACTGTAAATATTTCTGGAAGTACAACTATAGAAAATACTCTTAGTGTTAGTGGTGCGGTTACATTATCAAATGCTCTAAGTGTTACTGGACCAGTTTATCTTAGAAATAACCTAAATATTTCAGCAACAACAACTATGAATGGACCATTAAATGTATCTGGTGCTTCTAAGATAGCTAATACTATTAGTGTATCTGGAATTGCTACATTTACCAATGGAGTTAATATTTCAGGTGCTACCACAGTTAGAAATACATTGAGTGTTTCTGGTAATACTACTATGACTGGTAGCGTAAATATTTCTGGTAGTGCTACAGTTAAAAATGCGTTATCTGTAAATAATCATATTTATGGCAGTGGAGATATTAGTGTAGCAGGTACTATTATAGCAGATAGTATTAGTATTGCTAATCTACCATTTATATTATCTGGTGCTTCAATTTCTAATATAATAGACAATGCTCTAAGCGTAAGTGGTAATACTACTGTAGCAGGAACAATGAATATATCTGGTTTAACAACTATAGATGACGCTATTAGTGTATCAGGTAACGCATATCTATTAGGAAATGTTATTGTATCTGGAGCAACTAATATTAAAAATTCACTAAGTGTCCAGGGACCAACTAATTTAGTAGGCCAAACTAATATTCAAGGACAAACTACGTTAAGTAATAGTTTAAGTGTTAGTGGTCCAATTACTTTTACTAATAATGTAAACATATCTGGACAGACTACTATTGATGATAACCTAAGTGTCAGTGGTGTAGCTGTATTTAATGATAATGTATTTATATCAGGTCCAACTACTATTAACAACACACTTAACGTTACTGGAACTATTATAGCACAAAACATTAGTATTGCTAACTATCCGGGTTTTAATCCAAATATAAATAGTAGTATTAGTGTTGCAGGAACTATCTACGCTCAAAATATTAGTGTTGCTAATATGCCAACAGCTGCTTTTAATCCTAACATTTCTACAGCAGTTACTATGTCTAGTTCTCTAAGTGTTAATGGAAATACATCATTATTAGGTAATGTAAATATTTCTGGTCTAACTACTATAGATGATTCAATTAGTGTTTCAGGAAATGCTACTATAGTTGGAACTACAGCAATCAGTGGTTCTACAGTTATTAATAATACCCTTAGTGTATCTGGAAATACTATTTTATCTGGACAAGTTATAATATCAGGTCAAGCCAAGCTAGCAAGTTCTTTAAGTGTTGCTGGTCCATCTAATTTAGTTGGTAGTGTAACTATTGCTGGCCAAACTACTATTACTAATGCTGTTAGTGTTTCAGGTTTAGCTACCTTTACTAATGGTGTTAATATATCTGGTCCTACCTATATTGATGATAACTTAAGTGTCAATGGTACAACTATATTAAATGGAAATGTAACAATATCTGGTCACACTACTATAGGTAATGTTTTACACGTTAATAATGATATAATTGGCTGCTGTGACTCTAATATTAGTATTGGTGGTACTATCTATGCTCAAAACATTAGCATTGCTAACTTTCCAGGTTTCAATCCAAATATTACTACAGGCATTAGTGTTGCAGGAAATACTACTATACTAGGTAATACTAATATATCTGGTAATACAACTATTGCTGGACAAACTAATGTACAAGACTTAAGTGTAGGTGGAAATATAATTGGAGATTGTGATACGACTATTAGTATATGTGGGGCTGTTATAGCTGAGTCTATTAGTATTAGTGGTACATTAATAGCTGATAGTATATCTATAGCTAACTTCCAAAGCTTTAATCCAAATGTTTCTGTAGCAATGACCATAAATAATACTCTAAGTATCGCAGGAAACACTACTATAGCTGGTAATGTAGCTATTTCTGGCCAGACATTAATAGATGATAGCTTAAGTGTCTCAGGTAATTCTAACTTACACAATACAGCTATTAATGGTAACTTAAGTGTATCTGGTCCAACTGTTCTTAAGAGTTCTCTACAAGTATCTGGTAATACAACATTAACTGGAAACGTAAATATCTCTGGTCCTGTCGCTATAGATGATACACTAAGTGTTTCTCAAAATGGTTATTTCTCAAGCAATTTATCAGTAGCTAATAACTTATATGGTAGTGGTAATATTAGTATTACAGGAACAATTATAGCAGATAGTATTAGTATAGCAAACCTATCAATTAATGGATTTAATCCTAACATATCTACAGCAGTTACTATGAGTGATACACTAAGTGTTCAGGGTACTGCAACATTAGCTGGTAACGTAAATATATCTGGACAAACTACTATAGATGATAACTTAAGTGTATCTGGACAAACCAACTTAAATAACACTGTTATTAGAAACTCTCTAGTTGTGAGTGGTTCATCGGCTACAACTGGCACCTTAAGTGTTCAGGGCAATATAACTACTAACAATAATATAAGCTTAGCAGGAACATTATACGCGCAAAACATTAGTATTGCTAACTTTCAGAGCTTTAATCCAAATATCTCTGTGGCAACAACTATCAATAATACATTTAGTGTAGCTGGAAACACAACCTTAGCAGGTAATGTAAATATTTCCGGACCAACTATAATTGATGATACATTGAGTGTTTCTGGTCAAACTAACTTAAATAACTTAGTTGTATCTAATCAAACTGCTTTAGCAAGTACATTAAGTGTAAATGGAAATATCTACAATAATAATAATATTAGTTTAGCAGGAACACTATATGCTCAAAACATTAGTATTGCTAACTTTCAGAGCTTTAATCCAAATATTTCTGTGCCAGTTACTATGAGTCAATCTCTAAGTGTAAATGGTAATACCTTATTAGCAGGGAACGTTAATATTTCTGGACCAGTAGTTATAGATGATACCTTAAGTGTTTCTGGTCAAACTAACTTAAATACACTGGTTGTTAGTGGAGCTACTGCTCTAAATAGTACCCTAAGTGTTTCTGGAGCAACTACGTTAGCTAATAGCTTAAATATTTCAGGTCAAACAACTATTAATAATACTTTAAGTGTTTCTGGAGCAATTATGTTAGCTAATAGCTTAAATGTATCTGGAGCTACTACTATAGACGATACATTAAGTGTTAGTCAAAAGATAACAGCAACTGGTGGTCTAGACTTATCAGGTAATTTGAGTTTATCAGGAATCTTATACGCAGATAATATATCCATAGCTAACTTTAATAGCTTTAATCCTAATATTTCAGTAGCTACTACAATTAATAATACTTTTAGTGTATCAGGTATTACAACTTTAGCAAACAACTTGAATATATCTGGAAGTACTACTATTAAATCAACACTAGACATTTCAGGTTCTACAAGAATTCAAAATAGTTTAAGTGTATCTGGAGCAACTAACCTAAATACATTAAGTGTTTCCGGCTCTACTACATTATCTAATAGCTTAAATGTATCTGGACAGACAACTATCAACAATACATTAAGTGTTTCTGGTAATACTACATTATCTAATAGCTTAAATGTATCTGGAGCAACTACAATAGATGACACTTTAAGTGTTAGTCAAAAGATAACTGCTACTGGAGGACTAGATTTATCAGGTAATTTAAGTTTATCAGGAATCCTATACGCAGACAATATCTCTATAGCTAACTTTAATAGCTTTAATCCTAATATATCTGTAGCTACTACAATCAATAATACATTTAGTGTATCTGGTACTACTACTCTTGCTGGTAATGTTAATATATCAGGTCCAACTATTATAGATGATACATTAAGTGTATCTGGTCAAACCAATCTAAATACTCTAAATATATCCGGAGCAACAAGAATACAAAATAGCTTAAGTGTTTCGGGGGCTACTAACCTAAATACATTAGTTGTTTCTGGTGCTACTACTATTGCTAATAGTTTAAGTATAGGTAATAATGTTATGATTACTGGTAACTTAACAGTTCTAGGTACTCAGACTATTAATCAAGTTATTAATCAAAGTACACCAAGTCCTATCATTGAATTAGGTGCTGGAAACACACTTAATTTACCAATTGGTTTCTTAGGAGATTATGATGTTAGTGGATATACTGGTTTAGTTAGAGATACCACTGGTAGCCATAAATGGTGGTTAGTTAGTGACTATAATAAAGTAAATCCTAGTGTATTTACTGGAGTTGTAGACTCTAGCAGAGCAACTATAGTTGTTGGAAACTTAGAAGCTTTGGATATTTCTGGTACATCAATGAAAATTGCTGGTTCTACCCAACTAAATACCCTTAGTGTTACTGGAACTGCCCAACTAAATACCTTAAGTGTTACTGGATCTACTCAATTAAATACCCTTAGTGTTATAGGTAGTACTAATATGTTAGGAAATGTTAATATATCTGGACAAACAACTATAGATGATACACTAAGTGTTAGTCAGAAAATAAAAGGTAGTAGTGGTATGGACTTATCAGGTAACTTAAGTATTAATGGTATTCTATATGCTAGTGCTATTTCTATTGCGAACTTATCAATTAATGGCTTTGACCCTAACATATCTACAGCAGTTACTATGAATAATACTCTTAGTGTTCAAGGTTCTGTAACTATTACTAATACATTAAGTGTAAATTTAGGTGTTACATTAGGAAATACCCTTAGTGTTTTAGGTGCTGGTTTTATAGGAAATGGCCTAAGTGTTATGGGAGTTACTAACTTATCAAATAACCTAAATGTAACTGGAACAGTAAATATAGATAATACCTTAAGTGTTTCTCACTCTACTACACTAGCTAATACTCTTACTGTATTAGGGGCTACTGTACTGGCTTCTACTCTTGATATTTCAGGACAAACTAAAATAAATAATTCACTAAGTGTTTCTGGAGTAACTAATTTAGCTGGACCTACTAAAATAGAAAGTACATTAAGTGTTTCTGGTAAAGTTCAAGCAAATAATGGTATGGATATATCAGGTAACCTAAGTGTTTCTGGAACTATCTTTGCTAGCGATATTAGTTTTAATACCTATGCTCCATTTAATCCTAATATATCTGTTCCAGTCACTATGAGCCAAACACTCAGTATTGCTGGTAGTACTAACTTACAGAACTTAGATATATCTGGTCAAACTAAGATACAAAATACTTTAAGTGTAAGTGGTCCAGTTACTATTGCTAATGCTTTAAATATTTCTGGTGCAACAAATATTAACAATGATTTAAGTATTAGTGGTAACTTAGTTGTAGCTGGAGATTTAACAGTGTTAGGAAACCATATTACTTTAGATGTTCAAACAATAACTGTAGAAGATACCGTTTTAACACTAGCTAAAAACAATAATAGCGATATAGTACCAATTGGAGTTATAGGAAAATACGATTCAACTAGTTATACAGGTTTAATAAGAGATACCACTGGTGACCATAAATGGTGGTTAATAGATGGCTATGGTAGTGATGTTTCAGGTTCATTTACTGGTGTAGTCGATGCTAGCAGAGCAGATATAGTAGTTGGTAACTTAGACGCATTAAATATTTCTGTTGGTAGTATAACAACCAGTGGTAACGCACACTTAGCAACTTTAGATGTATCAGGAAACTCATTTTTACATAGTGCATATATAAATGGAGATATAAGTGTATTTGGTAACAATTATACTCACGACTTAACTGTAAGTAACTTATCTAACTTAAATAACGTTAGTGTATCTAGTAACTTATTAGTAGCAGGAAATACATATGTAAATGATATTAGTGTTAATGGTGAACTATATGCATATGGTGGAAACTTTGGTAGCATTGGTGCTATAGCTAATATATCTGTTGGTAATGACTTAACTGTTGACCATGATGTTTCTATAGGTAACTTACTATATACTTCTATCTTAAATGTTGATTTATCACTAAATGTATCAGGAAGTGCTTATATAGATGAATTAAGTGCGGGTAATATCCATGGTGGTTCATTAAGTATTACTGGCTATGCCGGTATTACAAATGATTTAAGTGTAGGTAACTCTATTAGAACATACAATACAACTACATCTAACTTATATGTATCTGGTTTAACAAGTGTTGCGGCGTTAGATGTATCTGGTAGTTTTGAAGTACATGGTTCAGCTAATATGAACTCTGTTGCGACAAATTCATTATCCGCTAATCAGTTAAGCGTCTATGGCAATGTAGGAATAATTTACGATGTAAGTATTGGCGGTAGTTTACAAGCAAATAGTTTAGATATATTAACAACAGCAAATGTTGGCTATTTAAGTGTAAATAATGATGTCACAATAGCTAATAGTCTAAATGTTTCTGGTAATACTATTATTCATAATACACTAAGTGTAATAGGTGATATAAATATAGGTAACAACCTAAATGTATATGGAGAAACAATCCTAAATAATGTTGGAGCAAGTGTTATAAGCGCAAATACCATATTAGTTAGTGATTTAGGTGCTACTATTTTAAGTGTAGGTAGTCTATCAGTAGGTAGTTTAAGTATATCAGGTCCAACATCTCTACAATCTACCCTAGATGTATCAGGATCAACAACAATTCAGAGCACTTTAAGCGTCAGTGATAAAATAACTGGCCTAAATGGTATGGATATATCTGGTAATTTAAGTGTTTCAGGTACAATTTTCGCCAGTGATATTAGCTTTAATACATATGCTCCATTTAATCCTGATATATCAGTACCAGTTACTATGAGCCAAACACTAAGTGTTTATGACCAGATCTATATTGGTGATGTAGTTAGTAGTATTCCAGTTGGACTAGTTAATACATATGACTTAAATGTTAGAAATGGATTAAGTGTGTTAGGAACTACTGAATTAAACTACACTGGTATTCTAAATGACTTAAGTGTAGGTGGAAATATTACTACAAATTACCTAAGCGTAAACTATGACTTAAGTGTTGGTGGAAATACTACAACAAACTATCTTAGTGTAGCTAACGATTTAAGTGTAGGTGGAACTACAAATACAAATTACCTAAGCGTAAACTATGACTTAAGTGTTGGTAATGATATGTATATATATGGTAATGTTAGTGTAGTTGGAACATTAATTACTAGCAATGTAAGTATAGGTAGTCTTGAAAACTTAACTGTCAATAATGCTATTAGCGTAGGTAATAATTACTATAGTGGTGACATAAATACAGCTTATATGACAGTAAGATTAGATTTAAACGCTAATAATACATATACTAACTACATTGAAGTCAATGGTGATACATCAATTAGTGGAACAACATATTTAGAAAATAGTTTAAGTGTTAATGGTCCAGTATTTATTGATAATAATTTAAGTATAACTGGTGGACAAGCGTTGTTAAACACTACTACTTCTATTACCCAAGGTTTATTAGTAGAGAGAGAATACTTACCAATTCAACCATTTAGAAATACTAATGATTATACTTTAGAAGATGGACAATATAGTGTTGAAAGCAGTGGATATTATTCTCTATATTGGGATCCACAGTTATTTGCGGACTGGAGAGCATTTGATAATGCAGATCCAAATCAATATTATTCTTTTTGGCAATCTAATAGTAACTATAATAATGGAAATTATAACAACATACAGAGTACTAATGGCTATATGGGAGAATGGATTGAAATACACACTCCTATTCAGTATCATGTAAATAGTATCCAAATATCTACAAGTCCTTACTATTGGGAACGTGTATATTATTCACCAGAAACATTTAGAGTATATGGTTCTGTAGATAATTCTAACTGGACAGTCTTATTAGATATTTCTGGAGTTAGTTGGACATCACAAGAAACACAAACATTTAGTTTACCAAGCACTAATGGATATACCTATTTTAGATTAGCTATTAATAAGGTTCAACCAGGTGGTAATTTAATAATTATCAGAGATATTAAGTATTATTTAGATAGTAACTATACAACAGCTCTAAAGATAGTAGGTAATAGTCATATTTCTGGTAGTGAAATAATATCTAATAACTTAAGTGTAGGTGGAACTACTACACTTAATACTCTAAGCGTTACTGGCTTATCACAGTTAACTAACTTAGGAGTAAGTAATTCAGTAAGTATTGGTAATGATTTAACAGTTAGTGATACAATTAGTGTAGCTGGGCCAGTTACTATAAATAATACATTAAGTGTTACCCAAGATTTATATATAGGTGGTAATTTAACAGTTCTAGGTAGTCAGGTAATTATGGATGTTCAAACAGTTACTACAGAAGATACCGTTTTAACACTAGCAAGTAACAATGCTACTGATGTATTACCAATAGGTATGATAGGTAAATATAATACTAATAATTATACCGGTTTAGTTAGAGATAATACTAATGACCATAAGTGGTGGTTGATTCAAAACTACGGTGTAGATATTTCATCTAACTTCACTGGTGTAAATACAGATGCTAGTAGGGCAACATTAGTAGTGGGTAATTTAGAAGCTCTAAACTTAAGTATCAACGGAGCATTAGATATATCTGGAGCTGCTGTTTTACATAGTACACTAGCTGTTTCTGGAGCTACAGTTTTACAAAATACACTAAGTGTTCAAGGACCAACTGTATTAGCAAATAGCTTAAATGTATCAGGTCAAACTAGAATTAATAATACATTGAGTGTTTCACAGGCTACTACTTTAGCAAGTACTTTAGATGTTTCGGGAACAATGAGATTACAAAATACACTAAGTGTTTCTGGACAAACAACTATTAATAATACTTTAAGTGTTAGTCAGGCAACTACCTTAGCTAATAGCTTAAATGTATCTGGAGCAACTGCTTTAGCTTCAACTCTAGACATTTCAGGATCAACTAGAATCCAAAATACATTAAGTGTTTCTCAAGCAACTACCTTAGCTAATAGCTTGAATGTTTTAGGCCAAACTAATTTAGCATCAACTCTAGACGTTTCAGGATCTACTAGAATCCAAAATACCCTAAGTGTTTCTCAGGCTACAACCTTAGCCAATAGCTTGAATGTATCTGGTCAAACTACTATTAACAATACCTTAAGTGTTTCTCAAGCAACTACCTTAGCTAATAGCTTGAATGTATCTGGACAAACTGCTTTAGCATCTACTCTAGACGTTTCAGGATCTACTAGAATCCAAAATACCCTAAGTGTTTCTCAAGCAACTACCTTAGCTAATAGCTTGAATGTATCTGGATCTACTACTATTAACAATACCTTAAGTGTTAGTCAGGCTACAACCTTAGCTAATAGTCTAAGAGTATCAGGTCAAACTGCTTTAGCTTCAACTCTAGACGTTTCGGGATCTACTAGAATCCAAAATACATTAAGTGTTAGTCAGGCAACTACCTTAGCCAATAGCTTGAATGTATCTGGCCAAACTGCTTTAGCTTCAACTTTAGACGTGTCAGGATCAACTAGAATCCAGAATACATTAAGTGTTTCTCAAGCAACTACCTTAGCTAATAGCTTGAATGTTTTAGGTCAAACTGCTATAGCTTCAACTTTAGACGTGTCAGGATCTACTAGAATCCAGAATACCTTAAGTGTTTCTCAAGCAACTACCTTAGCTAATAGCTTGAATATATCTGGTCAAACTACTATTAACAATACCTTAAGTGTTTCTCAAGCTACAACCTTAGCTAATAGCTTAAATGTTTCTGGATCCACAGCGTTAGCATCAACTTTAGACATTTCAGGATCTACTAGAATTCAGAATACCTTAAGTGTTTCTGGAGCAACCACCTTAGCTAATAGCTTGAATATTTCAGGCTCTACTACTATTAACAATACACTAAGTGTTTCTCAAGCAACTACCTTATCTAATAGTCTAAGAGTATCTGGATCCACAGCTTTAGCATCAACTTTAGACATATCAGGATCAACTAGAATACAAAATACCCTAAGTGTTTCTGGATTAGTAACTATTAACAATGACTTAAGCGTATCTCAAGGGGTTAAGGCAGATGGTTATGTAAATTTTACAGGATCTAACATAGTAAACTATCTACCTAAACAACCATTCACAAGTAACCAATATACCCTAAATGATGGATTATATGACGTAAGTAGCACTAGTTATTATCTAATAGGAAGTAGTTTTGACTATGCTGACTGGAAAGCATTTGATAACAATAGTGACGGTTACTATAATTTCTGGTTATCACAGGCAAGATACGATGGAACAACTGGTAACTATACCTATACCAACTCTACTGATGGTTATCAAGGAGAATGGATACAGTTAACAACACCTATAGCATATTCAATATCAAAGGCCCAGATTACTCCTACAACAACTGGTTTTACCTATGTTAGAAGTAGTCCAAGAAACTTTAGACTATTAGGTTCTAATGATGCTATTACATGGACCACACTTACTGATCAGTCAGGAGTTATATGGAATGACTCTAACATGAAAGAGTTTGATCTTTCCTATAACAACCTAGCTTTTAAATATTTTAGACTAGTAATAAATAAGGTCGGTAATCAGTCTGTTAATAATAACAACACTAACGCAGAAATTAAAGACTTAAAATTTATATTAGATAGCGCATCTGTTAAAACATTAAATGTCTCTGGTAATACAGATATATCTGGTAATGTAAATATTACTGGTCAAACTAGAATAGTAAACACACTAAGTGTATCTGGATTAACTAAGTTATCAAATGTAGGAATTACAAACTCACTAAGTATTGGAAATGATGTTACAATAAGTGATACTCTTAGTGTACAAGGAAATACCAAGTTAAATGTATTAGATGTTTCTGGATCCTCCGTTTTACACTCTACATTAAATGTAATTGGCAATACTGAACTAACTAATTTAGGAATATCAGGAAACTTAAGTATAAATGGGTATATGCAGATTTCTTCACTAGATGTATCAGGAAATACTAATCTAAATACATTAGGTATTAGTAATAGTGTAAGTATTAATGGTCCAGTTCAAATGAATAATACCTTAAATGTATCTGCTAATACTGAACTACTAACTGCAGGAATATCAGGTGGTCTAAGTATTAATGGTGGATTAAGTGTTAATGGTGATACCCAACTCAATAATAACCTATATGTATCTGCTAATACTGAACTATATACTGTAGGAATCTCTAATGGATTAAGTATTAATGGTGGCCTAAGTGTTAATGGTGATACCCAACTAAATAATAACTTATATGTTTCCGCTAATACTGAACTATATACTGTAGGAATATCCAGTGATCTAAGTGTAGCTGGAACATTAACAACAGGTTCATTAAATGTATCCGCTAACACTGAACTATTAACCGTTGGAATATCAGGTGGTCTAAGTATTAATGGTGGATTAAGTGTTAATGGTGATACCCAACTTAATAATAACCTATATGTATCCGCTAATACTGAACTATATACTGTAGGAATCTCTAATGGATTAAGTATTAATGGTGATACATTAATTAATAATACACTAAGTGTAACTGGTGATGTAAATATTGGAAACAACTTAAATGTATATGGAGAAACTGTCTTAAATAATGTAGGAGCAAATGTTATAAGTGCTAGTACAATATTAGTTAACAATCTTGGTGCTGCTATTCTAAGTGTTGCTAGTTTATCTGCTGGTAGCTTAAGTGTTAATGGTCCAGTAGCTATATCTTCAACCTTAGATGTATCAGGAAATACTAATTTATCAAATGTTGGAGTATCTGGTAATATAAGTATTAATGGTGGATTAAGTATTACTGGAGATTTATTAGTAAATGGTAACTTAACTGTAGACGGTATATATACTACATTAAATGTAGAAACAGTCACTACTAATGAAAACATTATTACACTTGCTAAAAATAATACTACAGATAGTGTTCCAATGGGTATGTTAGGTCAGTATAATACTAATAGTTACACTGGTTTAGTTCGTGATACTAATGTTAATAGTCATAAATGGTGGTTGGTAAAAGACTACTATATAGATCCTTCTAATAATACTAACCCATTTGCTGGTGTAACTGACGCAAGTAAGGCAACATTAGTTACAGGTGATTTAGAGGTACAACGTTTAGATGTTTCTGGAGCTACAGTTATTCAAAATAGCTTAAGTGTATCAGGTCCAGTAGTAATGGATTCTACTCTAGATGTATCTGGACAAGCTAATATCAATGGTGGATTAAGTGTAAATAGTACTATGATGGTTAAATTCACAGATCTCACTGTTAATGAACCTGTATTAAATAATAACGAAGGTGCTATGTGTGTTAGAGAGTATAATGGTATTAAGTTTTTATCTATAAAGACTGTCTTATCTAATGGTGATATCCAATATACTAATATAGCTCCTCTTAGTTAAAAAACTAAATATACATATAGAATGTTTCTAAAAAATCAACTATATAGTTTATAAAAAATAATCTTCCCATATTTTATATATACTATAATGTCTGCTACTGTAGTAATCTCCACAATTGAAAAAGTATTAAATGGTGCTTTAGATAACGTCTATATTAACACTGGTATTAAAGTGTTCTTAGGTTTATATGCCGCATTTGCTGCTCCTAACCTACCACCATTTTTATTAGGCTTATTTGATACTGTTTTATTTAGAATCTTAGTAGCTTTTGTTATTATTTTTATGGCTATTAGAGAACCATCTATTGCTATTATGATAGCTGTAGCATTTGTTATTACTTTACATGCTGCTAATAAATATAAACTAGTTCAAACTACACTATCTACAACTGTTCCTAATGAATCATCATGGTTACCATCTGCTAAGCAAGTTGCTCTAGGTCAACAACCAGTTTCTGAAGATATAGAAATTATGAAAAGAGCAGAACCATCCCACAATTTAGAAGAACATATAGTAGAACCTATGGCATCTCATCCAGATGAGTTTAAAAACGCTTCTACCTCTTTTACAAGCCAAGCTCAATTCTTAGACGCACAAAATAACTTAGTTCCTGAATCTATTCAAGAAAATAGTGTTGCTACATTTGCTAATCAACATAGTGTACAAGGTTTAGATGAGATTAGTGGCTATAGCAATGCTGGCTATTCTACTTATTAATTATAGAAACAACTAAAATTTTCTATATCGCATTTTAAGATATGGGAAATTTCTTTTATAAATATATTTATATTACTCTATCTAGTTATATATAGACTTTTGATTAGTAACTCTATTTATTAAAATTTCTATCTTTTTTCTTAGATTTCTGGCATAGAAAAATAGTAAAAAACCATATATAGGTCCACCTCCTAATTCTTTTACTTTACTATGGACAAATCCTCCATAACCATCTAAAGGAAATGGTATTTTTTCTACTAGGTTTCTAACGATATACGCCGATATAGCAACTAAACCTATATATAGCCAACTTTCTAAAATAACTCTCCATATAGATTTTTCTAACTCAACCTGTTCATCTATAGGGCCAATAAACTTATCTAATAATACACTAATTGATATAACAATAGTAGCATATATAGCAGATATATAGGCTATGTCTATTATTTTTATAGAACGTATTATTAATTCATCTTTTTCCATATATAATTTATAATATATAGGGAAAATTTTATAAAACATTATTATTGTTGACCAAAAGCTACATTAGAATATTCACTAACAATTTTTTTACCTAATATAGAATTTACCTTAACCTTTCTGTTTGTAATAGGATTTACAATATGGCTAAATATCTTTCCAAAACCCTTTTGTAAATATAATGGTTGTGGAAAGTTACTAGAAGGTATATGTGACACCTGTGGTGGTGCTGGGTCTTCTACACCTACTACTTCTGCTAATCCACCTATAGATTGATTAGCGACCCCTAAATAATAAGCGCCTCCATTCATTCTAGAAATAAACGCATCTTGACTCTCAGATAAACTAGGACCAATCTGTTTAAAACTAGATAGGTCTATATCACTAGACCCACCTTTCTGTTTTTTTGGCATCGTTCTATATTATATTTAGACATTTTTCTAATTATCCTCTACTAATTCTGGTTTACTACCAGTATAGTCTATCTCATAGTATTTATTTATTTCATTATCACTATTCTCATTTATATTACACTCAAAAGATAAAAAACCCATATCATAATAGAAGCTATATAGTTGACCCTTCCATTTTATTTTTAAATTAGTTTTTATAAAGTCACCCATTCGTTCCTTTTTTAGATCACCGTTTGTGGGTAGGGTAAACACTAGATTATCATCATCATTATTACTAGATAATTCGATTTTAGACTTGTCTTTTATCTTTAGTTTATCTAGTTGAAACGCATTATTTAAGAATGCTATAGTTTGATTTTTACTAGATGTCTGTAGTAAGTTCAATACATATTCATACTGGTCTAAACCAACTAATTCTTTTAAATTGATATAGCTATAGGTTTCGTCTACTGATATACAGTGTGTTCCACCGAGTTGTTTATAGTATTGTTTTAGAACTCTACTTCCAATTTTGCTATTTAGTAATACTTTTCTATTTGTTTCTGGATTAACTATATATCTATACATTATTAATATATAGTTAAAAAAAAATATTTATGTCTACTGATATAGTTGGTCTATTCTTCTCTATAATAGTCTGGTATTTCTAATAAACTACAGTTATAGATATGTTCTTCTATTTCATTATTACTAGATACTTTATATTGTTCGGTACTATCTATTATTTCAAACTTACTAAATAAATAGTTATATTTACATATAGCATAACATATATTGTTTTCCTTACATAAGTCTGCTATTTTATTTTGGACCTCAATACTTGAAATTCTGGCTGGCCCTACTAACTTATCTTCATAGTTTACTATAGTAAATAAATTATAGATTCCATATTGATCAGAACGTTTACATTTTAGTATAAACTTTTTATTGTGATCTACTATAGGTCTAGAAATAGTTTTATTTATATTTTTTGGAGCATATAATTTATATAGGTCTTTTTCTATAACTTCCAACTCTTTATCAAAATTGTCTTGTAAAACTAGTTTTTCACTACTGTCTCTATTATAATAGTTTGTGTTAAAATAGAATACTATAGGATAGCGTAACGCATAGAATCTTATACCTATGATAGGATAGTCTACATTAGCTATTTCTGTTTCTATTTGAGAGACTGTTGTATATTTTTTTAAAACTAACTTAAATGGAGTTAGTGGGTTATTACAGTATCTATTAAATATATATGTGATAAGTTTAACGTGGTCTAAACCATATTTGTTATTAATACGCGAGTTATATACTAAAACTCTCTCTAATAATAAATACCATCGTTGGCTATCTCTGTCCTGTACCATTTCTGTATATAGTATAGTGTTATCATAGTATTCTAAAGGAAATGACATAGGAACTGTGTACATTTTTGGTAACCCATTTTCTAACTGATCAATAGAAATGAGAATAGATATAGGTTCATTATATATCTTAGTTAAGTATAAAAGATAACGATTACCTATAGATATAAATGTAACAAGTGTATCTGGATTAGTAATAGGTCCTAATAGTTTATCACTATAGCTTTTTTCGATATAGTTTTGAATATCTATACTATAGTTAGTTTGAATATCCTTAGAAATATCGTATCTTACTCTATCGTTTTTAATATAGTAAGAACTATTTTCACAAAAGTTAATTTTAACAATATCCATATATAGTAATATAGCTAATAATATTATTATATATCTCTTTATATATGTTCAAATTTTATATTGCTTAAAGACATTTATAGACTATATATTAGTATGCGTACAGTCTATAAATCATTTTTTGGACCAGTTTCCTTAGAAGAATATATTCAAACTAAGATAGAACAATCACCAGATAGATTAGAGTTTTATAATGAAAAAAAACGATTCTTAACTAAGACATATCCTAACTTATACACTGTAGAAGAAGTAGTAGAGTATTTAGAAATATCGCCTATCAAACAGTTAGTAAAAACTAAACTAGATATAGTATGTAGAAAACGTGATATGTCTACATTAGAATATAGGCCATATAGAGACTATAGAAAAAATACTGTTGAATCTATACCTAAAACAATAGATATGGAAAAATCTAAATATATGCCACCTAGACGAAACGATTTTAAAAGATAGGCGCATAGTTGCTAGAATATTGGGAATAGCTAAACTCATCAAAAGCACTTACATCATTGCTATTATCCATAGAACCTAATAGACTACTACTATCTTTTTCTATAGCCTTTCCAGAAGGTATAGTGTCTGTTTTAAAAGATACTGTATCTACTTGTAGACCTTGAAAATACTGGTCTAATTCACTCTTGGTTTCACTGTTTTCTATGATACTATTAATACCAAAGTTTTCACTGGCATATTCCTTTAGTAACTTATCTTCAAACGGTGGTATCTTATCACCAGTACCATTATCTTCTAAGTGAAAATATTTAAGATACTCATCACTTGCTTCTGGTATAGATTCTTTTAACTCTTCTTCTGTAAAAATAGTAGAACCACCCTGGCTCTCTAGATCAACATCGATTTTTTTAGTAGACTGTTTAACAATAGATTTAACTACTGGTGATTTTTCTATAGTATTATTATTAGTAATATAGTTATGTATAAAAAGTACCACTGCTAAATATGATATTACCAATATTAAAAAATCAATACTCATTTATAATATTATATTATAATATTTATTTATTTTATTCTATAGTAATAAACATAACTATAGAAAAAAATTTATCTATATATATTACTATATATGGAATCAGACCTATCAAATAATAATGTAGACTTATCTAGTAATATAGTAGAAGTAATTACTTCCGATCTTTCTAATAATATTTTAGAATCTAATCTAAATAAGTTAGAAGGATTAACCAGTATACAAAAGAAATACATATTAGAAATGTTCTATACTAGCAAATCTGCTATTGATAATATAGTAAATAACAAACAGTTAGAAAATACACTATTAATAACTACTATATTAATAGAAACAATAAAAATAGTAGAGAGAATCAATATAGGAAGTCACGTTCTATTAGGAATAGACAAGAAAAAAATAGCTATATCTATTGGTAATCTATACCTACAAGAAAAGTACTCTAATAACTTAGATGCTATCATATTATATAATGCTTTAGCAGAAGAAATAGTAGATCAAATGGTTAACCTATCTAAAAATATAAATAAAATAGTAAAACAAAAAGCAAGCATATGGTGTTGTTTTAAAAAACAGCACGAATAAGTTCTTCTATATATGTTTGTATATAGGCTTTAGAGTTAGGTTTTTTAACTACAATGCTAAATGTATAGTATTCTTTACTATAGTTCTTTATTTCTATAGAAAACTGTTGATTTGTTATCACCATGCTCTCATATTCTACTATTAAATCATAACTAGTTAAGGATAATGGCGCTACGTTATCTAGTTCAATATCTACTCGCACAGCATAAACTCCATCAGATACAATACTATCAACTACACGTTCCTCATATATATATACTTCATTTTTGGTATTATTTTTAATATATACTCTATTATCATGCCTATATTCAACTATATCACAAAATTCTAAGTTAGTACTTTGAGTTTCTTTAGTTTTAGTATAGTTTACTAGCTTAGTAATATCATCTAGTGAACATTTAGTGTTAATTATATTTGTTGATCTAGCATCAATGTTTTTTGAAATAGTAAATACTATATTGTTAGTTTTGTTTGCTAATAATATATATTTATTAAGAAATTCTTCCATAGTTATTATTACTATATCAGTTTTAAATCAATTTTATATCAAATTTAATTTTGATAAATATTTAAGAATAACTTCTCAACAATAAGTAATAGATTACTATGAGTATTAAATGTATTTGTCTTAAAACTAAGGGTAAAATAGTAGAGTTTAGTTTACCAAAAAATTTCAATATAGAAGAGTTTAACATTGATAGTTTGCCTAAAGAAGTGACTGATATTATAGGTCAGGGTAATTTAGAAAGAGAAGTAGATTTTGACTATAAAGATACAACTATTAGTTTATATGCCTGGATAGAGGGTAAAGCTGGAAAAGAAAATAAACACGAACTTCCACCACCTGTAGATAATGAGCTATATTTTGGTAATATCTACCTATTTAAACACGTAGATTCAAAACTTATCAACTTTACTAAAAAAGAATATGATGAATTTTATGATAATAGTTTTGGAGGATTTGAGGATATAGGTAGTGAGGATAGTGAATATAGCGAGGATGACCCAGATGATACTGGTGAGGATTTAAAAGACTTTATAGTTGATGATAGAAAACCACTAGTTTATACTAGTAGATCAGGAAGAGAGTATACTTGGGATGATACTAATGCTGACAGTGATCCAGACTACCATCCAGGAGATAGTCAAGATGAAATACAAGAGGAAAATGAAAATAGTGAATACGACGATGATAGTAACTCTAATAGTTGTCAAGAATGTAGTTTGGATATAGAAGAGTGTAGCTGTGACAGATGCCACATGTGTAGCCATCTACTAGATGAATGTGAATGTGAATGTGAAACTTGTTTAGAAGCACTAGAAGACTGTCAATGTAGTAAGTAAAAATAAATTTGATAACAATATATTTATTTTTATTTAAAATGTAATAAATAAGATATATCTAATGAACTCTAGAGAAACAGTAATATCTATTTTTCAAAAACTATTAGAAGAACAAAATGAACAGTTAGATAGAAAAAAAGTATCACTTGAAACTATTACAAATTTCTGTATAGAAATAGAAAAAGGCATCTATAACAAAACTATACGTTATGCTGATGAAAAAAATATAGTTAAAAAATGGGATAATTCTATATTTACACAAATGTATAAGCAATTCTCTATTCAAGTCTATAGTAATCTTAAACAAGATAGCTATATACAGAACTCAAGATTATTTGATAGACTTATCGATGGAGAATTTCAACCATATGATCTCGCTAGTATGGAACCGCAGTATCTATTTCCTGAACATTGGAAGCCATTGTTAGATGAGAAAACTAAAAGAGATAGAACCTTATATGAAATTAATAAAGAAATGGCTACTGATATTTATACATGTGGTCGTTGTAAAAAGAAGGAATGTACATATTATCAATTACAAACTAGATCTGCTGATGAACCTATGACTACATTTGTTACATGTCTCAATTGTGGTAAGAGATGGAAACACTAACCTAAATAGTATACACTTATCTATTTTTTTTTACTGGAGATGATGCGGGTGTTGCCATTGTACTATCACTTTTTTCTAACTCAACCGATAACATTTTCTTGGTGAAATCTAATGTCTCCTTTAAAAATAATACTTCATCGTTTTCTATTCTATTAGAACGAACTACGGATAACATAATAAATTTAGATGGTTTTATCTTTGTAAATTTGTTATTTTTAGATAGTGACTCTAAAAACTCTAACACAGATGATATTAATACTATTTCTTTATTATTACTATTAGTTTCAATAAATAGTTTTTGTGTATCATATTTATCTGTTCTAAAATGGATTTTATTCTTAGTGATTTCATAACCATCCTGTGTATATTCGTGTAGTTCCTTTTTATTTTGTTTTTCTAGTAGAAAGTGCTTAAGATGGTGGAGTGTTTCATTAATAAAAAAACCTTCTCTTAAAATTTCATATATAGTTTTTTTCTGTTCATCTATATATTTTTCATAGTCAGATTTCCAGACTAGCTTATGCTTTTTTATTTCGGTAGGCTTACTAATACAATCTATAATATAGGATATTGTGTTTTTTTCAGCCCCATGTTCTTTTTTTGGTTTTAGGTAAAATTCAGCTATTTTTATAGGATCTTCAATACCAGCCATATCAATTATAGTAATATAGCTCATTAATCCATCCTTTTCTATTTGGAATGTTAAAAATAAGTGGCCTCTGGAACTTTCTGGATTATTAATAGTAGCTTTGATATTCTTGTTTTCTATACGTATTTTTGTAATACTAGAAACAATACTATCTATATCATTTATACTATCAATTATATTTAGTATTGGATAGTTTTTAGGGTTACCATCTTGTAAATAGGTATAAAAACGTTTATACATTGGATCTTGTTCATATGTTTTTGTATAGTGAACTAGTTTACTATTAATTGATAAACCATCTACTATATCATAAGAGATTTGGCCATATATATCAAAGGCGTATTTAAGAGATATGTTATATCCATCTCTAAGTAGATCTGCTAATCCATATTGGACTATTCCTAGATTTTTACCAGCTCCAAATAGTGAATAAGATTTACCACTGCCAGAAAAACCATATCCAAAAAGAAAGTTACTATAACCATTTCTTAGTTGGTCAAAAATACCTTTTAGCGGTTCCTGTCCAGGCCCTGGTTGGTCATACATTTGTTTGTTAGAATTTTCACCATATTTTGTATTATATATAGAGTAGAAGCCACTATAAACTTCACCAGTATTTCTATTTTTAACTGTATTTGTCGAATAATTAATATCTAATAGCTTATTTAAACTAGATCTATTAGTTTCTAGTCCTGAAATACATTTACTGGCGGTAGGTTTACATATTTCATTTAGTCTAAGATATACTCTAACCGCACCTCTAATATCTTCATAAGTATTTATAATATTAGTTCTAATCCCTAACAAACTACTATAGTTATTGTTGTAGTTTACTACTTTTTTACAAATACTACTAGTTTCATCATTTAGTTTTTCACTAAGTAGTTTTTGTGAAATCCACTTATGGTCTGTTTTTAGTGAATCTAATGAGTTAAACCATGGCTCTCCCAATAGTTCATCTAGGTACATCTTATTAGATTCTATCTGTAGTAGGTTTTCAAGTTTTTCTATAATACTTTGATAGTATATGTAGTTTTTATACTCATCTAAAACTGTCTGGGCTTGTTCTTCACAACCTTTTTTAGATTCTATAGGATTATCTATTATTTTTTCAAGATCATCTATATCTTCTAATAGTTTCTTTAATGAAAAGTTAACTATATTATTTAGCAATTCTCGTGAACTATCTATAGTGTATTTTCCACTATCTAGTAGTTCTTCATCTTTGCCTCCACCACTTTTATTCGTTTTTCTAACCTCTATATATAAAAAGTTAAATATAGCAAGGCGTAGTTTATATATAATACCTCTTAGTCTAATTAGTTTATTTAAAAACTTACGAACATCTTCTATTGTTTTAATAGTATTAATTTGATCATATAGCTGATATATAGATTTATTAATCTTTTTTACTTGTATATCAAAAAGTTCTATATCTGTATTTATATCGATAGGAATTATATATTTTTTTAGATTGATTGCTAAGGAAGTAATATTATTTTCTAATATAGTATTTATAGATTTTTCACTCTCAAATAGAGTATTAGCTAACTGTTGTAATTTACTAAAATCTAAACCATAGTTTTGTGTTATTGCCTTTTGTCTATTTAATACTGGTTTTTTTGATACTACTTTTCCAGTATGTTTATGAGTATTGATATAGTTGTTTATTCTAGAAACTATAGTATCAATTGATTGTTGTATTTTTTTTAATTTATCTAATCTACTCATTATTATAGAATTTTTATATTATTATAATATATAGAGATAATGTCTGGAAAGGATAAATTAAGTAATATGAAGGGTACTATAGGTACTGTTTTAGAACAGTTAGTAACTATTGATACTAATCTTAAAAACTTAAAAGATGTTTATGTAGCATTAAAGAATAATGTTCGTGTTCAAACTGGTGATATTGACCAAATTAGAGCAGAACTATCTAAGAAACTAACTGAGGCTGAACAAGCTAAAGCAAGTTCCGAAGAATTAATTAAAGAGTATGAAGGTGAAATTGCTAATTTAGAAGCTGAATTTAACAAGGTAGTTAGTGTTGTAGACACATTAGCTAAGTTTAATCCTGAAATTGACCAAGAAATAATGGCTCAAGCATCTAACTATAAAGCATTACAGGAGCTACCAAAGACTGGTGGTAGACTTAGAAGAACATTAAAACAAACTAGAAAATTAGCATCTCCAAAGAGACAACGTTCCCCAAGAAGAAATAGATGGTAAATAGTAATATATTTATTATATAATATATATATTATATAGCAAATATGTCTGGTGTAGAAAAAGTTAGAAAAATGTATAGTCAAATAGAAAGTATTATGGATAGTCTATATAGTATAAACTCCAGTATGAAAGACCTAAAAGATGTCTATATTACACTTAAAAATGATGTCAGAGTTAGAACAGGTGATTTAGATAGTATTAAAAAGGAACTAGAAGAAAAAGTTAGAATAGCTAGTGAAACAAGAGAACAATCCAATCAGCTAATCAGCGAATATGAATCTGACATAGCTGAGTTAGATTTACAACTAAGTGAACTATCAGGTAAAGTTAATATCCTATATAGTTTTAATCCAGAAATAGATAGTAAAGACCTAGTTAGAAAGTCTACCCTAAGTCCATATGCTAAGGCATTTGTCCCAAGCCCAAAACTTAATCCTAACGCAAAATCTTTTAGTCCTGGAATGAATCCTAATGCTAAAGAATTTACCCCAAGCCCAAAACTTAATCCTAACGCAAAATCATTTAGTCCTGGAATGAATCCCAATGCTAAAGAATTTGTATTAAATGGTGGTAAGAAAAATAAAAAATCTAAGAAATAAGAATACGATTTAGATTGATATCATATCTTCTAATCTCCAATCCTCATGTTGGCCATTAGGTAAAAATCTTCGTACCATTAATGGTATTTTTTTCGCATTAAATTCTAGCAAAGCTATATCATACGCAGATGTTACTCCTTTTGGTACAGGAATCATAGCTGCGGACCCAGATGCTATCATTTCAGCTCTAACACCTAATAGTTTAGCGCGTTCATATTTAGTTATAAATGGTTTTGTTTGTTTTTTACCAGTATAGTATTGTTCATATGTTTTAGCATAGGAAACAATATCATATCTATTGTCTTTGTTTTTAACTAGTATACTATTGTCATCCTGTTCTTCTTCTGCCTCTTCACCATCATCTCCTGATTCTGGATCATCTATTTCTAAATTAGTTTCAACAGTGTCATCGTCGCCACCTTCTTGGGTAAAGTCTTCTTCTTCAAAGTTTTCTTCACCTTCAAAATAACTATCGTCTTCCATTAGTTTATTCTTATTATATACATAAATAAAAATAAACTTTAAATCAAATTTATTATTATATTTTACTAATCTATGGATTAGTTCTTTTTCCAACTAGTACCGCAAATAGAACATATATATAAATACTTCATATTTATACTATCATACTTTATATATAAGACTTCTCTTTTAGGTGTATTAAATGTGTTAGATACGTTATATCTATTTTGTTTAAAGTAGCCTTCAACTTCATTTCTATTACTTTCGTCAGATAAAACTAGTAATAACTGTTCTAACTTAATTCTATATGTCTTTGAAATCTTATCCATGATAGGACCCAACAACAAGTCTAACTGTTCTTCTTTAAAATCAGCTGGTATATTAGTAATAAGAATAGTTTTAGATTTATCTATAGCTATCTTAGTAGCACAGTTATCATTTACACAGTCATATTCTACTCTTGGAAGTGTACTATCAAATATAGTATATCTATTAGAGATAACCTTATCTGCTATAAAATCTTCTTGATAGTTTCTTTTATAAATAGCATTATTAACATCTGGAATATCTCCTATCCAGTTACAGTTCTTACAATAATTTTTAAGAACGTTATTTTCAAGTTTAGTATAAACCATAAATTTACAATTAGGACAGAAATGCATATTGATATGTTAATATAATATATATTTATAAATCTTTAAAATCAAATTTAATTATAAATATCTATTATTTTATTTGTATAGCTATACCTCTATCTAATAAAACATACCTATTATTTTCTCTATCTATATATACAGTGTTGGGTTTTTCTATATATTGTATCTCTAGCTTATTCTTTTTATAGTATTTAAACTCCTCTAACTGTTGTCTTGGAATATTAAATCTAGTACTTACACTGTCTAAAAAACAATTTATATTATAGTCTAACATCTATCTAATAAAATAAAAAGAACTATTTAAATAATTATATGTTTTAGCTATATTATTTATTATGTTTAGTTTTAAGAGTATTGTATAATTCTTCTAACCTATTTTTTATTGTATCATAGCTAAATGATACTGGATTACCATTATAACTTGAGCTAAAGTTTTTATAGCCTTTCAATGTATCTAGCTGTTTGGTATATTGTTCATAGTTATCTAAGAAATAAGTTTCCATATATGGTAAAAATGCTTTGAATTTCTCAGGTGTTTTAGTTAACATCTCTATAGTAGCATATCTAATATTAAAATAGGTTATAAGTCTAGCATATTCGCTATGTTTTTGGTCTGTTAGTTTACCCCTTTCATATGCGGGTTCATTTTGTAATGGATTATCAGTTAACACTGACCTAATAGAAAAGGCAACAGAAATACAAGTTTGAAGTGAAGACCATGGTGGACCAGACCAAGTTCCTAAGAAAGAGAAACAACACTTACCACATGTATATAGGTTAGGATGTTTTCTAATTCCTCCACCTTGAGTACAAGATTTTATCTTCATAGGTTCAAATGGATAGCTATCTGGATATTGACAGTCAAAGAAATAGAATCCTCCAGTATAACAACTATCTGGTGGACCTATAATCATAAACTGATAATAGCTATCTACTTTTTCTTCATTAAATTCAAAGTATAGACCCTCTTTGGCTAAACTATCTTTTTCGTCAAATATTTTTTTGCGTTCTGCCATAAGTCTTTTTATACTTCTTGGATTATTAGTATATTTGTTTTCAGCCATAATCAATAGTATTTAATATATAATTAGCTATATATGCTTAAAATCAAATTTTTATTCCTATATATACTATATATGTATAGCCTATTTTGTTACACCAGAGCTCTTATTGATAAAACTATTGACTATATAACTTATACAGGTGAATCTGATACTATGGATAGAATATTTAGTGAAAAAAGATCCGCAATCAGTAGTGCGATTAGTCTATATACAGATGCTACTCAAATTCTCCCCAATATCTACTTAGGAAATATTTATAATGCTAGAAATTACTATAAACTGGTAGATATGCGTATAGGTTTAGTAGTAAACTGCACTGAGGAGGTAGCAGACTATTTTCCAGATAGATTTAGATATATTAGGGCACCTATTCGGGATAGTAGTGGTAGTAGTATATTGGACTACGCAGATATTATAGCTGATATTGTTTATAACTATCTAAAAGAAAATCCTACTAAATCTGTACTATTTCATTGCTATATGGGAAGTAGTAGATCAACCTCTTTTTTATTAGCCTATCTGGTAAAATATATGGATATGGATCTAGACAGTGCTATTAAATATGTTAAACAGTTAAGACCAATAATAAATATAAATAGCTGTTTCTATAGAGAACTCAAAGAAATATATGAAAAATAATATAAAATAAAAAAAAATACTATATTATAAGATGCTATCAATAATTCAAAACGCATTAAGTCAGAATGCTATAGACGAAATCTATAATCAAGAAATAGTTAACGCATCAAAAAATAAACTAGAACATAGTAATAATGTTTATTTTGATATACCACTAAGCAATTCTCTAAAAACAGAATTAGCTAGTTGTTTTCAGATAGACTTAATAGGTATAGAAAAGATACCTATGAGATGGATCAAAGGTGATACTTTAGCACACATTGATAAGCAAAAAGATAATTCTAGCTTTGCTAAGACATATCTATTATATTTGAGTGATAGTGTGGGTAGTTTAGTAGTAGACAATCAAGAATATCCAATTTCTAAAAATGTAGCTTATACATTTAGCGAGGGTGTTTCACATGCGACTAGAGATACTAACGATAAGCCACGTTTATTATTAGGTCCAATGAGTGAAAATTTAGTAGCTGTTGGAGCACCATCTACATATATATCGCAGCCTGGTGGTACAACTGTATATATACAAGATATTGGAGGTAATGTTAACTATAGTTTAGACCAAGTTAACTGGCAAACACTATATTGGCCATGTTATATTACCAATACATCTTTACCTATAGCAGACTATATAGAAGTTAAGTTCCTTTCAGATATTACTTTATATGATAGCTATAACTATTTTGTATGTCAAAGTGAAAAGATACAATTTGGTTCAACCTCTCTAAATAATGATGGTAGTAGACCAGTTATAAATATAAATTATGATTATTATGATGGTTTAATACAAAATGGTGATGAAAATAATGGTGGCTATAATAACATAAGAATATATAACCTATTAGTTAATGGTAATGGATATTCTACACAAATTGGTGGCGGATGGCTTTGTAAAAAATACTTTGGAAATGGTGTTTCTAACAACTATATAATTAACTGTAGTTCAAATGGTACTATCAATGGTGGGGGTATTGTTGGTGAATACGCAGCAGCTAATGGTGGACAACTCTATATTATAGGATGTTCTAGTAGTGGACAAATATTACAGGACGAAGCTGGAGGTATAGTAGGTAGATACACAGGATATAATAATGGTTTTATAGATATTATTTCGTGTTGGTCATCAGGAATTATTTCTGGAAATAAATCGGGTGGCATAGTAGGCGCGGAGGGAAATAGTGTAACTATAACTAATTGCTACTCAACTGGAAATATATCAGGTACATATGCTGGAGGTATAGCTGGCTTGAATAATGGAAATGGCAGTTGTACAATATCTAATTGTTATTCTACAGGAAACATATTAGCAGACTATTGTGGAGGGATTGCTGGGGCCATAGACCCATATTCTAATATGTCACTAAGTATTACTAACTGTTATTATATTGGAACTATAGGTAATTTTGTTGGCTCTGGAGCTATAGTTGGACCTATTAATACTTCTAACTTTGGAAATTTTAATATTAGCATTAGTAACTCATATGCTTCAGGTTATGTATTTCAGCCTGACGGTTATATAATAGGTAGTATAAATACCGAAAGCTATACATATGACCAACCTAATGGTTATATAAACTCTAGTAACTGTTACTCTGAAATCTATAGAAGTATTAATACTAGTTGGTC
>Ga0214923_10001380_pt1 | contig 34629 bp, 23 predicted proteins | sample LL1510_MetaG_FD_177993 | JGI IMG/M metagenome (GOLD analysis project Ga0214923, IMG submission 177993) | Freshwater microbial communities from Lake Lanier, Atlanta, Georgia, United States - LL-1510 | ecosystem: Environmental > Aquatic > Freshwater > Lake | place: USA: Georgia | collected...
GTGGTGGTGGTGGTGTTGGTGTTGGTGTTGGTGTTGGTGTTGGTAATGCTGGTGCTGGTGTTGGTGCTGGTGCGGGTAATGGTAATGGTGCTGGTGTTGGTGCTGGTGCGGGTAATGGTAATGCCGGTAATGGTAATGGTAATGGTAATGGTAATGGTAATACTGGCGCTGGTGAAGGTAATGGTGTAGATGATAGTATTACATTAGACTTGGATTCAAGACCAAAATTATATTTATTAATAAATAAAATATATTTATCAAGCTTATTAAGATTATTTTTAATTATATATAAAATAATCTTATATTTAATAATCAAATATAATATATCATAATTAGCTTTTTTATTTAATTTGTTTTTATTATTTAATAAAAACAAATCATTTAAAAAATTACCATAATTATTATTATTAATTTTTTTTATACTAATAGATGGAATGGTATTATTTAATAAATATATTTGATCTAAATTTAAATTAGTTTCACTTCTTTTTACTAAGTCTACTAAAAAATCATGTAATTCATATAAATTTTTATTACTTTTAAAATAATTTTTTATATCAACAGAATTATGAGAATACATATATATATATATATATATATATATAATTTTTTTAATAAAAATTAAAAAAATTATATAATAATTTACCAAATCTTATATTTTTCACATGTAATAATATTTAATAATTTATCATTTTCAGATTTATAATAACCAATACCTTTAATTCCTATAAATTTACTTGAATTTGTTATAAAATCTAATATATTTAATTGAATATATTTTTGCGAATCTATACCTAATAATATCATTGCATATTTAATATTTTTTATATTTTTTAATCTTATAGATGCAATAATACCATTAAAATTGTATTTATCAGAATTATTATTTGAATCAATATTATAAAAATAACAATTCTGATAAAAATTTTTCCCAATCCAATAACCAAAAGTTAATAATTGTTGTGTAAATGATAAATTATTAATTTTTTTTTGTCTATTTAATGCGTAAATACTTTTATCATTTTTTGGATAAACATCATATTGTGCTGCTTCATGGAGATGAACCCATTTTTTATAACTACTTTCACAATTATTTAATGTAGCCTGCCAGAATTCTTTGGGATGATGTGCTTTCATATACGCTAATTTATATACTAATTGAGCATAAGATAATGCATGAGCTTTACAAAATCCATATGCAGATAATTTATTTAATTTATTTAATAAATTTTTTTGTTCATCAATTGTTAAATGTGCAATTAATTTTTTAAATTCAATAATTTTAGGTATATTATTTTTTATAAAAAATCTTCTGTATTTATCTGCATCGGCGTATGAAATATTTAATATGTTTGAAATTATATCTATTGCATCATCATCAAATATTAATTGTTTTTCTTTTATAATATTTTTAGAATCATAAGAACTATTTTGATTAACTTTAGCAAAATTAGAGTTAATCAAATTTAAAGATTCACTTTGAACTTGACCAGATGCAGCAGGTCTGATTATAGCTAAACATACTGCTATATCATAAATTGATTTTGGTTTGATTTTAATTAATGCTAATCTCATTAATGGTGATTCACATAATGTTATACCAATATTATCACCATTACTTAATAAATCATATGTTTTTTTATCATATTTGTATTCAGAAAAATCAATATTTTTGGATTTGTATACTAGATTATAAATTTCATATAATTGTGATAATGCTCGACTAGATAAAATATCAATTTTAAATGTTTTATTTCTTGCTATATCATTCTTGTCTAAAATTATTTGATTTAAAATTTTTATTTTATCTGATTTTAATAATAATTCAGATGGTATTCCATTAGGAAAATATACAATTCCTCCACAATGTAATGAGAAACATTTAAATGTTTCTTCTAATTTTTTTTTTTCACTTCTAATAAAATTTTTCATTTTTGATGGTAAATTCTTAATATAATTATTTAATTCATATTTACTAATAAATTTATGAATTCCAGCATTTCTTATAGCTTGTCTTAAGGCAGATTTATCATGATAATGAACTTTATTACTAATTCTAGCAATTTTATTACACCATCTATTTTCTAATTGAAAAAAAACTTCATCTCTAAATTTATGTGGAAAATCTAAATCTATGTCAGGTAAATTATCACGATGTTCATTGAGAAATCTTGCAAATTTAATATCATATTTTATTGGATCAATATGTGTTATCCCTAATAAATAGCAAATTAATGAAGATCCACATGATCCACGCGTAACATGAGGAATATTTTTTGTAATATTAAGAATTTCAACAGATTGAATTAAATGATTAATTAATTTTTTATTGAAAATTAATTCTAATTCTTCATTTAATCTTTTTATATAAATATCTTCAATAGGTATTTCCCTTACAAATAGATTTTTTAAATCATTAATATTATAATTTTTATTAATATTTTCATTTTCAATAGTATTTAATAGATTATTTTTAACCATTTCTAATGTATTTATTTTTATTAAATTTTTATTTAAATTTATGTAATCAAATGAATATTTCCATGGAAATATATCATTTTTAATACATAAAAATTTATTTATTTTTGTCATAATATTAATCGAACTCTTATTTTTTAAATCTATAACTAAACCATATTTTTTAGAATTATTTTTATCTAATCTCAATACTCTTCCTATTGATTGAACAAATAATTTTGCACTCCTCGACTTTACATTATCTAAAAATATGCAACAATCCAAATTTTTAATATCTGACCCTTCTCTGTGTTTACCTGCACAAAATAGTATTCCTTTTGATTCTAAACTATAAAAATGTTCATATGATAAAAATTCAATATCATCTTTTATATCAATACTTGTATCAATACATATGGTATAATCATCAAAATATTTACTCCATAATTTAGCTGTACTATAACAATAATTTATCATTCCACACCAAACTATAATTTTTTTATATATTAATGTTTTGTCTGATATTAAATTTTTTATTAATAAAATATTTTCAGTATCGTTTAATTTATTGTCTACAGTAATCCATTTTATTTGTGGAGGCACAATAATATTATCAATATAAGCATCATAAATTGAATATGATGATAATAGTTTTGTAAATGGAAAATAGTCAAAATATGGTGTTGCACTAAACCCAATACATTTTATATCTGGATTATAATTTAACATAAAATCATAAAATTTTTGTGTTGTTTTATTTATAATACTATGACATTCATCATGAATGATTAATTTTAATTTAATTTTTAATTTTTCATATATATTTTTTGATGTTAAATATGCTCTATTAATAATTAATAATATTGATTTTTTTTTTGATTCATTTAAAATATTAATCCAATCTTTATTCTTATTTTCTGCAAAATTAAAAACATGAAATTTATCAATTATTTTTTCAAAATTTCTTTCTTTTAGTGAATTAAAATTAAATTGTTCAATTAATATAGATTTTTTTTCACATAACCAAATTATATTATCGGTTGGATATTTTTTATTATATTCATTTATAATATTCATAGCAATCCAAGATTTACCTGTTCCTGTTGCATGAAAATGAACACCTGATTCAAAATTATTATTTATTGATATATTAATAGCATTAATTTGATTTTGATTTAATTTATTCATTATTATATAAATATAGGGCTAATTGTAATTGTAATTATATTCAATTTTATTAGATTATTTCATATATATATATTAATTAAATATTTTTTTTTAATTCAATATATTTTTGTTTATATTTTTTATATTTTTCTTCATACATTGCCATTTTATATTGACTATGATCTTTTCCATGAAATGTTTTATAAATATCAGCTTTATTTATTACTTTAGGTGAATCAAAATCATTTTCTGTTGAATTATAATTATCATTATCATATAATAAAATGTTTGCTGCATATTCTGGCCAATTTGGTAATTCTGCTAATTTTATTACCAATTGATTAAATTTATAATATTTTTCATTATCATCTAATTTTATTTGTAAGCATTCTGGTTTTACATCATAACCAGCATAATTTAATGCCTTCCAAATTAATGGTACCCATAATTCTGACTGTGTGATTAAACCAGGTTTTAATGATGATACATCATTTGCAATTAATTCTCCTAATGTCATTATTAATCCTGATTCTGTTTTAACTTCATCACCAAATTTTAATATTATATTTTGTAATGCTGGTTTAATATGACATTTGGAATTATCTATATTTATTAGTGTATCTTTAATAAAATTATCTTTTTCTGCATATAATTTGTAATCAGATTTATTTAATGGCATTTTTAATTTATTAGTATCCAATGCTGTAATAGCATATTTTAAATCAGATGGTTGTCGTAATATTCCAATATTTAAAGACGGAGGAGTATCAAAATAAAATCCTGAATAAAAATTAGCAGGAGGACAATTATCATTTTTATACATTTTCTTAAGATAAGGATTTACACACCATTCCATAGATGTTGATAAGACTGAATTAAAACATGTAATATTAAATTTACTTAAATTATCAAATGTTAATTCATTTAAATAAATTAATTTTTCTTTTCCATATATTTTTTTAAAGTATTCATATAAAGTATCTATATTTATTAATTCTTTTTTATAAATTATATCATGAGCATACCAATTATTAAATAATGTAGCTGCAAAATGAAATTTTGTTGGATATATTGATAATAATAATCTTAATTCATTATTATCTTTTAATTCTATATTATGTCTTAATTTTTCGATTTTTTTTAAAAATTCAAAAATTGATATTTGTGTAAACATTTCTATTTTTTGTAAATATTTAATTAAAAATATTTCAATTACAATAAATAAATAATTTTTAAATATATATAAATCCCAATAATGTTGCAAATATAAACTTTTTTTTTTAATTTTATCTAAATTAAAAAATGCAGAATTAATATATTCTTCAATACCATAATTATATTTTTGTTGATCTTCACTAAAACCAATATGTCTATGTTCTAAAATAGGTAATTGATTATTTAAATCTAATAAAAAAGTTATACCAACACTTCTATTATATAAATCATCCTCAATAAATTCAATAGAATCTGTTGAATTAATAAATTGAACTATACCAGCTATTGCAGAATTATAATAATATTTACCATCTATATTACATTTTACTTTATCATGCCATTTTTGTTGATAATTATAAGATGTTGGAATTAAATATAATTCTCTTTTAACATTTTTACTTATTTCATTCATTTCTTTTATAAATAAATAATCATTATAAGCTGGACAATTCGCATGTGCATCACGATATACTAAATGTTTTAATCTTTTTATTTTTTTATTTTTCCATTCATATTCAGTTTGTTTTAAAGCTATATATCGTAATTGTTGACCAATATAACCATTTGTAATATGGCCTTCTATATTAGTACCTTCATTCTCAATAAAAGGTGCAGAAAATTTATAAACAAAAAATTCACCTGGTGTATCATCTAATACAGCTTCTAAATTATTATTTCTTACACAAGATGCTAAATGATAACTAAATAAAAATCTTTCCATTCCATTTTTAAATTTATAATTTTCATACTTTTTAAGCAAATTAAAAAAACTATTTAAATATTTACGTATGTCATCTTGTTTATCTTCTTCAAAATCATTATATAAAAATTTATTAATTTGTTTAGTTAAAATTAGTGAATTATCATTACCTTCTAATGTTTTAAATTTTTCTAACATATACCAATCAAAATAAAATCTTATATTACAATCAGGAAAATAGTATTTAAAAACTAAAATACAACAAATTTGAGTACTAAAATATTTTTGAGTCCAATTATAATAATTTTTTTTTTCATAAAGATTATTATTAGGCATAAATAACGATAAAACTAATGTAGGTCCATCCCTAATATTAGGATAATTAATTATATTATCATATTCAAAACTATATTTAAACAATTTAAAATATTCATCTTTATAAATAAATTTTTTATCTTTTAAATATTCTTGTTTATTAAAATATTCATGTTCAAAATTATTATTTGAATTGTAATTATTATTGTTTGCATTGTAATAATTGTTTGAATTATTATTATTGTAATTATTATTATTATTGTAATTATTATTGTTGTAATTATTGTAATTATTGTTATTTATTGTTTTATTCATATCATATTTTGGTTTAGGAAATTTAACATCAGATTGAATAACTATTTTATGACCGAAATTATCTGGTGTAGAATATATTTTCAAGTTTAAATAAGGCGATGTTATGGGTGGTGTTATGGGTGGTGCTACATGAGGTAACATAATATCTTTTACTTTATCAATTAAATCAATTGAATATTTTTTTTTTAATTTATATAAAAGCATAAAATATCTAATCATTAAATATATAAATTTCGAATTAATATTTTCAATATCTTTTTTTGAAAATTGTAATTCCATAAATAATTTAAATTCATTTTTTTTTTTTATTTTTTTAATATAAATTTTTGGTAATATTTTATCAATTGTTGATATTTTTTCTATTGATAACTGATTTTCTAAATATTCAACTTCATCAATTAAAAAATTTATGGTTTCAATAGTATTATTAATATTATTTTTAAATTTAATTGGATTATTAAAAAAATTTAATATTAAACTATTCATATATATAATAATAGATATATTTTTTTTAAAAATATATAAAATTTTGATTGTAGCTTATTTTAATGGCACCGATTATTTATAAAATTAATAGTCCTGTATTTCGAAATAAAATGGCAGCATTTGATTATGATTGGACATTAGTTAATCCTAAAAATGGTAAAAAATTTCCAACAAATATTAATGATTGGCAATATCTATATGATGATGTTCCAAAAAAATTAAAACAATATTATGAAAATAATTTTATGATAGTAATTTTTACAAATCAATCTAAATTATGGAAATGTCAACAAATAATGATTGTTGCTGAAGATTTAAATATACCTATTTTTGTAGTAATAAGTATGGATAAACAAGAATATAAACCTAATCCATCAATATTTTATGATTTTATTAATAAAAATACAATTAATAATTTAAAATCTTTTTTTGTTGGTGATGCTTTAGGTCGTAAACATGATTTTGCTGATTCTGATAAAAAATTTGCAGAAAATATAGATATTAAATATTTTTCACCTGAAGAAATATTTAATGAACCTATAGATATTCCAATTACTATTGATATAATGTCAAAAATTTCATTATTCAATGATCCAGAAATAATTATTATGGTAGGATACCCTGGTTCAGGAAAAACTACTATTGCAAATATTATTTGTCAAAATAAAAAATATATATTAATTGAAAGTGACGTTTATAAAACTTCAAAAAATATGATCAAAAATTCAATTATTCATATAAAAAATAATAAATCCATTATATTTGATGCAACTAATAATACAATTAAAAAAAGAAAAGAATATATTTTATTAGCTGATAAATATAACTATCATATACAATGTATACATGTTACTACATCTATAGATTTATCATATAAAAGAAATAAACAAAGAGATGACGAAAAACAAATACCAAGAATAGCTTATTCTGTATATACCAAATATTATGAAGAACCTAATGAAAACGAAGGTTTTAAACTTAATTTAATTTAATTTAAGGATTATTTTTTCATTGATATTAAAGATATATTTTTTTTATAATATAAAAATAATTATAAAAATAATATATCTTAACTATATATAATAATGGATAATATTACAGCATTAAATAATTTTGATGTAATAACAACTAATATAGAAATATTAGAGTCTAATGTTAAAGATAATAATATAGATTTTAAATCTTTTATAATGTCTAATGAAATGATAGAATCAGCAGACTCTGTTACTGATACAGTTTCTGACCTTGTTGCAGATTCTGTTCCTAATCAAATTACAGAATCAGTTGTTGAACCTTTAGTAAATCCTATTACCGGTCAAGTTGTGGAATCAAATGCAGTTATAGACGAACCAGATATAGAAATAGTTGAATCAGTTTCAGAACAAGTTAAACTTGTTAAATCATCTGAATCAGTTATAGAATCAGCTTTATCACCAGTAGAACCAGTGGAACCTGTTGAATTCGTTGAATCTGTTGATCCCGTTGTTGAACCAGTTGAATCAGTTGATTCTGTTGTTGAATCAGTTGATCCCGTTGTAGAATCTGTTGATCCCGTTGTTGAACCAATTGAACCAGTTGTAGAACCTGTTGAATCAGTTGATCCTGTTGAACCAGTTGAACCAGTTGTAGAACCTGTTGAATCAGTTGATCCCATTGTAGAACCAGTTGAACCAGTTGTAAAACCTGTTGAATCAGTTGATCCTGTTGTAGAACCAGTTGAACCAGTTGTAGAACCTGTTGAATCAGTTGATCCCGTTGTAGAACATGTTGATCCTGTTGTAGAACCTGTTGAATCAGTTGATCCCGTTGTAGAACCTATTGATTCCATTGTTGAACCAGTTGATCCCGTTGTAGAACCAGTTGAACCAGTCGAATCAGTTGATCCCGTTATAGAATCAGTTGAATCAATTGATCCCATTGTTGAACCAGTCGAATCAGTTGATCCTGTTGTAGAACCTGTTGAATCAGTTGAATCAGTTGATCCCGTTGAAGAACCTGTTGATCCAGTTGAACAAGTTGAACCAGTCGAATCAGTTGAATCAGTTGATCCCGTTGTAGAACCTGTTGAATCAGTTGAACCAGTTAATCCCATTGTAGAATCTGTTGATCCCATTGTTGAACCAGTTAATCCCATTGTAGAACCAGTTAATCCCGTTGTAGAACCTGTTGAATCAGTTGATCCAGTTGTAGAATCTGTTAATCCCGTTGTAGAATCTGTTGATCCCGTTGTAGAACCTGTTGATCCCATTGTTGAACCAGTTGAATCAGTTGATCCCGTTGAATCAGTTGATCCCATTGTTGAACCAGTTGAATCAGTTGATCCCGTTGAATCAGTTGATCCCATTGTTGAACCAGGTGAATCAGTTGATCCCGTTGTAGAACCAGTTGATCCCATTGTTAAACCAGTTGATTCAGTTGTAGAACCTGTTGATCCAATTGTTGAATCAGTTGATCCCGTTGTAGAACCTGTTGAACAAATTATTGAATCAGTTGAACCAGTTTTAGAACCAACAACTCAAACTATTAATATAGATAATGAATCTATAAAAAAAAATAAAATTCAAAATATTATTTTTTCGAGATTATCAAGCAAACAGGAAAATTTGAATCAAAAATTAAAAGAAATTGATAAATTAAAAAAAATGGAAGAAGAAACAAATAAAGAATTGATAAAAATTAATGATAAAAAAAATGATTTAAATTTTATAATAGATAATCAAAATAATGAAAATGATGAATTAAAAAGTAAAGCAAATGAATTGTTATTAAAAATTGAAAATGATGAAACAGATATAGAAAAAAGTGATATGGTTGTGAATGAGGAGTTTTCTACAGAACAAAAAATATTGGCTACACCTAATAAAGAAAAATTATTATTAAGAATATCAACAATTTTACAAAATAAAAAAAATAATATAAATGTTGTAAGAGAAGAATTTTTAAAAACAGATAAAATTAATAAAGAAATTCAACAAAATAAAAATAAAATGAATACTATTTTAAAAGATGTAATAAATAAAGTTAATGATAAAATTGATATTCAAAATAAATTAAAAATTGAAAATGATAATATTAAAAATAAAAAAGAAAAATTATTATCCATAATTAATAAAAGATTATTGTTAGAAGAGCATATTAAAAATATTACAGAAGAAGATAAAAAATTACAAATTGAAAAACTAGAGAAAAAACGTTTAGATGAAATAAATAATCAGATAAGATTAATTGAAGAAAATAACAGTAATTTAAAAAACAGAAATAATAGAATTGAAAATTTTCAAGTAAAAAGAAATAATTTAAAAAATATAATAGCAAAATTATCAATAAATAATAATAAAATTATACCACAAATACCTGATGATACTATAATGGATAATATTTTTGATGATAATAATGCAAACCAATCAAATGAAAGCAAAAATGATTCATTTGTTAATAATAATCAAAATATAATGAAAAAAATATATTTAAAAAATAGAAGATAATTTAATATAAAAAAATTTTTTTATTAATTTATAATTATCTCTTAAATCATACCAATTAATATGAGTTCTAGTTATAAATTTTTTTAATAATATATATACAATTCTAATACCATCATTTTCAATTTTATTTATTTTTTTTTTAAACTTATCAAAATTATTATCTTCGGATATCCATAATAATAATTTTTTATAAAAAAATTTAGTTACATCTTTTTGTAAATTTTTATCATTATTAACGTCTTGATATTCGTATACTGAATCAATTATTGGTGGAACTGGCCAATATCTTTTAAATTTATATTCATTATTCATTAATACTATTATAATAATTAAGATTTTAATTTATATTTATAAATATTTTTTATTTATATAATTTGTATAATCTTCTAATAAATTAAATTTGAAATTATTATTATTATATTTATTTATCCAATAATCAATAAAATATTTTGTTTCTTTATTTAAATTTATTTTATTATTTTCAATTAATTTAATAATATTTTTATTACTATAATTCATTATTAAATTTATATAAATTTTTATTAATATGTCGTGATGATCTTTTAATATTTCTAAATTGTTAATAATCCAACAATTTAATATTCTATTTACAGTTAAAATATTAGTTGTATCTAAATTATTTTCTATCCAATCAATTAAAGAATCTTCAGAATTTATTTCATAAATTTTAAGTAAAATATCAGAACCTATTCCTAATGGAGGAATATATAATTTATTTTTATATTCATCAATATTAATATTATTTTTACATTTATAATTAGAATAATAATTAAAAGTTTTATTTTTTTGATTATATGTATATTTAGTTAAACATATATCATTTTCAGCATTCATCCAATCACATGTAAGTGGATGTAGTATTGAATTATTACTTTTTAAACTAATAATTTCTTTATTATTATCAATAATTCTTTTATTCATTTACAACTAAATTAGATATTTTTTTAATAAAAATTAATTAAAGAATATTTTTTATTTTTAAAAATAATGGATTTTAATTTATCAGATAAATTTTTTATAAAATCAGAATTAGTAAATAATAAATGCGAATCTTCAACAGATAACACTAATTCTAATTCAGAAACAATTTCTACATCTAGTGATGAAAATTTATCACATGATAATAATTTAGACTTAAATGGAAAAACACTTAGACATTATAATATTATTTATGAATTAGGACGAGGATCTTATTCTATTGTTTGGTTAGGTTATAATACAATAGATAAATTATTTTATGCAATTAAAGTTCAAAATCCTTCAGATTTTAATGAAGGATATAATGAAATAAAATTTGTTCAAAAATTACCAAAAAATCCTAGTTTATTTAATAATTTAATTGAATATTTTATTGAGAATAATAATGATTCTAAATATTTATGTTCAGTTTGGAATTTACACTGTTTTAATATTGATACTTTAATAAGAAAGTGTGGATTTAATAATGGATTAATATTAAATAATATTAAACATATTATGAAACAATTAATATCTGCATTATTTATACTTCATAAAAAAATGCATGTATTTCATGGTGATATAAAAACGGATAATATATTAATAAAAGGAATTAATAATCGTGATAAATTTATTTGTAAAAAATATAAAGAACTAATATTAGAATCTAATAATCATGAAAAAGAAATATTAGAAAAAACAGGAAATAACTCATCAAAAAATTCCGACTCTTGTAAAAAAACTATGAATTTTTTGAATCATGAAAAAATAATTAATTTAGTAAATGAAGAAGCATCAAATTATTCAAATTTAGATGTTAATAATAAATATTTAGATAAAATAAATATTAGTTTAGCTGATTTTGGAACATTTTGTGAAGAAGATAAAAGTTATACAGGTACATTTGGTACGCGATATTATCAAGCACCTGAAATAATATTATTAGGTGCATGTTCTTATCCCGTTGATATTTGGGCATTAGGTTGTACATTTTATGAATTATTATCTGGTGAAATATTATTTAATCCGATTAAAGATTCTAAATGGTCTCGAGATTATTATCATTTATGTCTAATAAATGATACATGCGGTACTTTTCCTAATAATTTTTTAAAAACTACAAAAAAATATAAAAATTTCTTTAAAAATAATAAAATTATTGATTATGAAAATTCAAATTATAATCGATTAGACATTAAAATTGATTTATTAAAAATTGCAAATAAAGATAAAGAAATTATAAAAGAATTACTACAAAAAATGTTAACAATTGATCCAAAAAAAAGATGCACTATAGATTATTTATATAATAATATATTTTTTGATACATAATCTAATATCGTATTAATTTAATACAATAAAATAATTTTTTTTAATAGAATAACAATTTTAATAGTATATTTTTATTTAAACTTGTGATTAACAACAAGTTATTATTTTTATTTAAACTTGTGATTAACAACAAGTTATTAAATATTATTAATTTGACAATTTATATCCTAGAATCACAAAACAATAATTTTATTTATTTTACTATACTTTGTATAGTAGATCCATTAGAACAAAAAAATGAATGAGTCATACATTCCCCAATATTATTAATGGATGATCCATATGATGATCCATATGATAATCCATATGATGATCCAGATGATCCATATGATGATCCAGATAATCTATATGAATTAATATTTTTTTTTAAATAATTAATGTGTAAATTATTCAATCTATTAGCATCGTTAATAATATCCTGTTCTTGTTCAGTATATTTTGATGCATTAGTATTAGAATAATTTGCCATTATTTCAATTTCTAAAAATGAAATAATTGTTTTAACACTAAATTAAAGTTGCAAAAACAGCTACGGTAAAAATCAATTATTTAGGAACTCCCAATTAAAAAATAATTCAATTTTTTTATTTGTTAATTATACATCTAATACATTTGGTGGGTTGGATTCATTATCTGATTCAATAATTGCATTAAACATGATTTTTTGATATCCTTTTCTACCAGGTTCGCCAATAATTTTATTAATATTTTTTTCAAATTCTGGTTTCTTTGGCATAGGTTTTCCTTCGTAATTAGTTTTAAACCATGCTTTAAAATCTGCATATAATGATTCTCTAGATATAGTATTTTTTAGATTATTAGTAAATGTAAATCTATCTCTAGAATATTCTGTATAAAAGTCATTCTCCATTTTATATTGATTAGTACTTGCCATTACTTCATCAGGTTCTTTAAGATAATTAACATTTTTATATTTTGTTTCATAAATATGAATAAGATAACTTAAAAATGTAGCTGCCCAATTTTGAATATCTTGCTTTAAATTTGTATTAATCTTAAATTCATTTGGTTTTGTAGGATTATCAATAAATTTAGATGCGAATTCAATAACTCTAAGTCTTCGCCATGTACCATCATCATTTGATGGTACATCTGGTAATTGATTTGCTGTTAAAAAATATTGCATTTGCGGCTTAAATTCTATCATTTCATTAGCACCTTTAAATAGATCTCTAACTAAAACTTTGTCTCCTCCTGTAAATTCTTTCATAACTCCAACATTTAATTTTTCACCGTCGTCAGTTTCTTGAAAGACACCACATCTCTTACCTTTCATTCGAACTTTTTCGGGAGAAGTTTCATTTGATGATCCTCTTTTTCTTGTTATAATTGTAATAGGACATGACATATAATAATCACCTAATGCATTACTCAATAATTCCATTAATACTGATTTACCATTAGATCCAGAACCTGTAAATATATATAATTTTTCTTCCCTTTTTTCACCAGATATGCAAGTAGATATTGCAGTAATTATATAATCTTTTACAATATTATTCGGTAATATTTGTTCTAAAAATTCTTTAATATTTTTTAAATATGGCATCTTTTCTGAAAATTTAATATAATTAATTTTTGTATTTAATGAAATAAAATCATCTGGATGACCTATTCTAAATTTTTGTTGTTCAATATCATAAACTCCATTTTCACAACCTAATAAATTAGGATTACTATCTAATTTTTCATTAAATTTTGAATCAAAAAATAAGGATTTAGCTTCTTCTATAATTTTCTTTTTAAAATCAATATTCATTAATCTTTCTATAATTTTATTTGTAGCAGATATTTTAGCTTGTAATTGTTCTTTTTCAAATCCAGATATTTTTGTTGCTCTTATTGTCATATCTATAATATCATTCCGATAATCATTTTGAAATTCTTCAGATAATAAAATTTTTATAGTATATGCATCATCTATTCTATTCCATCGATGATTATTATATTCATACCATATTGATGAATATACAAATCTATCAGAATATTTTGCATAAAAAGATTTTGCTATTTTCCATGTACTACCATCAATACTATCGTCGCGTTTTCTTTTAAATTCTTCATTTCTAAATAATTCATATTCTTTTGGATTATCTATTTTTGCCCAATATGCTAAAGATCTAATAGTTAATAATTTACCAGTCGAAGGTATTTTAAATTGTTTCCAAAATTTATAACAATCGCCTTGTCCATCTCCATCTTTAAATTTATGATCACATTTTTTAGAAAATTCGATCCATTCGGATAATAATGAATCATCAATACTATGTAATGCTAAACCAACATTTCGCCAATCTTCATATTTTTTTGATCTATCATTATTTAACATTTTTACTAATGTACATGCAGTTTTTATTAAATCTTCTTTAGCTTCTGATATTTCTATGCGTGTATCTATATTTTTTTGATTAATATTAATACCACATTTATTTATTTCTGCATTTATATCTGAATCGTGTAAATTTTCTCTTAACACACTTGCTTTTTTTTTACAATATTTTTTTTTATAATGTAATGAAAAAAATTTAATTAATTTATTAATTTCTATGTTACCATCATTTAATACTACCTCGTTTAAATTTGAATTATATGTAGTTGATAATGTATATATCTGTCCACCGGGTTTTTTACTACCATATAATAGCCACCCATTACTTGAAACAACTGCTTTATCTATAATAGTATCAGGACTTTCTAAAAATGATTCAAATATTCCATCTTCTTCACATAATTTAACAACATCATATCTAATTATATGTCTAATATTAGATTTAGCACATATCTTTGGATAAATTATATGAAATCCATCTTTACAAATATCATCCATTTTTGTAGCATTTTTTTTTTCAAATAAACTGCATATTAAATCATCATCTTTAACATCAAAATATTTTTGTATAATATTATTATATTTTTTAATAATATTTAATACTAAATTTGTATCATAAATTCTTTTATCTTTATTATAATTCTCAATTGGATATTTTAAATCAATATCAACTATAATTGGCGAATATTCTTTCTGTACTTCAGTAATTGATAAATCAGTTACATTATTTTCAATCGCTCTAGAATATATTTCTATAAATTCTTTATTATCTTTTTCTTCTATATAAAATCTACCCCGAATTACATTTCCCCATGCACCATGGGTTGGTTTATCAGCTAGTTCATCTTTATATCTTCTATTATTTAAAAAATTAATAACATCTTTTTTATATTGTTCTATTTTTTTTAATTCATTTTTTTCAGACATTAATTAATTAATATAAGATTTTTTTAGATATTTTTTTCAATTTTTTTATTTTTTAATTAGAGATGCCATTATACGATGTACATACATACTAGTATTACTATTTTTATATAAAAATAGTAATAAATTATGATGGATATAATTTTTATATAAATTAATAAAAAATGAAAATAAATTATATAAAATCTAATTATTATATAATTTATAAATGTATTTTTGTCCAAATTGTTCTTATATTTTAGATATAACAAAATCTTCCGTTATTCAAAAAATAGATGATAATAGAATTATTCTATCAAAGCCGAATGCAATATTTAAATTACTAGAAGATAATATAAATTTATCAAATTATAAAGCTGATTTTTTAAAAGAAGAAATATTTAAAAATAAAAAATATCAAAAATTAAAAGAAAATGATAAAAATAAAATTAATGAATTATTTGAAGAAAATCAAATTTCCTGTGCTGAATTTAAATGTGATATTTGTAATTATTCTAAAAAAATAAATGAGACTACATTATTATATAAAATTTCTATTAATACTAATGTTCAAACAAATAATACAATTGTAGAAAATGAATTAGTAACAAAAAATCCAATTCTACCTCATACACGAGATTATACATGTAAAAATCCTAGTTGTATAACACATAAAAATTATGATATTAAAGATTCTGTATTTTATAAAGAAAAAAATAGTTTTAAAGTTAATTATATATGTTGTGTATGTTTTTACAATTGGTAATAAATTAATTTATTTAAAAAAAATTAAAAAATACTTAAATATTTAATTATTTTTAATTTTTTTATTTTTTTTTTCTTCTAACAAGAATGGAGTCATGCTCCTCTAACAATTGATTATATAATTCATCATTCATTGCTTCATGATATTCTGCAATCTGTACATGCATCCAAATATCATTGATAAAGTTTCCACAGCCAGGATAAAAATTCAAAGTGATTGGCTTTTCTACAAAATGGTAACCTTTCTTCTCACTATAAGTTTCCCATGTTTCTATTGGAGGAAATTTCATAGGCAGATAACTTGCGATTATATTCGCAGCTTCTTTTGGTAATTTTCTTTTACCTAGGCAATTAATATGACATTGCATTTTTTTCCTCAGTAATTTTGAAAATTGATCATGGGAAATTTCAATAGGATCTGAATCTACATTTGGCATCAATTTTCTTAATATCAGAATTAAATCTGCATCATAAGATAGCTGCCATTTTGAAGCCAAATCTTCTATATGTTCTCTGATCAAGCTATCTAAAGTTTTTTCCAAGTATTGATGTGCCAATCGTGAATGAGATGATATAGATTGGAACTCAGGACTGCAACAAATGCGCCACTCAACCCATTTCTTTAAAATCCATTCAAATGATACTGAAGTTTTTTTCTTTTTTGTAACAACAGTCCATAATGCAGGCGACTGCATGACAATGCCAGACATTTTTTTCTAGGATAGCTAATTGATTATAGCAATCTAGGATAGCTAATTGATTATAGTAACCAAAATGGTTACGGTAAAAAGTTTATTTTTTTAAACACCAATTAAAAAATTTTTTTTCAATTTTTTTTAATCTGTTATAATTATAATGAATATTAATGAAATTGATCAGAAAATTAGTTTAGTTACATATCCATGCATTTTTTTATATTTACTGTTAACCTATAAATCGGATATAAATGATTATAATTTTAGTATAATATTAAAATTATATTTAAAGAATCATATAGATTTAGCATTGAATATAAATTTATTTGATATATTATATGATGATATTAGCGATTATCCTATAAGTTTAAAAATTTTAGAAAATTTTTATAATTTAATTAAAAAAAAATATTTATTACTTTGTTTAATTAAAAAATGGCATGATATTTATGATAATAATGTATTTTGGAATTTAAATATTAATGATCAAATAGATTATTTAATATATTTAAAAAACCAATTTTTATCAATATTTGATTGTTCTAAAGGAGGTACACCTTATCATACTAAATTAATAAATATTTTTAAATCAAAAAAATCACGCAAAGATGAAATAGTAGAAAATTTAATTGATCGCATTATATTAATTTTAAAAATTTTTGATTATAAAATTTTTCAATCTTTAAATATTCCTCTAATAAAAATTTATGATTTTTATAATTTGGATTATAAATTTTATATAAATTATATAACTACAATATTTCAAAAAATAAATAAATTAATAATTGATACATTATTACTATTTGAAAATTATAATATTATTTGTAATAAGTTAAATAATTTATTAAATCCAAAAAATATCAAAATTAACGATTGTTATATAGATAATGTTTTTATATGCTAAATAAAATTTCAAATTTCCCATTATTAATAGATATTAAATCATAATTTTTAGAAATAAATCTAAGTATAAATGAATTTTTATATGATACAACAGACGGAGTATATAACAAATTTAATAAATCTAAATATTCTTTTAAAAAGTCTGAATTAAAATTAACATAATATTGTTTTCCCTTAAAATATCTTAAATTAATTGTACCTGATGGTTGTGATTCTTCAGGATATAAACAAAATGATTTATAATAAACACCCAAAGGTAAAATATTATTTAAATATTTATATGATAATAAATATGTATAATAATTTGAATTAACATTTGGTAATAATACATCATATTGATTAAAAATTAGTTTTTGATCATTTATCAATTCATTTTTAAAATATAAATGCGAATCATAGTTTAAACTTGTATTTTGACCATATTCGGTGATACCATCTATAAATAATTGAGGTTGTATATACCATAATAATTCCTTACATGGATTATTAAAAGATAATTCACAATCAAAATAAGATTGATTAATATTATAAATATTTTCATCAAATATTTCTATAATATATTCTAATTTAGAATTAGCAAATTTATCTCTTTCTATATCATCAAAATAAATTGATTCAGTTATCAATTTAATTTTAGGATTATCAACAAGACTATAATATAAATTAAAATTTATATATGGATAATATGATGCAAATTTATAATAATAATTATTATAATCATAACTTGAATTATTAAGATTTGTCATTAATTTTATCCAACCAAATTTATCTATTAGAAATTGATTGTCAAAAATTCTATTAGTTAAATTTAATATTTCATTACTATAATATAATTTACCGTTATTTACTAAAATACTTTTTATTTCATTATCTGATAAATCTGTAAAGTGATATTTTAATAAATTATCATTTATTAAAATACAGTTATATTTGATATATTTATTTTCATAATCAATTATAAATGTATCATAAATATATAAATTATTATTTATATTAATATTTGTTTCTGAATTAAAAGGTATTCTAATATCTAATAAATTTTTATATTCATCTTCATAATTTTCCAAGCTTATAATTTTTTCTAAATTATTTATTTTTGCATTTATTACTACGTTAGAATATTGTAATGAAACCAATGGCAAACATGAACCTGGATCTTTATTAAACCAAAAAATCAAAGGTACTAATATTTTAGTATTACCTTTAGTTTTTTCATTAAAACTATTTAATTCTGGTGTGTGACCTATCATTTCTAAATAATTCTGCATAGAATCTTGATTAATTTTATGCATTTGATTTATATGCAATACATTATTTGAATATTTTTGTATTTCTTGACCTCCTATTTCTAATGTAAAATAATTAAAATAATTATGACCTAAAAAATTACTAAAATTAAATTTAATATTTCTATTATTTATATTTTTTATATTAACATTAATTTTATTAATATCATTATTATAATTTTTAAGATAATATTGCATACTTTTATAAATATCATTTAGTTTATTTATTATTGTATTTTTAAATATATAAATATTTTGATCTAATAATTCATTTGTTGTTATTATCTTATTTATTCCTAATATATAATCAGATATATTAATTAGAGAATAAATTTGAATATCTATTTTATTTATATATTGATTTTTTAATAATTTATTAAGATTATTAAAATTATATACCAAATCTTTCAAATTTTGAATTGTTATATTATCTATTTGTAAACTATTATATATAGTTCTATATAATAGCATATCAATATTGATATAATTTAATAAATTATTATATTTATTTTGAGTTATTTTTAACAACTTTTCTAATTCAACTATATCAGTATTTTTTTTATTTATATAATTAATATTAGTTATATATTTATCAGAAAAAACTAAATTTGGTAATTCTATTTCTAAATAACATCTATGAATTGCATCACCATTATTAATCATAAAAGATATAATATTATTATAATTTAATGATTGTTCCGGATAAATTTCAATAAATTCTATAGAAAAATTGGTATGTTTTTTATAAACTTTTTTAAAAAATGTAATTTCAGGTTTATATGTTAAATAAACATCTTGTTTTCCTGATGATACAATTTGAACCAATCCACCAATATTAGAATTTGACATTATTAATTAATTTAATCAATCTAGATTTTAAATAAATTAATTAATTTATTTTTTGTAAAAATTTCTATAACTTGCTATTAATTTTTTTTTTTTAATAAATAATCAGGTGGTAAGGATGTTAATGCACCTGTATATATCGATTTATTATCAGTTACAAAGTTTTTTATAATTAAATGATATGCAGCTATACCTACAGCATTTACAAGCATATTCATAAAATTTTCATAAGTTACAGTATTATTCATAAAATAATTAGCAGATAGTTGACCTAATGATAATTTGATTATATCATTAAAAATAATATCATAATTCTGCATAATGTGTACTTTTACTTTTAATGCATCAAAAGTTATATATCCTAATATTGTAAATCCTGATTCCATTTGCCACTGTGTATTAAAATTAATGGGTCTATTAGTCATATAAGCTAAAATAATTTCTTTACTTACAAATATTGATCCAAATTTAACTATATCAAAAAGTACTGTTATAGCAACTTCATTTTCTAGTTTTAAATTATTGCTTATCATACTACTAACTTTATGAAATAATAATGCATGTAAAGCATAACCTAATATTGTAGCCAATGAAACATTAATCCATTGATTATTAAATAGTACTTCTTTATTATTAAGAGTAGAATTTAGTACATGAGAAATAAGTACTATTGTTGATATTACAGTTAAATCAATTTTAAGTACATCCATATCATAGTTTGATATCATTAAACTATATTAGAAAAAAATTTTTTATATATTAAAAAAAAAATTTTTATAGTAAAATTATGTGAGTTTATATAAATATAAGAATCTATATATTTATTAATGAATATATTTAATTATAAATTAATTATTATTTTAGGTATAATCTTAATTATTTATTTTTTATACAAAGATGTTGATAATTTACATAATAAAATAAATATAATAGAAAATAAATTAAATAAAATATCTGATACACTTGAACAATTGCTGAAAAAAAATTTAGAACAAAAAAAAATTTATCATAAAGTTAATATATCAAATACTGATTTACCTATCAAAAAAAAAAAAATTAATGATAAAATTATTGATGAAAATATATCTGATCATTTAGCTATTTATTCTAATGAAAACCATTCACATACATCATCCATTCATCTTGATATTAATCAAAAAAATAATATTTTTGAAATTAAAAAAGATATTAATATATCATTTGATACTCTAGAAAAAAAAAAATTTAATGATAAAAATAACACAAAAAATGATCTTATAGAAGCCAATATACTTTCACAAAAAAATACTACTAATAAAGACAATGATATTGATGATGATAGTAATATTAATGATAATAATGATGCTAATAATAGTGATATTAATGATAATGATAATAATTATGCTAATAATAGTGATAATAATGATAATAATGATGATAATAACAATGATGATGATAATAACAATGATGATGATAATGATGATGATGATAATGATGATGATGATAATGATAATGATAATGATAATGATAATGATAATGATAATGATAATGATAATGATAATGATAATGATAATGATAATGATAATGATAATGATAATGATAATGATGATAATGATGATAATGATGATAATGATAATGATAATGATAATGATAATGATGATAATGATAATGATGATAATGATGATGATAATGATAATGATAATGATGATAATAATGATAATGATGATGATGATAATAATGATAATGATAATGATATCGAAAATTATATAAGTAATATAAATATTAATATTGATAACATTAATATTGACACTTATAATAAAAATGAAGAAAATATTGAAAGTCATATAAGTAATAATTTAGATAATAATGATCATAAGATTAATGAAATAGATAATAAAGTAACTACAAATTCAGAAAATGAAAATGAACTGTCTAAAAATTTAGAAAATAATCAAATACCAAAATCTGATAATATAATGCCAACAGAAATTCCTAACTCATCTAGTTCGGATTTAATATTAGTAAATGAGTCTTTGGATAATTTTAAAAAAATGAAAATTAATGATTTAAAAAAATTAGCAGAATTAAAGAATATAAGTACTAACAAAATAAAAAATGGGATTACAAATCCAAAAAATAAACAGGAATTAATTAATGATATATTAAATTTAAAATAAATAAAATCTAAAGATTTATTTAATTTTCAATTTATTTAAAATTAAAATAAAAATATCTAAAGTAATTTATTATGGATAATCGTTATTTTAATTATGGATGTCCTGCATTAATGCAGGACGGAAGATTTTTAACTAATTATGTTAGAGGCAGAGTGTTTGATCAAAATATCAGAAGTTTAAATGGAATTGATTCAGTTCAAGATTATAAATTATTTTTACAAAAAAATGGAGATAATATATTAAATAGAGAGCGAGCACAATTAAATAAATTATATACATGCGATGTTTCTGGAAAATGTGTAGTTTTAGGTAACAAACCTATAAAATATGTAGAATATTCATGTGGTTGCAATTTACCAAAATTACCAATAGGAATAAATGAACTCGAAAATATGTGCGGTTGTAAATCTAAATATAACTAGCAAAATAAATAAAATATATAAATACTATAGATAAATTATTATCTATAGTATTTATAATGTCAAAATTTGATAAACCATATAGAATTCAACAAACATTTGATATTAAAAAAGCTAATAATTTATTTAATATGATAAATAAATTGGATACATATGAATTAAAAAATTATTCATTAATTAATCAGGTACCATTAGATTATATTAATGATGATGGTGAATGTTTGATACATAAAGTTATTGAAATAGATGATAAAACTACATCTCAAGAAACTAAACTCAATATAATAAAATTTTTAGTACAAAATAATGTTAATCCGGATCAACCTAATAAATACAATCAGACACCTTTACATTTATCATGTATGTTACAATTTGATCAAATTATTGAATATCTTTTAAGTATTGGAGTTGATTCAAATTATCAAGATAATCTAGGTCAGTCACCTTTTCACTATTTATTAAAAGGTAAGATTAAAATAGTAGAAGCTACAAAAGTATTAGATTTTGTTCAACCACCTATTAAAACAAATGTTGATAAAAAAGAAAAATTAATACAAATAAAAACTCTATTATGGAATTTAATAGAACAAAATATCAAAAATTTTCCTATATTAGATACAATTAAAAATACAATTATAAATTTATTAGAAGAAGATAAAGATATAATTAAAAGTAAAATTGAAACAATTGATGAAATAAAAAAAATAATATTTGATATTAGTAATATTAATAAAATTTCCGATATTAAAAAAATTATTGATATTGGAAAAAAAACAATTGAAAATAAAATTGATGTTAAATTTAATTACATTAACGAAATTAATGACCTTAAAATGCATAAAAAAGAAATTAATTCTTGGTCACCAAATAATATTACTGCATTAGATGATATGGCATTAATTAAAAATGGAAATATAAAAAAAGTTATAAAAAATGATATTAAACAATTTTTTAATAATATTAAAGATTCAGTAAAAAATTTTGATATAATAGATTCAATATCACATGATATAAATAAAAACGGTTTTAATGAAATTTTCTCTAAATATATTAATCCAAATAATGAGAATAAATTATTATTTAGTCATTATGAAAATCCATTAATTAATGATGATTATGTTTATTTATATAATTTTAAATTTGATGATAATAATTATTTAATAAGACATCATTTAGCATTAGATAATGCATCTTGTTTATTAGATTTTTATAATTTATTTTATGTAGGATCTGCTAGACGAATTGAAATATATAATGGATTAGGATTATCTGATGATGAATTTATTTCTAAAAATATATATGGAAATTTATATTACACTTTAAAATTTAATGATTTAAAAGAAAATATGAAAGAAATTGAAAATAAACAAATATTATATTTATTAAGTTCATTTATACCATATAGCGATATAGAAATAAATAATATAACTGAATTTACTGTAATAAAATTTATTGCAGATTTTAAAATTGCAACAATACCTGATCCAGTTGATTCTCTTGGACATGGAACAGATAATCCACTTGCAATAATTAGTGGAGGACTTCCTTTTATTGATCCTGTTAAACAACCGTTTCCTTTAAATGGTGCAATTGCACCAATTTTAATGCCATATGATTATTTTCAAAAAATCGTTTCAAAAATTAAAGTAAATAAATTACCATTAGATCTGGATTGCCCTATGGAAAATCCTACCGGATTATATCAAAATGATATTAATAATATGAAAATTTATACAATACTTGCATTTTATGCAATACAATATCCTACGGAGTTTGTTTTAATTCCTAATAAATTAAAAGATTATGATGAATTATTCAAAGATAATTTATTTGGAAGAAAATGGTATCATTTATATATCAAAAATATAAATAAAAATAATATATTATCATCTTGGTTATTTAATATGTGGTGTGATTTAATATCAAGATTATCAAGAAGTAATTTAGATTGTCAAATACCATTTAAATTATTAATGTTGATATCTGGTCTACAAAATTATAATGTACAAAAAATTCAAGGAATTATAAATGCATATAAACCTCAACTAATAGAAATAATATTTAATGCAGCTAATACTGATAATGACAAAAAAAATTTTTTAATAAAATGGATTTACTTATTATTAAATGATAAAATAGATTTACAATTTTTAGATTGTATTTTATATGATTATATAAATATAGATAAAATCAAGGATATACCATTAAACTTAAAAAATATTATACAATTAATTGATTCTTTTATTACTAATAAATATGATCCAACAAAAGTATTCGATTCAAATAACCCGTTATATAAAGAATATAAAATGAATGATTTGTCAACAGGAGATGTATTGAGTAATATAATTTTAGATTATTATAATAATATAAATGATAAACCATTAAAACAAAATATATTAGATACTATATTTATAATAAAAAAAATTGATAATGATAATAATTCCAATATTATAAATCAATTAAAAAATATAAGTTATAAAAATTTAATATTGTCAATATATAAAAAAAATTTTAATAAATTAGATAGTTATATAAAATTATTACCTAGTTTTCATAGCGCATTAAATTATTTAATTGATAAAGAAAATTATATATATTCAGACGAAAATAATATTAGTTTTAAACATTTTTGTATAAGCCATACATTAGGACTGTATTATAAAGGGTTGTTTTATAAAACCTATTTTTCATTAAATGATAATATAAAAATAAATAATAATGGAAAAAATATTGAACTAATATTGTCAATAATAAGGCATGATAATCCTAATGCATATGAATATTTTCCAAATTCAGATTATGATAAAAAAAAAGTAACAAATCCTAAATTTTCACAATCTCCTTTTCATTATTTTATAAAAAATGATAATAAAAAAATTTTAGCAGAATATTTATTACCTTTACCATTAAATTATATATTTATTGTTCCACCAAATATTATTAACCGACATATTGAAATTACGGATCCGGATCCAAGTAAACCTGATGTATCAATATTTTTGGATTTGGATATTTATAATAAAAATTTTTATTACGATATTCAAAATAGAGATATAATTATACCAACATTTCATTCATATTTATTATTATTATTGAATAGAATTCATTATTATCAGAAAAAAATTATGGATACAATTATAGTTTGTATAGATTATATAAACAAAATTATAAATGGAAATAGTTATCATATGAAAGATTTATATATGAATCAATATCCTATTATTGTTATTTATAGTAAAATATTAAATAATTTTATAAATTACTTGGATAATTTAAAAAAAGAAGATAAATATAATACAAATATATTAAATACTTTTATCAATAATATTAATGCAAAAAATTATGATATATATTTATTGGCAAATAACTTAAATAATATAAATTCTAATTATTTTTTATATTATTATTTATTCTCTCATCATAATTTATTGAAATTAAGCAAATTTAATTATTATCAAATACCTACTGATAATAAATCATCATATTATTATTATTATGAATCTGATCAATTATTATTTAATTTAAATAATAATGATTATGATGATAAATATTTTTTAGAAAAAAATACAGGTGATATTGATAATGAACCAAATGAAAAAATCTTAAAAAAATCAACAATAAATAGTATTGGTAATTATGATAATATATTGAATGAATATTTAATGAATCAATATCTTACAGATCCTACTGAAAATGCAACGAAAAAATCAATTTTTATACAATTAAAGTATAAAAAAGTACCGCCGTCTTTGTATGCTTCTTTAAGCAAATTGTATAAATATGGTGTAATTAAAACAATAGAAGATATAATTGATTTTATGATAAAAAATAAGTCTCAAAATGCTGTTAAAAATATAATAGAATATACTAATGAATTAATTGATAAATTAAATTTAAAATATCTTAATAAAGAATTATTCTGTTATTTCATTATAGCAAATTTAATAAAAGAATTAATTCAAAATCAAATAAATGTTTATAAAAATAATAGTGTAAATGAAATATACAAAAATATATTTTTACATAATAATATATTAAAAAATAATTTATTATTAAATGATGAATTACTACAAATAGAATTTAAAGATTTTTATGTTAATTTAACAGATTGTAATTTTGATATTTCTAGTAAATTTACTTGTAATGATACTAAATATATTTATAATATTGTTAAAGAAGAGAAAAAAGAAAAAATTTTTATATTATATCCAAATGATTTAAATAATTTGAATAAGTTAAAAGATAAATATTATATATATATAAATAATAATATAATAAATAAATTATTGGAATACAATTCTTCGCCAGATATTATTAATATAGAAGGTATATCTGCATTTAATAATATAGTTAAAACTTATAATTACGAAATTATATTTGATTTTAAATATAACAAAAATTATGAAATTATAGATAGTAATCAATTATTAGAATATTCAATTAATGATAATATTAATAATCTTAATAAAATATTAAATAATATGGATAATATTAATAATGAACTATTAGAAAATATATTATTTAATATTAATAATCATTTATATAATGATTTGAAAGCTGTTATTTTAGGTAATGACAAATTTGGTAATAATCTTTTAATAAATTTAGATTATTCTTTTTTTATTTCATCCTATTTAACAATACAATATTTATCAGAACATTTTATGAATATTAATAATAAATTTAGAATAAATAATTTAATTAATATATTTGATATTTTAAAAATTAAATTTAATGAAAAAATGACAAATTATTTAGCTGATAATTTTAAATCATATAATATACCCGATCAAATATATCATTTAATTATTATTGAAATTATAGATAAAAATAAACAAGAATATTCATCAATTGAACAAAAATTAAATGAAATTCAATCTACAATTAATGAATTAAAAAATAATAATATGAATGATTTAGCTAAAAAAATACAAAATTCATCTGATTATAAAAATTTAATTAATAATAAATCTAATAAAAAAAATCAGATACAATTTTTTGATAACTGTATAAAAAATAGTAAATATGCTAATGATTATAAAAATATATATGATTCTAAAATAATAAATAGATATAAAAGTATTCCTATTAATAAAGGATTAATTATTAAAGGATGGAAATCTATGATTAATTCCAAAATTAATAATAATCATAATTTGATACCATTACATTTATTATCTAAACAAAAAGAATATATAAATTTACTTAAAAATAATAAATTAAATAATGATAAAAATTTAGATGAAATAAATAAAGCAATGGAACATTTATCAGTATTATGTGAAAATTATTTTACTAATCAACAATTTACTGATGATAACAAAGTATTAGAATTTATAGAAGATTTATTAAATTATCTTACAGAAATAATATTAGGTAATAATATTGAATTAATGTTAAAAAAAATATTATTAACTTATTTTACCAATACTTTACATGATAAAACATTATCACATATTACTAAAATTATTGATTATATACTAAATCAAGAATTAACCGGAATTAATAAAAATTTAATAACATATCTTTATAAAGTTGTATGTCCAAAATTAGTTAAAAATTGTAGTGAAATATTTAAAAATAATTCAGAAAAGAAAGGTCATATAATTGAAAGTGTTCGAGAAATTCTAACTGATTATTTTGATTTATTACATTTAACACCTATAACTTTATCTGATGAAGTTATTAATATATTTAAAATAGATGTTATTAATTATTATGAAATATTTGTTAATAAAATTATATTATTATGGCATGTGAATTCAGAAAATATTTTTAAATATTTTATAAATAATTATAGATGTTTACAAACAATTTTATATTTAAAATAATTTTGAATTTAAATACGTATTATCATTAACTAATTTCTCTTCTGTAATTTTTAATGTAAAACTATGATTTATATTTCTAAAATTTACCAATGATCCATCTGGATATAAAAATAATATGCTTAAATCTGTCAGTGTATTAATTGGAAATGTTTTTGAATAAATATTATTCGGTTGTCGTACAAAAGTGTTAAATAATACATCTCCCGGATTACCTGATAATAATATTTTAGCAAATGCTGATGGAAGATTATTATTACTATATATATATTCAATATCATTTATATACATTAAAATATAATTAAATGATCCAGATAAATTAAAAAAACCATTTGCATAATTAATTGAATTCCCTACTGAATTAACATTATTTGAATAAATATACAAATCTTGATTTGTAATACTTGATTTATAATCTGTTATGGAATATTGACTACCTACATTTATAAAACCTAAAATATCTCCAATAGTATCAGATTTATTAAATAAAAAACTAATTTTTGTTTTTGATTTAATTAAAATATTTTCACCTCCTGCAGATGTTGTAGTACTTAGAGAAATTGTTATCTCATTAATTTTTCCTATAATTATATCATATGTACTATTATTTATGTTTATTGCGTAAACTTGATGTGTTTTATTAATATATGACGAATCTATTGAATTAATTTGTGTTATATTATTTTCATCATAAATAGTTACATTATTTGAAGAACTTATAGTTATTGTATCATTTATATCTACTAAATTATTTGGATGGTTTACATTTAATATATAATATTTTATATTATTTATGATATTTATTTTTAATGATAATGAATTAGCTAGTTTAGTTAAATTAAATGGTTCAAATGTAATAATATGTGTATCTGTATTTAAATTAATATCAAAATTATTATTTAACTGATTTGTTATTGAATTATTAATGCGTGGAATAGAATTCATAATAGATTTTAATTTATTTAATAATGTTATTGATGTATAAAATCCTTCATCTATTTGTGCAATATAAATATAATCACCGTCTTCAATATTTTTCCAATATAATTTATCGTTAATATTTTTACTTATTAATAAATCAATATATGATATTTCTGTACTTATTAATTCTATATTAGTAACATTATTAAAACTTTTTTTTAAATTTATAACATATTTATTCGCATCAGGATAACCAGTTATTGAATTCAAAATTTTATATATTTGTATATTACTACCACCACTTGAACTATTACCATAAGAAGTATAATTTAAACTAATTTCAAAGGAATTCTCATTAATTATTTTACTTACAGTTTGATAACTTTGATAAAAATAATTATTAATTGGATAATTAGAATTTATATTTCCTAATTTTATTCCATTAATATGTAGATATGATATTTGAAATATTTGATCTATTGATAAAAAATCATTATTATTAGCATCAATATATGGAATATTTAAATTGCAAAATATAAATTTAGTATTTAATATTTCATCATTATATGTTTGATAAATATTATTACATAAATTTATTAATGCTTGTTTATTTATTGTATTTAAATTATTAATAATATCATTTCCTATTAAACATTGTTTAATTCCTATTAAACTATTTAATGGAATATTATTTATATAATTTGATGAAGATTGATTTTTATATAGTTCTATATTTATATAAATTGATTCATTTACATAATTCTTGTAATCTAAATCAATCATATTATCATCAATATTAATTACAAAATATTTTAAATTATTTATTAAATATAATGACTTATATAATATTTTATTTAAACCGACAACATTTTGTATTATTATATTATCATTAATAGATAAATTATGATTATTATAATTTACAGTTATTATGTTACTCCCTTTTGTAAATACTAATGGATTATTATTTAAAATTTTATTATTGGAAATATAAATATGTTTTGGATTTATATTTCTAAAAGAACTATCTATATTTAATAAAGTTGAATTAATAATTTTATTAGATGTAGACTTTTCTTTAGTTAAAACATTATCATTTTTTTCCATATTAATTATATAATTTTTTTAATTTTAAATAATTTGTTATATAATTAATTTTTTATTCTATCTTTATTAATTTTATTTATTAATTTTTTTATTCTTCTTATATAACAATTATTAGAATTAGTTTTACCATCCCAAGTATCTTTTACTATTTTTTTTTTATTATAAGATATTAATTCTATTTTATTAAATAACTCTTTTAAAATTTTATCATTCAAAAATTTACTACCAAATTCTATACTTGATTTTAACATCTCTGTTATTAAATTATTATTTTCAACTATAAAATTTTCTTTTTTATGTAAATCTATTAATTTTTTAATACCATCAACAGCATTCTTTAATAAATGATCAAAAAAGTATTTTTTTCTATCTTTTTCAATTGTATTTGTATCAGTATTATAAACATCTAAATATTTACTTTTTAAATTAGTAGTACAGAAAGTATGATTTTGTGGAAGTTCTTTATTAAAATTTAATAATTCAATAAACTTTGTAATTCCTTCACCGTTTTTTAATAATATTTGTTTAATCTCTTCTTCAGTTAAATCTTCTAAATTTTCAGTACCAATTTTTTTGATTAAAAAATTAATATTAATATTATTATTATTAATTATTTTTCTATTATCATTATTATTAATATTATTATTAGTTATATTATTATTTGTAATTTTTTGTAGTTTTTGATTTTCTTTTTTTAATTGAATATTTTCTTCTTCTATTTTTTTATCATAATTTATTTTATTTTTGCATGTTATATAATGTCTAAATAAATTGTATTTTTTGGTAAATATTTTATTACAGTATTTACAATTAAATTTTGATTGAATATTTTGAGCATTTAATGAGCAATTTTGAGCAATTTCTATATTATTTGGTATATTATTTCTATGAAATTTTCTAGAATGATTACATAGAGATTGTCTTGATGCATAATTAATATTACATATAGAGCATATGTGATCATGTAAACTTGACATTATTATCTAATAATATTTATTATTGTATCCTTAAATGATTTTGTTATATTTGAAAAAGTGTACATTGAACTTTTCTAAAAATGGGGGGGGGATTTTTTTTTTGAGGCTTTAAAAAGTGTTTTTATAAAAATTTTTGCTTCAATAATTGTAACCTTCACTTTTTATCTCTTGTTAATTTAGCTAATTCTAATTTAAGTTCTAAAATTTCTTTTTCTAATTCTAGCTGTTTTATTTTATCTTCTAATTCTAGTTGTTTTGTATTTTTTTCATCAAATTTAATATAATTTTTTTTAATAATATCAATAGATAATTCATCTATTTTTTTAATTAAATTTAGTAAATTAGCATTATCGGCTTCAAATATTTCTTTATGTTTATTATAAATAATATTAATATTTAATGCTTGTACTAATCTTTTTATTTTATTCTCCATTTTAATAGCTTCATTCATATTATTCATATCATAAATCTTGATTATTTTATTATAATTTAATTTATGTTTATGAGTTTGTAATCTTTTAAATATATGTGATGTATAACCATACTTATAAATGTTATCTTTTATATTAATTATGTAAACGCAATCTTTATTTTGATATTTCTCTAAATCTTCTTCAATATAATTATCAATTAAATTATAACTACCAGTTTTTCTTATTGATGGAAGTACTTTAGATGTTACCCAATCTTTAAATTTAATAGCTTCATCTTTTTTAGATGCTAATATTAAACTATAAAAACCTGATTCGTTAATAAATACAGTTTTAGGATCTTCACGTTCCAAAAGTGTACATTTGGGGGGTCCCGTCTCCGAGACGGGACCCCCCAAAAGTTGGTAAATTTTTATTTTATCCAATTTATTAACATTTTTTCTAATTGCTTGATCAGTATCACTATAATCTAACATAGAAGCAATATCACCACCTCTAAAATAAACTTGATCATTATAATAAAAATATTTAATAGGTTTATCATTGAATGTTAAAAAGTTTTTATTAAGATCAAATTGAAATTTATTATCATCACTATTTATTATTTTATTATTATTATTATTAGTTATATTATTATTTGTAATTTTTTGTAGTTTTTGATTTTCTTTTTTTAATTGAATATTTTCTTCTTCTATTTTTTTATCATAATTTATTTTATTTTTACATGTTATATAATGTCTAAATAAATTGTATTTTTTAGTAAATATTTTATTACAGTATTTACAATTAAATTTTGATTGAATATTTTGAGCATTTAATGAGCTATTTTGAGCATTTAATGAGCAATTTTGAGCATTTTTTATATTATTTGGTATATTTTTTCTATGAAATTTTCTCGAATGATTGCATAGAGATTGTCTTGATGCATAATTAATATTACATATAGAACACATGTGATCATGTAAACTTGACATTATTATCTAATAATATATATAATTGTATCCTTAAATGATTTTAATATATTTAAAATAGTGTACATTAAACTTTTCTAAAAAGGGGGGGGGGATTTTTTTTCTGAGGCTTTAAAAAGTGTTTTTCAAAAATTTTTGCTTCAATAATTGTAACATTCACTTTTTAAATCTAAAAAATAATTTTTTTAATATTATCATAACAATATTAAAAAAATTGAAATAAATTTTTAATACTGTTTTATTAATGTAATTTTTTTACCGTAGCAAGCAAAACAAAGTTTTGATAACTAGGATTTTTCCGTAGCAAGCATTGCTGTCAAAAACAAAAGCCTTAAAATTTTCACTGTATCAACATCAGAGAAAATGGAATTACCTCCTCCGCCTAGACGCTTGATCAGAAATTTCAAAGACCCTATGTCTTTTCAGACAAGATCTGAAAACGGATCATTAGAATTTTTTGATAATTTAGAAGATGCTATAAAAGAATATGACAATGATCCATCAATCTGGAAAATATCATATAGTACAATTTCCGAAGGAAATTCTACAACTCGCTCCGCGAGTTGTACATATGTGCCACATAACATTTCAACTAGTTATAGATGGAGACCCAAGAGGAAAAATGAAATATGGGAGAATGAAAGTAGATTAATTGAACTGAGTGAAGAATATAAAAACGCAGGTAATGATGAATTATTTTGGATCAATCAGCCATTAGATAAAGATTATCTAGATTTTTTAAATGAATGTTGGAAAGCTCAATTTGAGAAACGTTCAATTTATAAAAATGATGATGAGATTGAAACAGCTGCATCTCGCGTTGCTATTAAAAATGTGGTATCCGATAATAATTTTAGAGATTTAGATTTTATGAAACAATTTATTTAAAAAGCAAAGCTTTTTAAATAAATTATTGAGGCAAAAAAGCTATGCTTTTTTGCCGAAACAATTTTTATGAATTTATTAAATTAATATTAGATAGTTTTTATATTTGATAATTGTTTTTTTATTAAAATTATAATAATTTATAAATTATTATAATGACAATTCATATTGTGGTAATATGTACAAATAAATATTTTAATTTAGGTATACGATTAATAAATAATTTTAATACTTATTATAATGGAAATCAAAAAATAATTTATCATGTTTTTACTGATAAAATTCCTGATAAATTTATTAACAAAGATATTGAATATAAATATTATCCAACAATTCATTGAACATGGCAGGATGGTGCAAATTCAAAATTTAATTCTATTCTTCGAATAATTAATGAAAATGATAATTCAATGGATGATAATTATATTTATTATTTAGATGCAGATACACATATAAATAAATATTTTAATGAAGATATATTTTTAGGAGATTTGGTAGGTGCAGAACATTTTGATAATGAATCTAGAATGAAATATGTTAAAGATTATGATAGGAATATATTATCTAAAGCATATATACCATACGACACACCATTATTTTACACCCTTAAAGATTTAAAATGCCGATTAATGGCAAATCTAAAAGGTTTATCCGTTTCAGGAATATGTAAATTATGGATATGTTATAGCGACAACTATAACTGATTAGTTTTTAATCCTTTTTATTATATAAGCAT
>Ga0214923_10001381_pt1 | contig 34627 bp, 8 predicted proteins | sample LL1510_MetaG_FD_177993 | JGI IMG/M metagenome (GOLD analysis project Ga0214923, IMG submission 177993) | Freshwater microbial communities from Lake Lanier, Atlanta, Georgia, United States - LL-1510 | ecosystem: Environmental > Aquatic > Freshwater > Lake | place: USA: Georgia | collected 2015-10-15
TCGTCCCGATAGCTATCGGGACGGCACGGTGTTACCCTTATGGTGTTTGACCTGATAAAAATCGAAGTCATTCCCCCTTTGTACCCGGGGCCGGACTCGAACCGGCACGAGTGTTACCCCAATGGTGTTTGAGACCATCGCGTCTACCAATTCCGCCACCCGGGCATTTTTCTTGCGGACTGCAAAAATACGGATTATTATTCTTTATACAATCTTTCCCGATAATATCCTGCTATAATACCGAACTACAATCCAATCTGTTTTCGCTAATTCTAATCGTTTTAATTTTTCTTCCTTTGAAAGCGAATTCCATTCCGTAAAATGCTTAGCCAATTTTCCTCTTCTCTCTTCTCTCACTTCCATTAGCTCAGCTTTAATTTTTTGAAGACTTCCTTCCTCAGTAGCCATCTCCAATTGTTCATTCCATTCCATCATCTCCATTAATACCGTTGCATCCGGTTTAATATCTTCCACCTGATATCCAAACAATGAAAATAAATAAGATAATCGTAACTCAGGATCGCGTAAAGTATTCCACGCTTCATTTAATTGAGCAGACGCAATTTCTTTCTCAGATTTTATTTCATCAGAAGACAGAGAAAAAAAATCAGGATGTGTTTCTCTACTCTTCTTCAAAAACTGTTGACGCAAAACCTTTTCCTCTATCAGATATCCTTCAGGAATCTCTAACAAATCAAAATAAGAAACTGAAGAATTCATAAAACGAGCGCTTAATGAAGCGTTAATCCGGAAGTGTTTAATGCCCTAAGCAATTGCACACATCCTGCTGTATCCTGAACAGGAGAAATATCCATCGTTAATAAATATCTATATTGAATACCGGTTTGAATACGCACCAAGTCATTGGGTTTAATCCAGCTTAACCATGCGAATTGTTCGTAAGGAAGTAAGCGTAATTGAGTTGCCAATTCGTCACCATTGTTCAAGGTATAATTGCTTTTATACATTTGCGCCATACTTTGCCACACCCGCATGTTTTGCTGATAATCCGTAACACTTAGGGTAACTTCTTTTTCACCTTTTGAGAAGGTAAGGGTAGCTTGTGTCATATAGATTCCATCTTGTTGCAAGGCTTGGGCACTGCTATCCTCCAAGGTATAACCTGGTAATGACAAAGGACATAAGCTTAACAGACTAGCAGGATCTAAGCAGAGGGTATCTCCTTTTTGCACTCTGGCATTCCAGATGGAATCAAACTGAAGCGCCGCGGGAGTTTGAGTATCGGTGAGGATAGTTTCCATTTTCCCCGCTTCGGAATGGGTAGAATTATTAGAACAAGAAATTAACCCTAACGAAAGGCAACAAGTAAAGATAAGACTAGCCCAAAAATTAGCGTAAAGGAGTTTAGAATAATTGAGCAACATACTCAGGAATCTTAAGCAGTTTCCAGCGTAACCTTAGATGCCATTGGGAACAAACCCAGTAACTGGAACATTTCCTGATCAGATTGAACTTCCGGATTAGGGGTTGTTAAGAGTTTATCTCCAGCAAAAATAGAATTCGCTCCAGCCATAAAACAAAGTGCTTGTTCTGGAACGGTCATTTTAACGCGTCCGGCAGACAAGCGTACTTTGGCAAGTGGCATTAAAATTCTAGCGGTTCCGATCATTCTGACCATATCCCAAATTTCAACTTTGGGTTGATCTTGTAAGGGAGTTCCTTCTACCGGCACCAACGCATTTACTGGCACTGATTCCGGATGTTGGGGTAAAGTTGAAAGCGTGTATAACATCCCAATTCGATCCTCAGTGCTTTCTCCAAGTCCGATAATTCCACCTGAACAAACCGAAATCCCTGCTTTACGAACATTATGCAAAGTATTCAAACGATCTGAATACGTACGAGTGGTGATAATAGAGGAATAATTTTCTTCTGAGGTATCGAGGTTATGATTATAGGCATGTAACCCTGCAGCTTTCATTTTATCTGCCTGATCCTCGGTAAGCATACCTAAGGTGGTACAAACTTCTAATCCTAATGCATTTACACCCTTCACCATTTCAAGAACCCGGTCGAAGTCTTTATTATCCCTTACTTCTCTCCAAGCTGCGCCCATACAAAAGCGGGTAGAGCCTGATTCTTTCGCTTGGTTGGCGGAAGCTAATACAGTTTCTACATCCAGTAATTTATGTACTTCTACATCGGTATGATAACGTGCAGCTTGAGGGCAATAGGAGCAATCCTCTGGACAACCTCCAGTTTTTACCGACATCAAAGTACAAACCTGTACTTCTTGAGGATTATGATACTTTCTATGCACCGTTGCAGAACGATACATTAATTCTAACACTGGAAGGTCGTAGATATCCCGAATTTCTTCCCGAGTCCAATTATTGCGAATCTCACTCATACGCTATCGTAAAGCCTAAGCATAGGCCTGATTAATTAAAATTACAGAAACTTACTCAGAATAAGCATGTGCTTACTCCCCAGATATCCTTTAGTCTTTAATAAAAGGATAATCATTTTCTACATATACATCTTCATAGAGTTCAGCTGGGTCAGGGAAAGGACTGGATTCAGCAAAATCTACACAAGCTTGTACTTGTTCTTTTATGCGTGCTTCAATTTCTTCATATCCTTCTTCGGTAAGAAGATTATGTTCCATCATATAGGATTTTAAGATCAAGATGGGATCCTGTTCTTTAAATTGATCTACTTCCTCTTTGGTGCGATATTTTCCCGGATCAGAAATAGAGTGACCTTGATAGCGGTAGGTTTTTAATTCCAGAAATACTGGACCTTTTCCGGATCGGATATGTTCGGCAGCTTTTTTAATTTCTTCATATACCGTCATAATATTCATCCCATCCACCGGACGAGAGGGCATATCATAAGCTGCACCCAATTTATAAATATCCGTTACGTTAGAAGTTCTTTCTACCGAGGTTCCCATTGCGTACATATTATTTTCGCAAATAAAGAGCACCGGAAGTTTCCAAGTCATAGCCAGATTAAAGGCTTCGTGCAAGGCTCCTTGTCTTACTGCCCCATCTCCCATAAGGACAACACATAATTTATCTTCGCCCCGATATTGAATTGCAAAACCTACTCCTGCGCCCAAAGGGATTTGTCCTCCTACGATTCCATGTCCTCCCAAGAAATTATGTTCTTTCGAAAACATGTGCATGGATCCTCCTTTTCCTCGGGAACATCCGGTACGTTTTCCATACAACTCTGCCATTACCTCTTTCGGGTCAATTCCTCTTACAATTGCATTTCCATGATCCCGATAAGCAGTAATCACATAATCATCTTTACGAATTGCAGATTCTATCCCGGAGGAAATAGCTTCTTGACCTATATATAGGTGTAAGAATCCATTAATTTTTTGCATTCCATATAATTGTTTACATTTTTCTTCGAAACGTCTTTGCAACAACATTTCTTCATACCAATGCAAACAAAGTTCACGGGAATATGCAGGTGCTTTTTGGGTAGCAGTTTTATTGGCCATTCTTCCTTAATTTTCAGGTTCAAAAGTAACCAAAAACTCCCAAACCTAACTTTGTATTTCTCTCGAATTCTGCTGAGTCATTTTAGAAACTATTCCGAGCTGGATTTTTCTCCCGGTTCTGGGGTAAATACTTTTTCAGGACCCAATGGAAGTGGAAAAACTTCGTTGTTAGAAGCAGTTCATTTCCTTGCCCTTACCCGAGGATTTCAACCTCAAGGAGATAAATATGCTTTACAACAGGGGGAACAATATTTTATGGTGGAAGGAGAATTAAATTCTGGAGAAACTTTTAAAGTGAGTTACTTGGAAGGAAAAGGGAAAAAGATTTTTCAAGATCATGTTCCTCTAACTTCACTTGCGGAACATATTGGAAGAATTCCAGTAGTATGTGTGTTACCCGCGGATACCGATTTAATCAGAGAAGGCGGACAAACCCGAAGAAGGTTTTTGGATGCGTTAATTTCTCAATATGATCCTGCTTATTTATCTGCCCTTATTAAATATGAGAAAGCCTTAAAATTAAGGAATGCAGCTTTGTTGAGTTTTCTGAAATCGAATCGTAGAGATGAGGAACAATTGCAAGTATATGAAGCTGTGTTAATCCCCAATGGAATTCAAATTCATACTGCTAGAAAGGCTTTCTTAGATGCCTTTATTCCGGTTTTTATAAACATGTATAGTATATTGTCAGGAGGAAAAGAAAATCCTGCGATAGAACTTCAATCTCCTTTTGCCCAAAATGATCGAGGAGAATGGGAAAAATTATTTTTGTATTACCGTGAAAAAGATGGCGCCAGTGCTAGAACTCAGGTAGGAACCCATCGGGAAGATTTAGATTTTTTACTGAATGGCATTCCGGTAAAACTGTTTGGCTCTCAGGGTCAACAAAAAACATTTGTATTAGCCTTAAAACTTGCCAACTTCACCTTTCTCAAAGCACAAAAGCAAACCTCTCCTTTATTATTATTGGACGATATTTTTGATAAGTTGGATGCAGATCGGGTTAAGGCAATTTCTTTGTTTCTTGCAGGACATCCAGATACGCAGGTTTGGATAACCGATACGCATGCTAATCGTTTATCAGATGCATTATCCATTCCCGGGGTAAATACCCTTCATCAATATTCAGTTTTTCAAGGAAAAGTTACTTCCCTATCTACATGAAACGTAAAAATAGTTATGAAATAGGAGAGGCAGTTACCTATTTTCTTCAGGAAAATGGTTTGTATTCTCAATACCAATTGCAGCAGGTTTTTTCTCAATGGAATGAAATTGTAGGAGATGCCATTGACAAGGCAACCTTGGGGCTTAGTTTTCAGGATGGACGACTTGAAATTCAAGTGGGTTCATCGGTTTGGTATCAGGAGTTATCGTATCAAAGGAGTGAGATTTTGACAAAAGTAAATACTTGGTTAGGGGAGAATTTAGTAACTGAAGTTAGTATTGTTCAACATAAATCTGGCATTGGGAGATGAGTGGATATTATAAAATAGGGGGAAGTTGTTTAAATCAAATTCCCTTAGATTTTACCGGAAATTTAGTGAGAATTCGCAAGGCGATTCAGCTAGCCAGAACAGCCGGAATACAGGTATTATGTTTGCCAGAATTGTGTATTTCCGGGTATGGGTGTGAAGATGCTTTTTTTAGAGATGAGGTATTGTTAAAATCGAAACAAAGTCTGGCTACACTGGAAGAAGAATCTTCAGGGATGGCCATTTTTGTGGGATTGCCTTTAGAAATAGGAGGAAGAGTGTTTAATGCAGTTGCCGGATTGATAGATGGAAAATTGCGCGGGTTTACCTTAAAATCTAGATTGGCAGGAGAGGGGATTTATTATGAGCCAAGATGGTTTTGTGCCGGAGATGGTACTACTTCACCTTGGGAGTGGCAATCTGGAGTAGTGCAGGTTGGAAATCCTGTGTATCAGTGGGGGGATATAATTATGGGAATTGAAATATGTGAAGATGCTTGGGCAGCCGACCGTCCAGCGCTTCAGTATTATGAAAAGGGGGTAAACCTGATCTTAAATCCCAGTGCCAGTAATTTTGAAATGGGGAAAAGTCATATTCGGGAACAGATTGTTACCGAATCCTCCAGAACTTTTCATTGCACATATGTTTATGCAAATCTATTAGGAAATGAGGCAGGTCGTATTATTTATGATGGTGAGATTTTGATTGCTTCGGAAGGAAATCTTATTGCCCGTAATCGAAGGTTTTCTTATCAGGAAGTTAGTACTTTAAGCAGTATCGTTAATCTTACAGATAACCAATTTGTAAATCGTAAAACCGTTTACTATCGGGCAAATTCAACTGGGATATGTAAACTATCAGATCTCCTTAAACCTTTGTCAGAACCCTATGAAATCAATCCACCAGTAGAGGTTTTTAGGGAATCTGTTGAAGAAGAATTTTTTAGAGCTGCCACTTTGGGATTGTTCGATTATCTGCGTAAAAGTAAAAGCAAAGGCTTTGTTTTATCCCTATCCGGAGGTGCAGATTCCTCAGCCTGTGCAGTATTGGCTGCTTATGCCTTATGGAATGCACAAGATGAATTAGGCGTAGAAGGATTGAAAGAAAGACTACAATATATAAATCTCTTGGATGACAGGCCCTTGGTAAATCAACTCTTAACTTGTGTATATCAAGCTACTACGCAAAATGGAGCTGCTACGCTGGAAAGTGCAGAATCCTTAGCACAAGGGTTAGGGGCTAATTTTGTGTTTTGGGAAATAGATCCTATTGTGAGATCCTATCAACAATTAGTAGAAACCACAATACAACGAGAGTTAAATTGGGACGTAGATGACATCGCTTTGCAAAACGTTCAGGCACGTGTAAGAGTACCCGGGATATGGATGCTAGCCAATATTTATGGAGCATTATTGTTGACCACAGCGAATCGAAGTGAGCTATCTGTAGGATACACTACCATGGATGGGGATAGTGCCGGAAGCCTTGCTCCGCTTGCAGGGGTAAGCAAAAAATTTATTCTCCAATGGTTGGTTTGGGCAGAGCAGAAGTTAGATATTAATGAATTATCCTATGTAAATCATTTGCAGCCGAGTGCTGAGCTAAGACCAGTTGAAAAATCCCAAACCGATGAGGAAGATTTAATGCCTTATGATGCTTTACAGTTTATTGAAGACCATTGGATTCAAAAGGGATGGGATACGGAAAGAATTGTATTCGCGCTTCAAAAATTATATCCTGAATATCTGGTTGAAGAATGGGTGGAACAATTTATTGGGTTATGGAAACGTAATCAATGGAAACGAGAAAGAACGGCACCTGGATTTCATTTAGACACATATACTATTGATTCGAGAACCGGGTATAGATATCCTATTTTTAGTGGTAATTAGTGATAAAACAACACCAATAGTGTTATGAAAATAAGTTCTAATATTTAATATTTTGACCTTTGAAGTAATATTCGCGCAAATATTCCAATTTGTAATAATTTTATTAAGTGTATGATAATCAATATATAAATTTCTATAAACCGTACTAAATTGGGGTTGAATGGTTTTTTTAAAAATAATTTTTGTGTAGAAGATTTTTTAATAGTAAGATAGTACTCGAATAGAATTAGTCATGGGTCGTACATTTCAATTCGTAATATTTGTACGTTCCTAAAGGTCTATTCTCAAAACAAAAGAGTAAACAGAAAGCAAATTACTTTAATTAGAAGGTTATGGTCAACTTTTCCTTTTCAAAGCTGTGTGTTGGGGTATGTATTTGGGTTACCTGTTGGAGTTTAAACCTATCTGCACAAGAGGCGAGTGCAGTATCCGCTGGTGTCAAAAAACCCTGGGAACAACAATATAAAGCCGAATTGGAGGACCAATCCAAACGAGATGCTGTTTCCAAGCATTACCGAAATGCGGATGGAAGCTACACTGGAGTTGTTGCCTCAGCCCCCATCCATTACTTGGATCGTGGGGTTTGGAAAGACATTAACACCCAAATTCAACCGTATACAGGGACAGATTTGAAAGGTATCGCCTATACCAATCAAACCAATACCCTACGTACCGATTACCCTGCAACCCCCGGTTCTGTTGGGGCTCGGGTAGTTTTACCGAATGGGGTTTTTCAGGATTGGATTCAACCCTCCCTTGAAGTACGGGATGCAGAAGGAAAGATTTTAGACCAGAAATCTGCCCTTGCTACTGCTGGAGTTAATACCCAAAATCAGTTGACCTATGCGGGTATTTTCCCTTCTATGGATGCCAGATTTACGCTTAGTTCTGTTCAAAGAAAATTAGATTATATCGTTAAAAATCGTTCTTGGGTAGATCAACTTCCAGCAGCTGCCAGTCATGTGGTGATGCGTGAAGGATTTCAATTACCAGAAGGATGGGAAGCGAAAAAAGTAGGAGAAGTAGTTCAAATTTTAGATACTCGTAAAAACCTAGTATTAGAATTTAACGCTCCAATTCTTTCAGAAACTGGTGAAGATGGAAGCCCTGAAGCCAACCCTATTGCTGCTGTGATGGAAGTTGAAAAAGGCGAGCAAGGTTACACTTTATTTACCTATGTTCCGGTTTCTTGGTTGAAGGACAGTAAAAGAGTTTACCCATTAACCATAGATCCAACCATCAACATCAATACCACTAACGGTACCAATTGGACTGGTTATATTGCCAATACCTCTCCTTATAATAAATTTGATAATTCAATCCTTCAGATATCTGAATCTACTGCTTATTATAGAGGATTTGCAAAATTTAGTTTAGCCAGTTTGGCTGGAGCTACTGCCATCAATTCGGCTTCTGTAAATGCTTATATGTATTCTGCGGGTACTTGTACCGCATACAATATGTATTTATATCCATTAACCAATGACCCGGTAACTACTTCTGGTTCTACCTTATGGACAGATTGTGCGGATGGCACCTTGGCGGCCACTACTTCTTTTGGATGTACCTATAACTGGGGAACTTTTTCCTTAGGGGCATCGGAATTGACAAATATAGGAACTCGCTCTACCACTCCAGGCTGGGTGGGTTATGGATTTGTGAATAGCAGTGCAGTAACTACAGCTTACAAATCTTTTTATGGATATAGTTCTTCCTACATCCCCTACATGACGGTGAATTATACCACCTATACTTATGATGCAGGTATTAGCGCTATGACTCCGGGGGTTTCAATTCCTTGTTATGGAACGAATAACATTCAAGTTACCCTGACCAATCCAGGAACAACTACTTTAACTTCTGCAACGATTAATTATACCATTAATGGGGTTGCTCAAACTGCGTTTAACTGGTCGGGTAGCTTAAGCACTGGTGCTTCTTCTGTAGTAACTGTAGGCACTTACAATTTCTCTACTGCAGGACCTCATAGTATGTCAGCAGTGGTATCTAGTCCTAATGGTCAGACAGATCAAAATTCAGGAAACAACACAGTATCTTATTCAGGTTTGTATGCTGGATTAGGGGGGACTTATACCATTGGTAGTGGCGGAAATTATGCTACTTTTTCTGCCGCTATTTCTGCCTTGCAAACCAATGGGGTTTGTGGTCCAGTAACTTTTAATGTGTTGAATGGGACTTATAACGAAACACTAGTCATTCCTCAAATTACTGGTGCAAGCGCTATCAACACTATTACATTTCAAAGTCAGACAGGAGATTCTACCCTAGTGAGTTTGCAAAGTTCTAGCACTTACGTGGTGTATATAAATGGAGGGGATTATTTCAGATTTAGGAAAATGACCGTTCAAAATACCAGCGCTGGTCGTGTATTTGATTTTGGAAGTAACGCTCAATATAACCGCATAGAAAATTGCAGAATATTAGGATTTAATACTACTACCAATAGCTCTTCCTATTATTTGATTTATAAGGCATCTTCTTCAACAGATGAAAGTGGAACTGAAATTCGAAACAACGTTTTCCAATATGGCGCGGCTGGTATTTATTGGCTTGGAAATACTACTTCTCCCTATGATCAAGGAATTATAATAGAGAATAACCGATTTACAGATATGAATACCTATGGAATATTTTTTCAATATACCAATGGCCTAATTATTCGAAATAACTTTATTGACTTAACCAATAATGCCAATAGTACCCAATATGGTATATATACTCAATATGTATATAATAGTACTCGTATATTATCTAATGATGTACGAACAAAGCAATATGGAGGGTATTTCTATTATACCTATGGAGCAGTAGGTCAAAGGGCATTAATTGCCAATAACTTCTTTAATGCAACCCATCCAACAGGAGGGTCATTATTTGCGGTATATGATTATTATGGACAATACTTAGATTATTTCCATAACACCCTAACCACCTACAATCCTGGTGCAGGGTTCACATCCTATACCTTGTATGATAATTATGGATCTTACAAAACCTTTAATAATAATATCTTTCGTAATAATGGCTTAGCAGGTACCAGCAATTTAAGTGTATGGGTTTACACCGGTACAGGAAATGTGTATGACTATAATGATTATTGGTGTCCTACAGGATCTACTTATTTAGCGTATTTTTCCTCCTATGGATACTTCACTCCTGCACAGTGGACTACTTTTAGAACGTCCACTTATGGAGGTGGGAATTCTATTAATGTAGATCCTCAATTTATTAGTGCCACCAACCTAAGAACGTTTAATAGCGCTTTAAACGTTGGAGTTAATCAAATTTCATTGGTAGGTACGGATATAGATGGACAAACCCGTACCTCACCAGTTACCATTGGAGGATTTGAATTTAATCCTTTAGCCAATGATGCAGGGGTATCTTCCATTGTGAGCAACCCTCCTTGTGCTGGGGCAGCAAATTTTCAAGTAGCGATGACCAATTATGGTACTTCTACTTTAAGTAGCGCTACCATCAATTGGAGCGTAAACGGGATTTCACAGACTCCCTATAGTTGGACAGGGTCTTTGGCTTCTACCGCGGTTTCAAGTCCTATAACGATAGGGACTTACAACTTCGTATTTGGTAATAATTATACGATAGTTGCTTCCACTAGTAATCCTAATGGAGTAACCGATTTATTACCGATTAATGACCAAACGAGTATTACTACTGCTCCTGCTTTAGGGGGTTCTTATACCATTGGAGGTAGTGGCGGAAACTATACCACCTTCTCTGCGGCAATATCTGCTTTGCAGACCTATGGAGTATGTGCTCCAACCACATTCTTTGTAGCCAATGGCACCTACTTTGAAACTTTGGTTATCCCTCAAATTTCTGGGGCTAATTCTATTAATACCATAACCTTCCAAAGCTTGTCGGGTGACTCTACCCAAGTAAGTGTATTGGGAAGTAGTACGTATGTATTATATCTGAATGGAGCGGATTACATCCGATTCCAAAAAATGACGTTACAGAATAATGGTAGCGGACGTGTAATCGATTTTGGAAATACGGCTCAATTTAACCGAATTGAAAATTGTAGAATTATTGGATTTAATACTACAACGAATAGTACAACTTATCATTTGATTTATAAAGCTTCCTCTGGAACCAGTGAGAGAGGAACAGAAATTCGGAATAACGTATTTCAATATGGAGCTGCCGGAATTTATTGGGCGGGTTATTCTAGTTTACCCTATGATCAAAATATTATTATCGAGAATAATCGTTTTACGGATATGAGTAGCTATGGGGTATTTGTTCAATATACAGATGGTCTGATCATTCGGAATAATTTTATTGACTTAACCAATAATGGCTCCAGTACTCAATATGGGATTTATACTCAATATGTATATAATAGTACTCGTATATTATCTAATGATGTACGAACTAAGAATTATGCAGGGTATTTCTACTACACCTATGGAGCAGTAGGGCAAAGGGCTTTAATTGCTAATAATTTCTTTAATGCAATTCATCCAACGGGAGGTACCCTTTATGGTATTTATGATTATTATGGACAATACTTAGATTATATACATAATTCAGTAACTACTTCAAATCCTTCTGCCAGTTTTACTTCCTATACTTTGTTTGATCAATATGGCTCTTACAAAACCTTTAACAATAATATATTCCGGAATAATGGCGTAGCGGGTTCCAATAATTATACGGTTTATTTATATACAGGTACTGGTAATGTGTATGACTATAATGATTATTGGTGGCCTAGCGGTTCTACTTATATTTCTTATTGGTCATCCTATGGGTATTTTACACCGGCGCTTTGGTCAACCTTTAAAACTTCAACCTATGGAGGAGTTAACTCGATCAATACAGATCCTTTGTTCTTAAGTTCAACCAATTTAAGACATTATAATTCTGCCCTAAATGTTGGTGTGAATCAAATATCATTAGTAGGAATCGATATTGACGGAGTTACCCGTACAACCCCAGTAACCATTGGGGCAAAAGAATTTAATCCAGTGGCAAATGATGCTGCCTTGTTTGGAATTGTGAGCAATCCTCCTTGCAGTGGACCTTCAAATTTTCAGGTACAAATTGCGAATTATGGAACTGCTACTTTAACCAGTGCCACCATAAACTGGACGATTAATGGGGTGGCTCAAACTCCTTATAGTTGGACGGGTTCCTTAGCTCAGCTAGGGGTATCCTCGGCTGTTACGATTGGCACCTATAATTTTATATTTGGAACTAATTACACTATTCAGGCTTCCACTAGCAATCCTAATGGATTGACCGATGGAAATACCCTTAATGACCTTGCTAGTATTAATACCGCACCTGCCTTAGGCGGTACTTATACCATAGGCACTGGAGGAAACTATACCACCTTCGCCTCTGCAATATCTGCTTTGCAAACTTATGGAGTTTGTGCACCCACCACCTTCTTGGTAGCTAATGGTACCTATTTCGAGACTCTGGTTATTCCTCAAATTAGTGGAGCAAGTGCAACCAACACCATTACCTTCCAGAGTTTATCTGGAGACTCTACTTTGGTAAGTGTATTAGGAAGTAGTACTTATGTATTATATCTAAACGGAGCAGATTATATACGTTTCCGGAAAATGACACTCCAAAACAATGGCTCTGGTCGGGTAATTGATTTTGCTAATACTGCTCAGTACAATATGATTGAGAATTGCAGAATTATTGGATTTAATACCACAGTTAATAGTTCTTCTTATTATTTGATTTACAAAGCTTCTACGGCTACAAATGAAAGGGGTACTGAGATTCGTAATAACGTTTTACAGTATGGATCGGTAGGGATATATTGGGCTGGTTTCAGCAGTTCGCCATATGAACCTGGATTAATTATTGAGAACAATAGAATTATTGATATGAATACCTATGGGCTGTATTTACAATATATGGATGCCCCTATTATTCGGAATAATTTTATTGACCTAACCAACAATGCTAATGCGGGTACTCAATATGGAATATTTACTCAATATCTATATAATAGTACTCGTATATTATCTAATGATGTACGATCTAAAACTTTCGCAGGTTATTTCAATTATACTTACGGACAGGTTTCTTTCAGAGCCTTAATTGCCAACAACTTCTTCAATGCTACCCATCCTACCGGTAGTACTTTGTATGGTATCTATGATTCCTATGGACAATACACAGATTATATCCATAATTCTGTAACTACCTCTAATCCAACTACAGGAAATACCTCCTATTGTTTATATGATAACTATGGTTCCTATAAAAATTATTATAACAATATATTCCGTAACAACGGTCTTGCTGGAGGTAGTAATTATAGTATGTGGGTATATACTGGTACTGGAAATCTTTATGATTACAATGATTATTGGTGCCCTACAGGTTCAACCTATTTGGCATATATGTCTAATTATGGATACTTTACCCCCGCGTTATGGACTTCCTTCCGCGGTTCCAGTTATGGCGGTGCAAACTCAGTAAACATAGATCCTCAATTCTTAAGTGCAACTAATTTAAGACATTACAATACCGCTCTGAATGTCGGGGTAAACCAAATTTCTTTAGTGGGAAACGATATAGATGGAATTACCCGTACCACACCTGTAACCATTGGAGCAAAAGAATTTAATCCAGTTGCCAATGATGCGGCAGTATCTAATATAGTTAGTAATCCTCCTTGTACAGGCGTAGCTAATTTCCAAGTACAAGTAGCAAATTATGGTACTTCAACCTTAACGAGTGCCACCATTAATTGGACTGTAAATGGAGTTGCCCAAACACCATTTAGTTGGACCGGTTCTTTAGTTCAAAATGCCCAAACTACCGCCATCAATATAGGTACTTATAATTTTATATTCGGTACCAATTATACCATAACCGTTGCTACTAGTAATCCGAATGGCTTTACGGATGGTAATACGGGCAATGATCAAATGTCTATTAATGGAGCACCAGCTTTAGGGGGAACTTATACCATTGGTAGCGGAGGTAACTATACCACCTTTGCCTCTGCTATCGCAGCTTTACAAACCTATGGCGTATGCGCACCAACTACCTTCTTAGTAGCTAACGGTACTTATTTTGAGACTTTAATTATTCCTCAGATTTCAGGGGCTAGTTCTATTAACACCATTACGTTCCAAAGTCAATCTGGAGATTCTACTCAGGTGAATTTAATGGGTAGTAGCACATATGTATTGTATTTGAACGGAGCAGATTATATCCGCATAAGAAAAATGACCTTACAAAATACAGGTGCAGGAAGGGTTATTGATTTTGGCAATACCGCTCAGTATAATCGGATAGAAAATTGTAGAATTGTAGGATTTAATACAACCATTAATAGTTCCACCTATTACTTAATTTATAAGGCCTCCTCAGGAACCAATGAAGCTGGAACGGAAATTCGTAACAACGTATTTCAATTTGGAGCAGCTGGTGTGTATTGGGCTGGATTTAGTAGTTCACCTTATGAACCAGGATTAATTATAGAAAACAATAGAATTACCGACATCAGTACTTATGGCGTATTTGTTCAATATACCGATGGGGCTATTATCCGCAATAATTTTATTGACTTAACCGGTAATGGGTCCTCAACTCAGTATGGTATATATACTCAATATGTTTATAATAGTACTCGTATACTTTCGAATGATGTAAGGACTAAAAATTATGCGGGTTATTTTTATTACACATATGGACAGGTAGCCACCAGAGCTTTAATAGCCAATAACTTCTTTAATGCGACGCATCCTACTGGTAATACTCTTTATGGGATTTACGACTATTATGGACAATACACAGATTATATTCATAATTCTATAACCACATCCAATCCTACTACTGGTAATACCTCTTATGGATTAATGGATAATTATGGGTCTTATAAGAATTATTACAACAATATATTCCGTAACAACGGGGTTGCCGGTACCAGTAATTATAGTATGTGGGTTTATACGGGTACTGGAAACATATTTGATTACAATGATTATTGGGTACCTTCTGGCTCGACCTATTTGGCATACATGTCCAATTATGGATATTTTACCCCTGCCTTATGGACAACCTTCCGTAATTCCACTTATGGAGGAGTTAACTCTATAAATATTGATCCACTCTTCTTGAGTGCAACCAATCTAAGACATTATAATTCTAATTTAAATGTTGGGATTAATCAGATATCCTTAGTAGGTACAGATATAGATGGAGTAACCCGTACTGCCCCAGTAACAATAGGTGCGAAAGAATTTAATCCAGTTGCAAATGATGCAGCTGTGTCTAATATAGTAAGTAATCCTCCTTGTACAGGAGTATCTAACTTCCAAGTACAAGTAGCCAATTATGGTACTTCCACTTTAACTAGTGCTACCATTAACTGGTCAGTTAATGGGGTATCCCAAACACCCTTCAGTTGGACAGGATCATTAGGTCAGAATGTGGTTTCAGGTCCTGTTACCGTAGGTACCTATAACTTCATATTTGGAACTAACTACACCATCCTAGCATCTACTAGTAATCCAAATGGATTTACAGATGGCAATACTGGTAATGATCAATTAAGTATAAACGCTGCTCCAGCTTTAGGAGGTACCTATACTATTGGAAGTGGAGGTAACTATGCATCATTCTCTGCTGCAATAGCTGCCCTTCAAACTTATGGCGTATGTGCACCGACTACATTCTTAGTGGTGAATGGTACTTACTTTGAAACCTTAACCATTCCCCAGATAACTGGAGCTAATGCAACCAATACGATTACTTTCCAAAGTTTATCAGGCGATTCTAGCTTAGTAAGTCTTCAGGGAAGTAGCACCAATGTTATCTTCTTAAATGGAGCAGACTATATCCGTTTTAGAAAGATGACCATTCAAAATGTTGGATCAGGTCGGGTTATAGATTTTGGTGGAACCGCTCAATTCAACAGAATTGAAAATTGTAGAATTATTGGATTTAACACTACTACCAACAGTACTTCCTTCGCCTTGATTTTTAAAGGGTCTGCGGGTACTAATGAAACCGGAACAGAAATTCGGAATAACGTACTTCAGTATGGCGCTTATGGAATTTATTGGGCAGGGTTTAGCAGTAGCCCATACGAATCTGGGATGATTGTTGAAAATAACCGCATCGTGGATATGAATTCCTACGGGATATTTATTCAATATATGGATGGAGCAATTATCCGAAACAACATTATTGACTTAACCAATAATGCTTCTACCAATCAATATGGGATAAGTGCACAATACATGTATAACAGTACCCGGATTTTAGCGAATGATGTTAGAGTGAAAAATTACCCAGGGTACTTCCAATATCTATATGGTGCTGTTGCACAACGCGCTTTGATTGCTAACAATTTCTTTAATGCAAATCATCCAACCGGAAATACAATTTATGGTATCTACGATTATGGTAGTAACTATACAGATTATATACATAATACTGTAACTACTACTAATGGGTCAAGCATTTATGCTACCTACACGTTATATGATAATTATGGATCATATAAGAATTATTTAAACAATATCTTTAGAAATAATGGTCCTGCAAGTACAAATAACTATTGTGCCTATGTTTACACAGGTACCTCAAACGTATATAATTATAATGATTATTGGTGGCCTACAGGTTCTTCCTATATTGCTTATTGGTCATCCTATGGAACCTTTGCACCGGCTATTTGGACTACCTTTAGATCAACCAGTTATGGGGGAGCAAATTCAGTAAATATTGATCCCCTATTTTTAAGTTCCACCAATCTTCGTCATTATAATAATTCCCTTAATGCAGGGATTAACCAAATTTCATTAGTAGCTAATGATATTGATGGCATCACACGTACAACTCCGGTAACTATTGGGGCAAGTGAGTTTAAGCCAGTTGCCAATGATGCTGCTGTTTCATCCATTGTAAGTAATCCTCCTTGTACTGGAGTGTCTAACTTCCAAGTACAAATATCAAATTATGGTACTTCCACTTTAACTAGTGCTACGATTAATTGGACTGTAAATGGTGTTGCTCAAACCCCATTTAGTTGGACAGGTTCATTGGTTCAAAATGCAGTATCTACCCCTATTACAATAGGCACGTATAACTTCTTATTTGGAACGAATTATACAATTACTTCCGCAACCAGCTTGCCCAATGGAGTAACTGATGGTAATACGCTAAATGACCAAATGAGCATTAATACAGCTCCTGCTTTAGGAGGTACGTACACAATCGGTGCTGGAGGAACTTATGCTTCTTTCTCTGCTGCTGTTGCTGCATTACAATCTTATGGAGTATGTGCTCCAACTACTTTCTTGGTTGTTAATGGTACTTATTTTGAAACGGTTGTAATACCTCAAATCACGGGAGCTAATAGTATTAATACCATTACTTTCCAAAGTCAATCTGGGGATTCTACTCTGGTAAATCTTCAAGGAAGCAGTACTTATGTGCTTTTCTTGAACGGAGCGGATTTTATACGAATTCGTAAGATGACCATTCAAAATACAGGTGCAGGACGTGTTATTGATTTTGGAGGTACTGCACAAAACAACCGAATTGAAAATTGTAGGATTATTGGATTTAATACTACTACAAATAGTACTTCCTATGCCTTGATTTATAAAGGTTCTGCAGGAACCAATGAAAGTGGAACGGAGATTCGAAATAATGTGATGCAGTATGGTGCGCATGGACTTTATTGGTTAGGCTTTAGTAGCAGTCCGTATGAATCTGGTATGATATTCGAAAACAACCGGGTCACGGATATGAATACCTATGGGGTTTATATGCAATACATGAACGGTGCAGTAATTCGAAACAATTTTATTGACTTAACGAATAATGCATCCACCACTCAATATGGAATATATACTCAATACTTATATAATAGTACTCGTATATTATCTAATGATGTAAGAACTAAAACTTTTGGAGGCTATTTCTACTACACCTACGGAGCTTCCGGTCAGCGTGCCTTGATTGCGAATAACTTCTTTAATGTTAATCATCCAACGGGAACAACTATCTATGGTATATATGATTACTATGGTCAGTACCTAGACTATTTCCATAATACTGCAACCACCACCAATCCAACCTCTGGAAATACTTCCTATTGTTTAATGGATAATTATGGATCATATAAAAATTTCTATAATAATATCTTCCGCAATAATGGAGCTGCCGGGGGTAATAATTATAGTATATGGGTATATACCGGTACTGGAAATGTGTATGATTATAATGATTACTGGGTGCCCAGCGGATCCACTTATTTGGCATACATGTCTAATTATGGATACTTTGGACCAGCTTTATGGACCACCTTCAGAAGTACGACCTTTGGAGGGGCCAACTCTCTAAATATAGATCCTCAGTTTATCAGTAGCACCAATCTTCGTCATTATAATAATTCCTTAAACGCAGGGATTAATCAAATTTCTTTGGTGCCGAATGATATCAGTGGATTTACGCGTACAACCCCAGTAACTATTGGTGCTGCAGAGTTTAAACCTGTTGCTAATGATGCCGGAGTTTCTGCCATATTAAACAATCCCCCTTGTACAGGAGTTTCAAATTATCAAGTTCGGATTACCAATTATGGTACTTCAACTTTAACTAGTGCAACGATTAATTGGACAATCAATGGGGTAGCTCAAACACCTTTTAGTTGGACTGGTTCATTAGCCCAAAACATTACCTCTTCTCCAATAACTGTTGGTACTTACAACTTTATTTTCGGTACCAATTATACCATTCTTTCCTCTACCAGTAGTCCAAATGGAAATACTGATGGAAATACCCTAAATGATCAATTGAGCATTAATACCGCACCTGCATTAGGGGGAACCTATTCTATTGGTTCAGGGGGTAATTATGCAACCTTCTCTGCGGCAGTGGCTGCATTACAAACCTATGGGGTTTGTGCGCCCACTACTTTCTTGGTTGCCAATGGTACCTATAATGAGTTAGTAACGATTCCTCAAATTACGGGAGCAAGTGCAATCAATACCATAACGTTTGAAAGTCAATCTGGAGATTCTACTTTGGTTGTGCTTCAAACCAATAACTCTTATGTATTATATCTGAATGGTGCAGATTATATCCGCATTCGTAAGATGACGGTACAAAATACTGGGGCTGGACAGGTAATTTATTTTGCGAATACAGCTCAAAATAACCGTATTGAGAATTGTAGGATTATAGGATTCAATACTACTACTAATAGTACCTCTTACGCTTTAATTTTTAAAGGTTCTTCAGGAACCAATGAAAGTGGAACAGAGATTCGAAATAATGTGATGCAGTATGGTGCGCATGGACTTTATTGGTTAGGCTTTAGTAGCAGTCCATATGAATCTGGTATGATATTCGAAAACAACCGGGTAACGGATATGAATACCTATGGGGTTTATATGCAATACATGAACAGTGCAGTAATTCGAAACAATTTTATTGACTTAACGAATAATGCATCCACCACTCAATATGGAATATATACTCAATACTTATATAATAGTACTCGTATATTATCTAATGATGTAAGAACTAAAACCTTTGGAGGCTATTTCTACTACACCTACGGAGCTTCCGGTCAGCGTGCCTTGATTGCGAATAACTTCTTTAATGCTACCCATCCCACTGGAACAACGATTTATGGTATTTATGATTACTATGGTCAGTACATAGACTATTTCCATAATACGGCAACCACCACCAATCCAACCTCTGGAAATACTTCCTATTGTTTAATGGATAATTATGGATCATATAAAAATTTCTATAATAATATCTTCCGCAATAATGGAGTTGCCGGGGGTAATAATTATAGTATTTGGGTATATACCGGTACTGGAAATGTGTATGATTATAATGATTATTGGGTGCCCAGTGGATCTACCTATTTGGCATACATGTCTAATTATGGATATTTTGCTCCCGGGTTATGGACAACCTTCCGTAGCACTACGTATGGAGGAGGTAATTCTCTTAACATAGATCCTCTATTCTTAAGTGCAACCAATTTACGTCACTATAATAATTCCTTAAATGCGGGGGTTAATCAGATTTCCTTGGTGCCGAATGATATCAGTGGAATCACGCGCACAACCCCTGTAACCATTGGGGCTGCAGAATTTAAACCTGTTGCTTTAGATGCTGCGGTTGCATCAATTGTGAATAATCCGCCCTGCTCCGGGCCATCCAACTTCCAGGTTACAGTTGCCAATTATGGTACAACCACGTTGACAAGTGCTACAGTTAACTGGACTCTAAACGGGGTTGCACAAACTCCTTTTAGCTGGACAGGTTCCTTAGCACAAAATGCAGTTTCTAGTCCTGTTACCGTAGGTACATTCAACTTTGTAGCGGGTACGAATTATACCATTCTAGCTTCAACTTCAAGTCCTAATGGAGGTACAGATGGAAATACAGTAAATGACCAGATCACTATTAATACTGCTCCTGCTTTAGGGGGAACTTACACTATTGGAACCGGAGGAACCTATCCAACATTTGCTTCTGCAGTAAGTGCTTTACAAACCTATGGAGTATGTTCTCCTACTACATTCTTAGTAGCCAATGGATCCTATAATGAAACAATTATTATTCCTCAGATATCCGGGGCAAGTTCTATCAATACCATTACCTTCATTAGTCAAGCAAATGATTCTACACAAGTAACCTTATTGGGAAGTAGCACTTATGTAGTTTACTTAAATGGTGCAGACTACATCCGTTTCCAAAAAATAACGATTCAAAACGTTGGTACGGGTCGGGTTATAGATTTTGCGAATAATGCTCAGAATAACCGTATTGAAAATTGTAGAATACTGGGCTATAATTCAACAGTTAATAGCACAACCTACTCCCTAATTTTTAAAGGTTCATCTGCTACGAATGAGAGTGGTACTGAAATCCGAAACAATGTACTTCAATATGGAGCACATGGTATTTATTGGGCTGGCTTTAGCAGTTTACCTTATGAATCCGGTATGATATTCGAAAACAATCGGGTAACGGATATGGGTGGATATGGAGTTTATATGACCTATATGGATGGTGCCGTTATTCGGAATAATTTTATTGACCTCACGAATAACGGATCCACTTCTCAATATGGAATTTATACTCAGTACATGTATAATAGCACTAGGGTATTAGCCAATGATGTGCGGGCGAAAAATTTTGGTGGGTATTTCTATTACACCTACGGAGCTTCCGGTCAACGGGCTTTGATTGCGAATAACTTCTTTAATGTAACCAATCCAACCGGAGCTACTATTTATGGTTTATATGACTATTATGGACAGTATTTGGATTATATCCATAACACGGTAACTACCACAAATCCAACTGCAGGAAACACTTCCTATACCTTATATGATAATTATGGTTCTTATAAAAACTATTACAATAATATCTTCCGGAATAACGGAGTAGCAGGAGGAAGTAATTATTGCGTGTATGTTTGGACAGGTACAGGTAATGTATTTGATTATAATGATTATTGGTGGCCATCTGGATCTTCTCTTATTGGGTATTGGTCTAGTTGGGGCAATTTCACTGTAGGTAACTGGTCAACCTTTAGAACAAGTACCTACGGAGGAGCAAATTCTATCAATACTGATCCTCAATTCTTATCTGCTACCAACCTACGTCATTATAATATTTCCATGAACTTTGGGCTTAACCAATTGTCATTGGTAAATAGAGATATTGATGGGGTAACCCGCACTACACCAATTACCATTGGGGCGTCAGAATTTAAACCTGTGGTAAATGATGCAGCATTATCTTCCATTGTTAATAATCCTCCTTGTTCAGGACCTTCTAACTTCCAAGTTTTAATCGCTAATTACGGAACGGCAAATCTTACCAGTGCCACTATCAATTGGTCAATAAATGGAGTATCTCAAACCCCTTATAGTTGGACTGGCTTCTTAAGTAACAATACTGTATCCTCCCCAGTTACGATAGGTACTTACAACTTTATTGCTGGAACTAATTATACAATTGTAGCCTCTACAAGTTCGCCGAATGGATTAACTGATGGTAATCTATTAAATGATCAGCTTACCATTAATTCTGCTCCTGCCTTAGGGGGTACTTATACCATAGGCACAGGCGGAAATTATGCCACATTTGCAGCAGCAGTAGCAGCATTGCAAACCTACGGGGTATGTTCACCCACAACATTTAAGGTGGTGAGTGGTAGTTATAATGAAACGGTAATTATTCCTCAAATAACCGGCGCTAGTACAATTAATACAATTACGTTCGAAAGTCTATCGGGTGACTCAACAACAGTTAGTTTGTTGGGAAGCAGTACCTATGTGTTATATCTAAATGGTGCGGATAATATCCGATTCCGCAAAATGACTATTCAGAATGTGGGTGCAGGTAGAGTAATAGACTTTGCTAATAATGCACAGTTCAACAGAATTGAAAATTGTAGAATTATTGGATTTAACTCCACTACAAATAGTTCTGCTTATTATTTGATTTATAAAGCCTCTACAGCAACTGCTGAAACTGGAACTGAAATCCGAAATAACGTATTGCAATATGGTTCAGCAGGAATTTACTGGGCAGGATATACTTCCTTACCCTATGAAACTGGACTTATCATTGAAAATAACCGGATGACAGATATGAATACCTATGGAGTGTATATACAATATACTACAGGGTTAATTGTTAGAAATAACTTAATTGATTTAACTAATAATGGATCTACTACTCAATATGGTATTTATACTCAATATGTCTATAATAATACCAGAATTTTAGCAAATGATGTTCGGACTAAATCCTTTGCAGGGTACTTCTATTATACCTACGGTGCTGTTGGACAAAGAGCTTTAATTGCCAATAATTTCTTTAATGTTAGTCATCCAACAGGAACTACCTTATATGGTATCTATGATTATTATGGTCAATACACCGATTATCTTCATAATACTGTAACTACTACAAATCCTACTTCAGGATTTACCTCTTATACCATTTATGATAATTATGGGTCTTACAAAAATTTCTATAACAACATATTCAGGAATAATGGAGCGGCAGGTTCTAGTAACTATGTGTTCTATGTTTATAGGAACCGGTAATGTGTACGATTATAATGATTATTGGTGGCCTACCGGAACAACCAATCTTGGGTATTGGTCAAGTTGGGGAACTTTTACCCCTGCAACTTGGACTACTTTCAGAACCAGTACTTATGGGGGAAGTAATTCCGTTAACATTGATCCGCAGTTCTTAAGCACAACCAATTTACGGCACTACACAAATTCGTTGAATGCGGGTTTAAATCAGCTTTCATTAGTAAATACCGACATAGATGGGGCAACTCGTACAACCCCGGTAACCATAGGGGCTGATGAGTTTAAACCAGTAGCCAATGATGCTGGGGTGTCTGCAATTCTGAATAATCCTCCTTGTCCTGGAGTATCGAATGTTCAGGTGAGATTGACCAATTTTGGAACCAATACAATATCTAGTGCTTCTGTAAACTGGAGTGTAAATGGGGTAACTCAAACACCTTTTAGTTGGTCCGGTTCATTATTGCAAAATGGTATAGTATCTCCGGTTACCATTGGTACTTTCAACTTTGTATTTGGAACCAATTATACCATTAATGCCTGGACTTCTAATCCAAATGGCGTAACGGATGGTAATTTATCCAATGACCAAACGTCCTTAATTACAGCTCCGGCGCTTGGTGGAACTTATACCATTGGAGCAACAGGTAATTATACCTCCTTCAGTGCTGCGGTTTCTGACCTTCAAGCCTATGGAGTTTGTGCACCTACTACCTTCTTGGTTCAAAATGGTACTTACATTGAAACCATGATGATTCCTCAGATTTCTGGGGCTAGTTCTATCAATACGATCACCTTCATTAGCCAATCAGGCGATTCTTCTTTGGTGAATTTACAAGGTTCTGGAACCTATGTGTTATTCTTAAATGGTGCGGATTATTTCCGCTTCCAGAAGATTACCATACAAAATACAGGTTCAGGTAGAGTAATTGATTTTGGAGGTACGGCTCAATTTAATAGAATAGAAAATTGTAGAATCATTGGGTTTAATACTACTGTTAATAGCACCGCATATGCCTTGATATACAAAGCTTCCTCTACAACTAGTGAAGCTGGAACAGAAATCAGGAATAATGTTTTACAATATGGTTCTCATGGACTTTATTGGACAGGGTATTCTAGTAGCCCCTATGAACCTGGAATGATATTCGAAAACAACCGTGTTACGGATATGAATACCTACGGGGTGTTTATGCAGTATATGAACGGAGCTGTGATTCGCAAAAATCAAGTTGATTTAACTGCAAACGGTTCAGCAAGTCAATATGGAATTTATACCCAATACATGTATAATAGTACACGAATCTTGCAGAATGATGTACGTACTAAAAATTACGCTGGATACTTCTATTATACTTATGGTGCAGTAGGTCAAAGAGCCTTAATTGCGAACAATTTCTTTACGGTAATTAATACTGGTGGAGCTACTTTATATGGTTTATATGATTATTATGGACAATATTTAGATTATTTCCATAACAGTGTTACTACTACAAATGGTAATGCAACTGCAACCTCCTATACTGTGTATGATAATTATGGATCTTACAAAAACTTCTATAATAATATTTTCCGGAATAATGGTTTAGCGGGTTCCTCTAATTACGTGGCATATGTGTTTACCGGAACAGGAAACATTTATGATTACAATGATTATTGGTGGCCAAGTGGATCTACCAATATTGCCTATTGGTCAAGTTATGGAACCTTTACTCCATCAACTTGGGCAACCTTCAGATCTGGAGGATATGGTGGAGGAAGTTCCATCAATACTGACCCTTTGTTCTTGAGTTCTGTTAATCTACGCCACTTAAATGGTGCCTTAAATTCAGGATTAAATCTAATTAGTCAAGTTTCTAATGACATAGATGGGGTTACTAGAACTACACCTATCACCATAGGTGCAGCAGAATACAAGCCTATCGCTCTTGATGCTTCGGTTTCAGCTATCTTAAGCAATCCTCCATGTTCAGGCCCTTCAAACGTTCAGGTGAGTGTGTTTAGTGGAGGTACTACTACTTTAACTAGTGCTACAGTTAACTGGAGCGTAAATGGGGTTACCCAAACTCCATTTAGTTGGACAGGGTCTTTAACTCAAGGGATTACTTCTGCACCGGTTACCGTCGGTACTTTCAACTTCGTTTTAGGAACGTCTTATACTATCGCAGCCTGGACTACCAGTCCTAATGGAGGAACAGATGGAAATACAAGTAATGACTTGTCTTCTATCACTACCACTTCAGCTTTAGGAGGTACCTATACCATTGGGTCTGGGGGTAATTTTGCAACCTTTACGGCTGCGATTACTGCCTTACAGTCTTATGGAGTTTGCAGCCCGACTGTATTTAACATAATTAATGGTAGTTATGCTGAAACCTTAATTATCCCTCAAATAACTGGGGCTAATTCTATTAATACGATCACCTTCCAAAGCCAAAGCGGGGATTCTACTTTGGTTAGCTTAATTGGTACGAGCACTTATGTACTGTATTTAAATGGGGCGGATTATATTCGTTTACGTAAAATGACCATTCAAAACGGAGGTGCAGGTAGAGTAATTGATTTCGGTAATTCTGCACAATACAACCGTATTGAAAACTGTAGAATTATTGGATTTAATACTACCACTAATAGTACTGCTTATAGTTTGATTTATAAAGGTTCCACTGCTACGAATGAAGTAGGCACTGAGATTCGAAATAACGTGTTACAATACGGTAATGCTGGGGTTTATTGGGTTGGTTTCACAAGTCTTCCTTATGATGCAGGGATCATCATCGAGAATAATCGCATTACCGACCAAAACAGTTATGGTATTTATATTCAATATACCAAAGGGTTGATTATTCGGAACAATTTAATTGACCTAACCTCAAATGCTTCGGCTACTCAATATGGTTTATATACCCAATATATTTATGATAATACCCGAATTATTGCAAATGATGTAAGGGCTAAAACCTATGGTGGGTATTTCTATTACACTTATGGATCTGCGCCCTTACGTGCGATGATTGCCAATAATTTCTTTAATGTTAATCATCCTACAGGTACTACCCTATATGGTATCTATGATTATTACGGTCAGTACTTGGATTACTACCATAACACGGTTACTACTACCAATCCTTCCAATATTTATACTTCTTACACCTTGAATGATAATTATGGATCTTACAAAACTTTTTACAATAATATTTTCAGAAATAATGGAGTAGCAGGTGCAAATAATTATGTGGCATATGTATTTACTGGAACCAGTAATATATATGATTACAATGATTATTGGTGGCCTACTGGTACTACCAACTTAGCCTATTGGTCAAGTTATGGTACCTTCAATACTTCACAGTGGTTTACCTTCCGCAGCAGCAGTTATGGAGGAGGAAACTCTGTTAACATAGATCCACAATTCTTAAGCAATACCAATCTTAGACATTACACCACTTCTTTAAATGCAGGTATCAACTTGATTAGTCAGGTTGGAACTGATATAGATGGAGCTACTAGAACTAGTCCAGTTACCATCGGAGCAGCAGAATACAAACCGGTTGTAAATGATGCATCAGTTTCGGCAATTGTAAATAATCCTCCTTGTATTGGAGTGTCGAACGTACAGATTAGCCTTAGCAATTTTGGTACAGCAGCTTTAACCAGTGCAAACATTAACTGGAGTATAAATGGGGTAAGTCAAACACCCTTCAGTTGGACTGGATCCTTAAATCAGTTTGCGGTTGCAACCCCAGTTACCATTGGTACTTTCAACTTTGTTCAGGGTAGTAATTATACAATTGTTGCTACTTCTAGTTTACCTAATGGATTAACAGATGGAAATACAACCAATGACCAAAGTGCCATTACCACCACGCCAGGTTTAGGAGGTACCTTTACTATCGGTGCAGGGGGTAATTATGCTTCCTTTGGTGCGGCCGTAGCTGCACTTCAAACCAGCGGAGTTTGTGGTCCAGTTGTGTTTAGAGTAATCAATGGTATTTACACCGAAACGGTTACCATACCACAGATATCTGGTGCTAACTCTATTAATACCATTACGTTTGAAAGCCAAAGTGGAGATTCTACTTTAGTAAATCTGCAAGGTACCAGCACCTATGTGTTATACTTAAATGGAGCAGATTATATCCGGATTCGTAAAATGACTTTACAAAATACCGGAACCGGTAGAGTTATTGATTTTGGTAACACGGCTCAATTCAATCGCATTGAAAACTGTAGAATTATTGGGTTCAATACTACTGTTAATAGTACCACCTATGCTTTGATTTATAAAGGATCCACGACTACCAGTGAAAGTGGAACTGAAATTCGGAACAATGTTCTACAATACGGTAATGCCGGAGTTTATTGGAGTGGTTATTCCTCCAGTCCTTATGAGCCTGGGATGATTATTGAAAATAACCGTATCGTTGACAACAGTGCCTACGGGGTTTTCCTTCAGTATATGAATGGTGCGGTTGTTCGTAGTAATTCCATTGACCTAACCGCTAATGCTTCCACAAACCAATATGGGGTTTATGGTCAATATTTATACAATAGCACTCGTATATTGTCAAATGATGTTAGGGTTAAAAACTATCCAGCGTTCTTCCAATATATCTATGGTACAGTATCTCAAAGAGCATTAGTTGCCAACAATTTCTTTACGGCTAATAACCCTACGGGAGGTACATTGTATGGAATCTATGATTATGGAAGTAACTATGTAGATTACCTGCATAATTCGGTTACTACTACTAATCCTTCTAGTGCATTCACATCGTACACTTTATACGATAACTATGGATCCTTTAAGAATTATACGAACAACATCTTTAGGAATAATGGAGCAGCGGGAAGTAATAATTATGTTGCCTATGTATTTACCGGAACAGGAAATATATTTGATTACAATGATTACTGGTGGCCAACCGGTAGTACCAATATTGCCTACTGGTCTAGTTTTGGTAATTTCAGTACCAGTCAGTGGTTTACCTTTAGATCTAGTAGTTATGGGGGAGGTAATTCCATCAACGTTGATCCTCAGTTCTTAAGTAGCACCAATCTTCGCCACTATAATGTTTCCTTAAATGCAGGTTCCAACTTATTGGCACTTGTAAATCGGGATATTGATGGGGTAACGCGTACCACTCCGATTACGATTGGTGCTGCTGAATTTAAGCCGGTTGCTAATGATGCTGCCATCTCGAGCATTAACAATCTTCCTCCTTGTCCCGGTGTCGGAAACGTATCCGTAAGTATTTCTAATTATGGAACCGCTACGCTTACCAGTGCGACTATAAATTGGAGTATTAATGGCGTGAGTCAAACTCCTTTCAGTTGGACGGGTAGCTTACCTCAAAACGGAACGCCTATAGCCATTACTTTAGGAACATACACGTATGTTTCGAATACGAATTACTCGATTGTGGCTGCAACCAGCAGTCCTAATGGAGTAACCGATGGTAATACCTCTAACGACCAATTAACTGTCAATACAGCTTCTGCCTTATCTGGAACCTACACCGTGGGTTCTGGTGGAACTTATGCTTCGTTTGGAGCTGCTATTTCTGCACTTCAATCTTATGGAGTTTGTGGGCCTACTGTATTTGATGTGTTGAATGGTACTTATACAGAAACGCTAATCATCCCTCAAATCAGTGGAGCGAATTCTATCAATACCATTACCTTCCGTAGTCAAAGTGGGGATTCCTCTTTAGTTCTATTGCAAGGAGCTTCTACCTATGTGTTGTATTTAAATGGGGCAGATTATATCCGGATCCGGGCTATCACCCTCCAAAATACAGGCTCTGGACGTGTAATTGATTTAGCCAATAATGCTCAGTTTAATCGAATTGAAAACTGTAGAATTATTGGATATAATACTACTGTAAATAGCTCTAGTTATTTCCTTATCTACAAAGCTTCTACAGGTACCAATGAAAGTGGAACCGAAATTCGAAACAACGTTTTACAGTATGGTGCTGCAGGAATTTATTTGGCTGGATTCTCCTCAACCCCTTATGAATCCGGTACCATCATCGAAAACAATAGAATTACTGACCAAGCTGGATATGGAATTTATGTAGGATATCAGAACGCATCTATTATCCGTAATAATTTTATTGACCTAACCGCTAATGCAAGCAGTGGCCAATATGGTATTTACACTCAATACATTTATAATAATAGTAGAGTGACTGGAAATGATGTGCGAGTTAAAAACTATGCTGGGTATTTCTATTACACGTATGGAAGTGTATCTCAACGTGCCTTAATATCTAATAACTTCTTTACGGTTATTAATCCAACAGGATCCACCTTGTATGGTATCTACGATTATTATGGGCAATACCTAGATTATTTCCATAATACAGTTACTACAACTAATGCTTCTTCTGCATTTACCAATTATACTTTGTATGATAACTATGGATCCTATAAAACCTATTATAATAATATCTTTAGGAATAATGGCGCAGCTGGAAGTACTAATTATGTAGCCTACGTATTTACTGGAACTGGGAATGTGTATGATTACAATGATTACTGGTGGCCAACGGGTAGTACCAATATAGCGTACTGGTCTAGTTATGGTAATTTTACTACTAGTCAATGGTTTACCTTCCGTTCAGGTGGGTATGGTGGAGGAAGCTCCATCAATGTAGATCCACAATTTGTATCTACCACCAACCTTAGACATTATAATAGTAGCTTGAATGCAGGTATTAATTTACTTGGCCAGGTAGGTACTGATATTGATGGTGCAACCCGAACTGTTCCAGTAACGATAGGAGCGGCTGAGTTCAAACCCGTACCGAATGATGCAGGTGTTTCTGCAATCTTGAATATGCCTCCTTGTGCAGGTTCATCGAATGTTCAGGTTAGAATCTCAAGTTATGGTACCAACACCTTAACGAGTGCTTCAATTAACTGGACTGTAAATGGAGTATTACAATCTCCTTTTAGTTGGACAGGTTCTATTCCTCAAAACGGAGTTTCCAGTCCGATCACTTTAGGTACTTATACTTATGCTCCAGCCACTAATTATACGGTGACTGCTTGGACAAGTTCACCGAACGGATCTACAGATGGTAACACAACAAACGATCAAAGTACAGTAAATACAGCTACTGCCATGGGAGGTACTTATACCATTGGCTCTACTGGAAACTATACTACTTTTGCCGCGGCTATTACTGATTTACAGACTTATGGAGTTTGCGCACCAACCTTATTCCAGGTGGCAAATGGTACTTATACAGAGACCTTAATAATTCCTCAGATAACCGGTTCAAACTCTATAAACACTATCACTTTTGAAAGTCAAAGTGGCGATTCCTCACAGGTATTATTACAAGGTGCAAGTACCTATGTTTTATATCTGAATGGTGCGGATTATGTGCGCATTCGAAAAATGACCCTTCAAAATACCGGTAGTGGTAGAGTAATTGATTTTGCAAATTCAGCACAATACAACCGCATTGAAAATTGCCGTATCCTTGGCTTTAACACGAATGTAAATAGCTCAACCTATTACTTGATTTATAAAGCCTCTTCTTCTACTAGTGAAGCAGGTACTGAGATTCGGAATAACGTTCTTCAATATGGTGCTGCAGGGGTTTATTGGACAGGTTATAGTTCCTCTCCTTATGAGCCAGGATTGATTATTGAGAATAATAGAATTACCGATCAAGCCTATGTTGGGGTTTATGTAACCTATACAGATGCTGCTATCATTAGAAATAACTTTATTGACTTAACAGCAAATAGCTCTACTAACCAATACGGTATTTATACTCAATACATCTACAATAGCTCAAGGATATTGGCGAACGATGTAAGAGTGAAAAATTACCCTGGATATTTCTATTATACCTATGGATTTACTGGACAACGAGCATTAATCGCCAACAACTTCTTCAATGCCAATAATCCTTCAGGAGCTACATTGTATGGTATTTATGATTATTATGGTCAATATTTAGATTATTATCATAATACCGTAACTACCACCAATCCCTCCGCTGGATTTACCTCTTATACCTTGTATGATAATTACGGATCCTTTAAAAATTACACCAACAATATTTTCCGTAACAATGGAGCTGGCGGTGCTAATAATTATGTGGCCTATGTGTACACAGGAACAGGTAACACCTTTGATTATAACGACTATTGGTGGATACCAGGGTCTAGCTGGATAGCTTACTGGTCATCCTATGGACAATTCAGTACTTCTATTTGGACCACCTTCCGTAACAGTGCGTATGGAGGAGCGAACTCCGTAAATATTGATCCGCAGTTTATCAGTAGCACTAATCTACATCATGCGAATAATTCTCTGAATGCAGGTACCAATTTAATATCTACAGTGAATAGAGATATTGACGGTGTGCTTCGTACAACCCCAGTTACTATTGGTGCTGATGAATACAAACCAATGGCGAATGATGCTTCGGTAACTGCAATATTGAATACCCCTCCTTGTGCTGGAGTTGGTAATATTCAAGTTAGTTTGGCAAGTTATGGAACCACCACTCTGACCAGTGCAACTTTAAACTGGAGTATCAATGGTATCACCCAAACTCCTTATAACTGGACTGGTTCTATTAACCAAGGAGGTACTTTGTCTCCGGTTACCGTGGGTACTTTTAACTACGTTTCAGGTAATAATTATGCTTTATCAGTTTGGACCAGTAACCCCAATGGAGGATTAGATGGTAATCTTACCAATGATATGAGTAGTATCAATACTGCTCCTGCATTGGGAGGAACTTATACTATAGGTTCTGGCGGAAACTATGCAACTTTCACAGCTGCTGTTACTGCACTTCAAACCTATGGCGTTTGTGCCCCCACCACTTTCTTAGTAAGCAATGGTATTTATGTTGAATCTATTACGCTTCCTCAAATCACTGGTGCGAATTCAATAAACACCGTTACTTTCCAAAGTTTAACTGGTGATTCCACTGGAGTAACTCTACAAAGTCCGAATAGTTATGTGGTGTATTTGAACGGAGCGGATTATGTTCGTTTCCGTAAGATGACGATTCAAAATTCAGGTTCAGGACAAGTAGTATTCTTTGCCAATAATGCACAGTTTAATCGAATTGAAAACTGTAGGATCATTGGATTTAACACTACCACCAATAGCACTTCTTACGCGTTAATTGTGAAAACCTCCAGTGCAACTAATGAAATGGGTACTGAGATACGCAATAACGTGATGCAGTATGGTCAATCAGGAGTGTATTGGGCAGGATTTTCCTCAGCCCCTTATGAGTCAGGAATGATCATTGAAAACAATCAGATGACGGAACAAAACACCTACGGGTTGTACTTATCTTACATGGATGGTGCGGTGATTCGGAAAAACAATATTGATTTGACTGGGAATGCCTCTAGTTCTCAATATGGTATTTATACTCAGTATATGTATAATAGCACCCGTATTTTGGCAAACGATGTTAGGGCTAAAAATTATGCAGGCTACTTCTATTATACTTATGGCTACAGTGGCACACGTGCGTTGATTGCGAATAATTTCTTCACGGTAATTAACCCAACTGGTTCTACGCTCTATGGTATTTATGATTATTATGGACAATATTTAGATTACTTCCATAATTCAGTAACTACCACCAACGCTTCAGCCTTAAATACCTCCTATACTTTATATGATAATTATGGCTCCTTTAAAAATTATTATAACAATATCTTCCGAAACAATGGAGTAGCCGGAGCAAATAACTATGTAGTGTATTTGTTTACAGGAACGGGTAATCAGTTTGATTATAATGATTATTTCTGGCCTTCTGGATCTACTAATATAGCTTACTGGTCTTCTTTCGGAAACTTTAATACGGGTCAGTGGACTACCTTCCGTAATAGTAGCTATGGTGGAAGTAACTCTATCAATATTAATCCTCAGTTTATTAGTTCAACCAATTTAAGGACCTTCAATAATTCTTTAAATGCGGGAATGAATTTATTAAGTACGATTAATACTGATTTAGATGGTGCTACCCGAGTAACTCCAGTAACTATTGGTGCTGATGAATACAAACCAGTGCCGAACGATGCCTCAGTATCCTCAATTGTGGGTCTTCCTCCTTGTTCAGGGGTTTCTAATGTTCAGGTAAGTCTATCAAGTTTTGGTACTACAGCCCTTACTAGTGCAACCATTAATTGGAGTGTAAATGGGGTGGCTCAAACACCATTCAGTTGGACAGGTTCAGTTACCCAAGGAAATACAGTTACCCCAGTTAGTATTGGTACATACTCCTTTGTTCAAGGAACTGCTTACACGATTACAGCTTCTTCTACCATCCCGAATGGAGGGGTGGATGGAAATCCTGCGAATGACCAAGCTTCTATCAATACTGTAGCAGCATTAGGAGGAACCTATACCATAGGTTCAGGTGGAACATATCCTACCTTCACCAGTGCCATCAATGCCCTTCAAACCTTTGGGGTATGTGCACCCACTACCTTCCAAGTAGTAAATGGAACCTATGCTGAAACCCTTATTCTACCTCAGATTAATGGTGCCAATTCTATTAACACCATTACTTTCCAAAGTCAGTCTGGGGATTCTTCTCAGGTACTTCTTCAAGGTGCTAGTACTTATGTTGTATATCTGAATGGTGGAGATTACTTCCGATTCCGGAAAATGACAATTCAAAACACAGGTTCTGGAAGAGTATTTGATTTTGCGAATTCAGCTCAGTTTAATCGAATCGAGAACTGCAGAATTTTAGGCTTTAATACTACTGTAAATAGTTCCAGCTACTATTTGATTTACAAAGCTTCCAGTGCTTCTAATGAATCAGGAACAGAAATCCGGAATAACTATCTCCAATATGGCGCAGCAGGTATCTATTGGGCTGGATTTAGTTCTGCACCTTATGAATCAGGGGTGGTGATTGAAAATAATCGGATTGTGGATCAATCTGCTTATGGGGTGTATTTGAATTATCAAAATGCACCGATCATTCGGAATAACTATATAGACTTGATGTCAAATGGTTCTACCACACAGTATGGAATTGCTTGTCAATACTTGTATAACAATACTCGGATTCTTGCAAATGATGTACGAGTTAAAACTTATGGTGGATATCTGTTCTACTTATATGGAACAAGCACTCAAAGGGCTTTGGTGGCCAATAACTTCTTTAATGTTATTCATCCTTCTGGAACAACTATCTATGGATTATACAATCAGGATGGTACCTATGTTGACTTCTTCCATAATACGGTAAATACCACCAATCCAAGTGCTTCATTTACTTCTTACACCTTGTATGATCAAGCAGGATCCTTCAAGAACTTCCAGAATAATATCTTCCGGAATAATAGTGCAGGGGGTGCTACCAATTATGTTGCTTATGTAACTACTGGTGCTGGAAACGTGTTTGACTATAATGATTACTGGTGGTCAAATGGATCGAATTATATCGCTTACTGGTCATCTTATGGTAACTTCTTCACTAGTCAATGGAGTACCTTCCGTGGCGGTGCTTACGGAGGAACCAACTCAGTGAATATTGATCCACAGTTTATCAGTTCAACCAACTTACGTCATAACAATACCTCCTTAAATGCAGGTCTGAATTTATTGACTGCTGTTAACACGGATATTGATGGACAAACTCGTAC
>Ga0214923_10001382_pt1 | contig 34609 bp, 27 predicted proteins | sample LL1510_MetaG_FD_177993 | JGI IMG/M metagenome (GOLD analysis project Ga0214923, IMG submission 177993) | Freshwater microbial communities from Lake Lanier, Atlanta, Georgia, United States - LL-1510 | ecosystem: Environmental > Aquatic > Freshwater > Lake | place: USA: Georgia | collected...
ACTTGTCCAGGTTTCCAATCTAAAGAATCCCGTATAATACGCGTGGTGTGCACTGGCATTATTTTATCTCCTTCTTTCGGAAATTCGAAGCTATGTAAAGCTAATCCTCCATCCTCTTTTCTCCTTAAATAATAAGCCAAAGGGTAAGGTAAAGTTCGAGATCCAATATAAGGGGTAGATTGTAATTGAAAATGAATATGAGGTTCAGGGGAACGACCTGAATTTCCGCAATTCCCTAATATATCTCCCCGTTTTACATAATCACCAACTTTAACTTTTAAAGTATCCTTTTTGAAATGCGTTAATTTAGCATATAACCCTTCTGCCAAATAAATAACCACCGCATTTCCCCAATTATCCTCTAGATTCACTCCTCCAATAGGATTATCCTCAATACCATCTAACACTTCTACCACTGTTCCTGCAGCCGGCGACAATACGGGTAAATTATAACAATAGAAATGGGTGACTTCTGTACCACTTAATCGGTATGTACTATTTTGTGCATCTTTTACCACAAAATCCCAAGCATGTTTCCAATCTCCTAAATGCGTTTGTTTTCCTTCATCATCCTGAGAAATTGTCCATTCTCCAAAAAAGGGTAAATGTACATGCACCCAAGTATTATGGGCAAATCTTTCTAATTCATTTCTGTGACGATATAGATTTTTTTCAGGTTGAAATTGTTGAATTTGAACCAAGTCTAAACCACCCGATTTTTCCTGAAGTTTTAATACAAATAATATTAATAATAAAGTAAAATTAAAGGGTAAAGAATATAAGGTAATTGCCATTGGAGAAATATATAACTCAAGGCACTTAATAAAATTACCATAATAGGGGTAATGAATAATACCAACAAAAACGATCTTATGGAAGGAACAATAAAAAATCCCCCCATGGCTATAGCGGATAAAATAAAATTAAATCCAATAAAACTATAATGAATATCCCCCATACTATTGCTAATCCAGCCATAAAAGAAATATCCGGTAAAAAAGCCTAATATGGAAAGTAGAAATGCAATTCGGGAATAAATTAAAATCCCAATTGCAATTAAGGCTCCCGACAAAATATTATATTGAAAGAATATTGCGCCTAATGATTTTAAAAATACTTCCAGAAAAATCGGTAAAGGAAATTCTCTCAGCGTTTTTACCAATTTAACCAAATGAATTCCTCCGGTTGCATATAATTCATTAAAGATAAATACCCCACGGTCACTTACTAGGATGGAATTAAATTGACGCACGGCAAGCATTAAAGTCCAAGTGCCAATCAAAAACGGTAAGCCTAATAAAGGAAGTCGTTGTTTTACCAATAAGGCATTGATCCAGACCGATAGCAATAAAGTAAATAAAGATATCAATCCTAATAATAGCCAGAAATGCAAGGAATAACTATACCAGGAACCCATCACCAATCCTACCAATAAACTATTATATCCATAAACGCCAAAGCGTATTCCGGAGGTAGGCATATGCATTAACTGTGCAGTTCCTAACGCTATAATTAGCGCTATTAGTCCACTCATTCCTGCATTTGGATCTACAAAAGTAGAAGCCATTAACAATAGGGCAAACCATCGGTTATCCGAAAAAAACAATTGGGAATAACTATGTAATATCCCTTCCCCTAATAATATTAATTGAGGGGATATTGTTTTTTTTAGATTCGAAAACGAAAGGAGCCGCACAACAGGGTTTTAGGAATTATAATTTAAAATCTTTTAAATAAGAAGGCATTACTTCTTCAACTTCAATGGATTTCAAAGTTTCCCGATTGCGAATTAAATGAGATTTACGGTCTTTATCAATTAATACTACCGCTGGGCGTAAAGAAATAAATTGCATCCATTGGGTCATATTATAAGCACCTACGGTATGTACTACAACATGGTCACCTTTACGTAAGGGAGGCAGGGTACAATTTTCTCTCACCACATCTATATTCATACATAAAGGTCCATATAAAACAGAATCTTCAGTATAATGACTAAACTCTTGTGCAGGAGAAATTTTATGGTCGTACCAGAAAGCAGTAAATAAAACATTTACGCCAAAATCTAAGATAGTTGCTCTGCGACCATCTGCTAATCTTTTATTAGAAATTACAGATCCTAATAAATAACCAGCTTCATCTACTAAAGCACGACCGGTTTCTAAAATTAATAATGGTAATTCATCTTGCAGAAATCCTGCATTTAATAAAGCGGTACAAATGGCTTCAGCAAATTGATCAAAAGAAGGCGAGGTATCAGCACCTTGTAAATAGGATCCTTTTAAGGTATTGCGAGAAGCAAATCCACCGCCCATATCCAAGTATTTAATATTTTTCTTGAATTTATTTCGAATTCCTAAAGCAAGGTCAGCCATTTTGCCAGCAGCAACAGCATATGCACTAGGGGATAACATAAAGGTTCCAATATGGCAATGTAATCCTACCAACTCTAATTTATTCGCAAGAATTATTTTATTAATGGCATCCCAAGCTTGACCATTTTCATAATTAAATCCAAAACGATCCCACATCGGATAAATACCTGTATCCATATTAATTCGGATAGCTACTTCCGGTTTTACCCCAGCTTCTTCAGCTAATTCGGTAATTCGATATAATTCATCTAAATGGTCAATATGTAATGGGGATTTATTAGCAATTGCAGACCGAATATCTTCATCGGTTTTATCAGGACCATTAAAAATTATTTTTTCTCCGGGCACTCCATTTTGTAATGCTTTATTATATTCAAATCCAGAAACTACTTCAGCCCAAGAACCTTCTTGGTGAAATATATTACATACTGCATTAATATAATTGGTTTTATAAGACCATGCGAATTGTACTTTAGGATAACGATTGGTAAAAGCCCGAACCGCTTCATGATATTTTTCACGAATTCCTTTTTCAGAAATAACAAATAAAGGAGATCCGTATTGTTGTAGTAAGTCTTTTACACTTACATCATCAATATGGGTAAAAGGGGTAAATTCTGTGCGTGTTCCGAATTTATTTAAAATCCCAGTATTTACACGCTGAATCAGCGGGCGTTCATATTGCAGTCTTTTCATGACGGTTTGATTTTCGTTTTAAATGGATGGTAGGATGCTTACAATTTTAATTCTCCACGAGTGGAAATAGTTTCAAAAGATTTCAGGTCACAAATTAAATCCCAGGAATAACGTATAAACATTTTTCCGGATTCATAAGTAGTAAATGGAGTTACGGTTTCTCCCAATGCCATGGATACTATTGCTTCGGGGTGATTTTGTCCAGCGCCCACGGCTAAATATACCCAAGCTGGGAATCGGGGATTTAATTCAATAATATATAATTTCCCTTCCGCTGTTTTGATCATTTCTAATTCACAAGGTCCTCTCCAATGGGTCTCTTTAAATAAATGAGCAGCAAAATCTAATAAAGTAGGATCATCTAAAGTAATTCCAGCCCATGCTTTTCCTTTATCTGTAATTACTTGTTTACGCATAGGAATAGCGCCAATCATATTTCCTTTTCCATCCCCAATGGCAGTAACATTTACTTCTGTTCCCTTCAGAAATTCTTGAACAATAATCGGTAAACCCCATTTAGCGCTGATTTTATTAAAATGCCCTACTGCTTGATCATGATTATAGGCAATACCGGCATCATAATATTTTCCTTTAATTACTAAGGGATAGGTAAAGGAATGATGAAGATTAGCAATTTCATAAACACTATGGATCATGCGACTTTTAGGAACGGCGATATTATATTTTTCGCCCCATTCGGGTAAATTCGCTTTATGTCTTTCTTCAAATTGTTCAACCGTAGGTAAAAAAGTATGAATACCCATTTCCTTTTTTAATCGGTCGGCTAATTTTATGAAATTAAATAATTCAGCATCGAAATTTGGAATTAAAACATCTATCGGATTATGCTGCTGAATATATGCAAGCCGATTTAACAAGGCTTCTTGACCTGCTGAAGGAAAAGGAATTTGATACGTAATATCTGTCATTCCTTCCATATATAACCCTGGCTCATAGGAATCATACGACAACCCAATAATGGTTACATCATATAATTTACTTTCACGCAATGCGCGAATAACCGGAATTCCGGGTCCCGGACTATCTACATTATTAAGTCCGGAAATGGCGATATTAATCTTTTTCTTTTCCATCGGTTTTTTCAATTAAATGGAATTGTTCTACCATTTTTAGAAAATCATAATAATCTTTTTCAATGGTGGCTTCATCTGTTTGATAAGTAGATAAAAGATATTGACGGATTTCAGGATCCGTTTTACCTCCTTTAATCATACGAATGATTTCCATTCCTATAGGATTAACAGAAAATGAGTCTCCTGTAGAAGGGTCGAATAGGAAGCCAGAATCGCTTAAGGCAATATTATTGCGAATATTCATAATCGTGGGGGTTAGGGGTTTCTTTCCTCTCTCCTAACGCTTACAAAGGAATAAATTATCCCGAAGGATACCTTTACAATAAAAAATAGATTTGTTATAAAATTTTCTGAAGGGATATTCTTTTGGGCCCTTGACCTTTTTTATACTCTGTTACCCCAACTCCTGTAACTTGACGAAATTGGTTGCTTAAATATTGTACACTGCTGTAATCTAATCGGTAAGCAATTTCACTTAAAGTAAGATCCCCATAACTTAACAATTCTTTTACTTTTTCTATTTTAATTTGAATTATATATTTTTCAATGGTTAATCCGGTTTTCTCAGAAAATAATTTACTTAAAATAGGATATGGCATTTCTAATCTTTCACTTAAATATTCTGATTTTTTAATTAATTTCGGAGTTCCGGTACTAAAATATATTTGATGTATTATTAATGTTTTTAATTGTTCAACTTTTCGATCTTCTTCACTTCTAATTAATGCAAATCCATTTCTATTTAGAATTAAATCAATCATCTCAGCATTTATAATTTGAGAATCATAACTTACTTCTGCTTTTCCTAATTCACAATGATGTACTTGAATAAATCCGGAGCGTTGTAATTCCCAAGTAACCACCTTTATACAAGAATCAGAAACCATGTTTCGAATTATTAAAGTTTCTCTTCGGGTATTCAGGTTATGCGGTTGCATGATTTATGAATCGAATTAAAGATTAAGTTTTTGTTTTATTCTAGTCCAAAGTGGAGGACGGAAGGCAACACGGAATTCTTTGTTTTCGTGTTGAATATTGGGCTCTAAAACGGAAGGCCCAGATAAGGTATTAATATCTAAAGAGCCAGTGGGTAAGAAACCTAAAGGGTGACGGGTGCCTTTCATATTTACGGCGCCTTCTCCAAAGCCAATATTGGTAACCAGATTAACCCCAGGTTGGATGGATAGTCCTTGTTTACGGAAGATTGTATAAGTCCATTGATAATCCCAGGCAATTATTTCTCCGGCTTGCACTTGTTGAAATTTACGAATCCAAAATTGTTGCATTTCTGTGTCCGGAAATAATTTCGCGAACCCTTGTTGGGAAATAAATTCAGATAGTCCAGGGAAATCTAAATGAAATTCTTGCCAAGCTCTTTTCCAGGTTGCCCATCCCCAGCCATGGGTATAACGAGTAAAGAAATATTGATTGGAATTTCCTTGGGTATTTATAAAGTTATCTCCTGAGATATGATATATCTTCGACTCCTCTTTATATTTATCTAATAATAGGCTACAATAAGGATAAAAATCAGGGCAAGGCACACAATCATCTTCTAAAATTATTCCTTGGTTTTCATGTGTAAAAAACCAATCAATGGCTTGCGTTACTGCGTGTTGACATCCTAAATTTTCAGGTCTGAATAAAGTACGTACCGAACAAGGCCAGTTAACACCCTTTATTACTGCCTGTTGTAATTTTTTTATCTGAACGTTTTCCTCATCGCCTAAATCCAGACGTGGTCCATCGCAGGCGATATATAATTTTTCCGGCGCATATTGACGGATGCTTTCTAATACTTTCATCGTGGTATCCGGACGATTAAATATGAGAAGTAAAACCGGACTTTTGGCTATTGTCATACGATGTGTAATAATTTTTTTTGAGGGTTCAAACCTATTATGGCTTGAAATTACTGATTTTCTGAAAGAGAGACCGATGAGACTTCATCGAAAATATATTCCGTGTCAGGATATGCTCCCCTTGATTTTGTTATCACCGATTTAATTTCTTTCCAAACCTGTGTATCATTTCTACTGGTGCTTTCGAAATGAGGATAATGGTGTAGCATTTCAGTTATGATATTGGCTAATTTTTGAGGGGAAAGAGTAGCCTCTACAAATCTTCCCAGATACCAAGCTGTTTTGCCTTGTAAGGTGGAAGCAATATCTTGGGTCATGTTGCCTTGTCTGTCAGAAGGTAGGAGCTCTACAAACCCTGCACTGTGCGCTGTTGGTAATAACATGTTGGATCCATGTATCCCAATCACCAAATGGCTTTGGGCGTATATTTCACACCATTTTTTTTCGGTGTGCGGATCTAAAGATAATTGACATAAATCTTCAACATCTTTCGGAAATAAATCTTTTTTACCCAATCCAATAATTGTGATTTTAATTCCCGGAATGTTTTTTTGTAATTTTTTTATACATTTAATATATCTGCTTCGAGAATATATAATTCCGATTTTTTCAATCCATTTTAGTTTTAATATTCGGGAATAATGATGAATCCGTTCTTGCCAGGAATTTCCTAGCCACAATCGGTCTTCTCTCCAAATAAAACAAAGATGCAAGGGTAAATCAAAATAAGCAGAGAGATCAAATGGTTTTACCCTGGTATACTCTTGAATATTAATTTCTTCAAAATTAGGATGGGAATATGCCATTCCTAAATATACCTTCGCATACGTATTTAATCTATTTAATAAACTATTTTCTAATTCAATATTCCATTTTTTTAATTCACTTAATTTCCGAGGAACAACCCAGCATTCTGCTACTCCATCAGGAACTAACCATTCAAATCCTTGAGGAATTAATACAATTAATCCTTTATTCGGTTGTTCTCGTAAATAACCGGAAGCATTCAATAATTTTAATAATACATGTCCATATAAATAATCTAAACAATTTAATAAGATTATTTCCGAGTAAGATTTATGAACGATATATTGTGGAATAAGAGAAGAAGTATCTGGATGGTTCCATCCTAACGCAAGCGGTTCGGAATACCAGCGGATTCTTTTATCTGCGATTATTTTTCCATCCTCTTTTTTTAAATGTACGGGAAAATGTAAACTATGACCAACCGGTAAATCGAGTAACCATTCGGTATGACAAAGCGTGCAGGTAGCTTCGCCCATTACATGAATTCCTGGAATTCTTAATTTATTCCAAACAACCTTTCCACCACAAGCAGGGCAATTTCCTCCTGAATACAGAAAAGGAGATACCAATATCATGGATTTATTTGTTTTTTACGAAGCCAGAATAATCCAGTTCCAAATCCCATTTGGGGATTATAATTATCTACTCTATTCTTTCCGTAAATATATTTTTCTTCACAAACTTCACATTGATCAAATTGACTTAAAATATATTCTCGGGTAAATGCACGATGGGCATTAAAATAAATTCGATTATAGGCGTCAATAGGAACGGAGAATAATAAATTCCCGCCGGGGGTTAATACTCTTTGTAATTCTTTAATGGCTGCTTCACTTCCCCCGGGCTGTATGGGGTCTCCATATCTCCCCAGACCGATATGTTCCACAACACATAAAGAAGAAACTGAAGAAACACTATTATCTGAAAAGGGTAAAGCAAGGATGCTCCCTTCTTGAAATGTAAGACCTGGAACTTGCAAAGGGAGGGGTCTAATATCAATCATGGTAGTAGGAACGAATTGAGATATTATTCCAACCGTAGTGGCAGCACTTCCAATATCAATATGGGTTTTGGGCTGTAAGCGAAATATGATTCCGGCTGCCCAAACATCTTGATGAAAATAAACGGGATCCAAAGGTGTGTGACTAGTTCTATCGTTGAGGCAGGGAATCCAGTCTTTACTATCGAGCTGGAATCCAGGTTCAGGAGACATTTTTTTATAGTGTCGCCAATCTTGTTGAAATCGAATCCAATGGCGGATCCATGCCAACAGGCGAAATTGTAAAAAAGGTCGGGCACCCAGATAAATGCTGTATCCCCACCAAGCAATTCTCCAATTTTTAATAATCTCTTTTACGCCGGAATTCATATAAGGCTAATATAATAACAAATAATATTATAGTTATAATATATTATTTGCTTTTGGTTTGAGGTTGGTTGTTTTTACGGAAACTCCAAAAAACGGCTGCACCAAAGAGGGCTACTATTAACCAAGAAAATAAATCCCCAATTTGTATTCCCGTATGATATTCTTCCGGTTCAAAACGATAAACTATTTTATGATCTCCGGCAGGTATATTCATCGCACGTAATACATAATTCGCACGGAAATAAGTAGCTGGTTTTCCATCAATCGTTACTTTCCATCCATTGGGGAAATATATTTCTGAAAATACCACCAATTCATTTTTTGTGGAATGGCTCATGTACGTTAATTGATTGGGTTGATATTGGGTAAGGCGAATAAATGCAGTTGAATCTATGGTTTCATTGGGAAGAGTAACTTCAGTTTTAAATTGTTCGTCAATAATTGCTTGCGTTTTCGGATTAAAAGGAGCATTTAATCCCTCTATTTCTTCATCAGGGGATTTTACCCATTTCACTTGATTTACAAACCATGCATTTCCTAATGCATCTGGATTTTTTTGAGCCCGTGGGATACGGTCTTCTCCCGCAACAATTACATATTTTGTATTCAGCATATTTAATACTTCAATATGATTTTTACTGATATGTCTTTCAATTAAATCCTGATATCTACGAAGCTTAGCAGGATGATAACCACCAATAGATTTATGAAAATAAGAAGTACTCGCATCATTAAAAGTATTTACCGTGGTATTTAATACTCTATAATTCGGATCGGGATCTTGTAATATTTGTTGATCTGCAGCACTCGGTGTAAAAGGTTTTTCTACTTGACTGGATTTACTAAAATCTTCTTTATTAATATATCGTTGATCAACAGTCCATAAATCTACAATAATTAATACACTCAAGATAATTCCTGCATATAGAGTTTTTAATTTATTTAAATTCCATGCCCATAATACTGCAGCAGCGCCGATAATAAGCGCTAACGAACGCAAGGAATCCATGCGTAAAATACTTTGGCGATCTTGTTTTAAAGGTTCCAAAATTGACTTCATTTGTTCATCGCCAGGGCCGGTAAAATCAAAGAATAATCCGGGTAAAATCAGAAATAATAAACAAAGGCCACCGGTTATTCCAGCGGAAATATAAATTGCTTTTTGAACCTTCAGTTTATCCCGCTGAGCATTTATTAATTGTTGTAAGCCCAGCAATGCGCCTAAGGGTAAGGTAACTCCGGCAATTACTAAGGCCATGGCTACTGCCCTGAATTTATTGAGTAAGGGTACATGGTCGAATAATAAATAATTAAACGTTTCGAAATTTTTACCCCAAGCGAGGAATAAGGATAAGACTGTTGCAGCCATTAGTCCATATCTGAAGGTGGGTTCTACGAGGAAACAAGCGAGTACAAATAAGAAGCAAATGATAGCTCCAGCATATACAGGCCCAGAAGTAAAAGGTTGCGCACCCCAGTAGGTAGGGAGGCGACGGGCTTGGTCTTCTGGGTACCCATTGGCTTTGAGTAGCTTGTAGGTCTCACTGGATTTACTCACTTGTTCTTGGGAAGATCCGCCCATAAATCCGGGGATTAACAAGGTAAAAGATTCTGCTTTTCCATAACTCCAGGCAAAGGCATAATCTTTATCGAGTCCACTACCAGATTCATGACCACTATTTTGTAATTCTGCATTTCCTCTAATGGTATATTTTGCATAATCATATGTAACATACAAGTGACCTGCATACGAGGCTGCCCCAATTCCGGCAGCAATAACTAATGCTGTTGATGCCTTTAGAAATCGAGGTAGAGTTTTCTCTTTGAACTGATAAACGCCTTCGGCGATTACAAAACAGAGTACCCCAAATAATAAATACACTGTGATTTGGGGATGGCCTGCCCATACTTCTAACGCAACCGCGCCTGCTGTTAATGCTCCACCCACCCATAAGTTGGTTCGATAAGTATACCTGATACCGGCTAACACCAAAGGCATATAGGCAATTGCTAAGGATTTATTGTAGTGCCCAGCTTCAATAATGATTAAGTTATACGAAGCAAACGCATAGGCAAAAGCACCTAAAGCTGACCACCAGGGCGATATCCCATAAGCCAATAAAAGGAGATAAAAGCCCACCAGATACAAGATCATTAGAGGAATAGGCTGGGGTAATCCATTATAGGTAAGGTCTGCTAATAAAGAAAAAGGATTGGCAGTACTTTCCATGCCGGTGATTTGGTAAGTCGGCATACCTCCAAACATAGCGTTGGTCCAAAGGGCGGTTTCTCCGGTTTTTTCTTTGTATGCATTGATTTCATGCGCCATTCCGGATACCTGAATCAAATCGGATTGACCTAGTTTTTTTCCTCCCAGCACTGGAGAAAAATAAATACAGGAGATTGCAAAGAACAATCCCAAAATGATCAATTGTACAGCCCATGGGGGCAGGGTGCGCGTTTTGGTTAAATCAGTCATAGGTTGTGACAGGTATAGAAAGCTAAATTAGGAAATAGTCTGCTTACCTAGCAGGGTCTCGTTTCCAAGGAATCCAAATTATGGGGCAGTTTTTTGAAAAAATCACTTTTGGTTGGACCCGTTGGGATTATGATTCTGAATTTCAATAATAACCCAAGGGACACAACTGAATGCCAACTATTTTGTCTGAGAGATAGAATAAATCTATAGAAAAAAAATTAATTTGAGTCTAAGCCGAATAAGGTTTAATTTTGAGATAATTAATAAACAGATTTATCATAGCTTCTTTTATTATTGTATTCAAATCAGTATGAATAGAATAATAATACTCTTTTTTCTAAAACCCTTGATTTTTTTAATTCAGGAAAAAAAATTATTTAAGGTGAAAATTAAAGAAGGAATAATTCATTGAATTATTTAATCCCAAATAAAATTATTCCCCTTGGTAATCGCCTCTAAATTCTCCTTTAAAAAATGAAGTAAAATTATATCCCCAGGTTTTTAATAAATCCATGCAAACAAAATCTTGATCGGTATCAATTGCTAAAAAAATAATTGGATGATGTTTGCGAATCATTTGTTCAGCTCCGAGTACTGCATCATACGCACCCCCTTCAATATCAATTTTGATAATGTTTGCGGGAGGAATTAAGCCTTCAGCAATCAGGTTGTCAATTTTTCGAATTTGAACATTGCCTTCCCCTTCTTCCTCTGAGAGGTGACTTAAACAAGGGTGCAGTTCCATCATAAATCTGCCGAATCCTTCTTTATTTCCTACCGCAAAAGGCATTAATACCAGGTTCGAAAAATTATTGATTTGTTTATGTTTTTCCAGCCAGGTTAAATTTCTGGGATCGGGTTCAAAGGCTACCACTTTTCCAGTATTTCCTACCAATCTGGATGCGATAACTGAGTAAAACCCAACGTTTGCGCCTAAATCATAAAAGACCTTGCCAGGGGCTAAACTTTCAACAATCGCCACCTGTTTGGGGCTTTCAAAACTACCTCTCCAAAAGCCCAATAAACTTGCGTTAGGATACCATTTTATGCCTTTGCCAGCACCTGCTAATATTTGAGCAGGCCGTTGATTAAAATACCATCGGATGATGTGGCGAACCGGTTCCAGCAAAGTGTTTCTCATGGTAACTAAAATAATGCGGGTAAAGATACCCAAAAAGTGTGTATTGTGGTAGTATAACCAATTGACAAATGCTTGGCTTGGGCAGGTAATGTTATTATGAATCTTACTTACCGATGAGCCTTTCATGCATAAATAATTACAACACCACATTAACCTTCCTGATATTAATATTTAAGGTTGGTGACAATCTTACGAGAAATGTAATTGGTAATCTAAGGGGTTAGATCAGGACGGATGAATATCTAAAACATATTTTCGGATTTCGATAATTTAATTTAACTTCCATAAACGGATACTTAATTTTTAAGATGGAGATAGGAGTAGTTAAATCCGAAAATGAAAAGATAATGGGATAATTTTGTTGACCAATTTTATTTATGTTACTGAAATGTGTTTTTTATATTTATTTATATTAAGTTGTTTGCTTTTAATCCCTATTTTGAGGAGACCTTTCAAAGTTTTCCTATAATCGCTAATTTTTTAGAAATCGCCTTAACAAATGATAAGATACGGAAGGATTCACAAAAAAATGTAATTCATGGCTTTTTCAGTTAAAAAACAGGGTTAAGTATTTTTTGCTTCGCTTAAATTGACTTTATTTTACAATTCGATACGCAAGTAAAATAATTATATTAAATGAGGTTATCATTCACAAATAAAAATGGAAACGGGCAACTGCATCTTCTTAAAGAAGAGGAGGTGTTTTGCCAAAACTATTATGACCAAGATCCGGGATTCACCTTTCATACTATCGCATGGAATCAGGGCAAAAGTCAAATAATACGGATTGATGAGGTTAATTATACGTTTGAGGCCAATACCATTTTACCCCTAATGCTTAATCAATCTTTTTCCTTTGAGAGACCCCAAGATATTATCGCTTGGCAGTTTAATCGGGAGTTTTATTGTATTATTAATCATGATACGGAAGTAAGTTGTGTTGGTTTTATCTTCTTTGGACCCTCTCCAACGATGTTTGTAAAATTGGATGCAGGAGATATTGAAATTTTGAATCAGTTATTAGTAGTATTTACACAAGAATTTATTTCTGAGGAAGATATTAAGAGTGAAATGTTAAGGATGCTTTTAGTTCAGTTGATTATTAAAATAACTCGTCTGGCGAAAAAGCAATACTTAGGTTCGGAGGAAGTTTCTCAAGATAAGTTTAATCTTATTCGAAAATTCTGTTTATTGGTAGAAATACATTTTCGAAAGGAGCATCAAGTTCAATTTTATGCAGGGTTGTTGAATAAGTCTCCGAAGACCATTTCAAATTATTTTTCACTTTATGGTAAGAAAAGTCCTTTGCAAGTAATTTCGGAACGAATAATAGCAGAAGCGAAACGACTTTTTTATTATTCTGATAAATCTGTAAAGGAAGTTGCAGAGGAACTAGGATTTGAGGATGTTGCCCATTTTAGTAAGTTTTTTAAAAATGCGACTTCTCAGACCCCTTCAGAATTGAGAAAAGTAGTGCAAATTATAGATTAGGGAAAAATCTACAACACTTCGGGAAGTATGGCTATTTTATGCCATTACAATTCGTGGGAATTTTGCTTCGTCAAAAGAAACCAGGTATACTTCCATGAAAAAGTTTTCCATAATATTATTATTAGTATTGATTTCAAATTGTGTGTTTGCGCAAAATGCAATACGTGCCAAGCACTTCAATCATGAAAATGGTCTTGCCTTACAAGGTTATGACCCAGTCGCCTACTTTGTTCAACATAAAGCGATAGCTGGGAATAAGAGTATTCATACAACCATAGAAGGAATTACCTATAATTTTTCTTCAATAGGAAATAAGGATTTATTTATCAAAGACTTTAAAAAGTACGAGCCCCAATATGGAGGGTGGTGTGCATACGCAATGGGTAGTTCCGGGGAGAAAGTTGACATTGATCCTGAAACTTTTAAAATTGTTAATGGCAAGTTGTATTTATTTTATCATACCTGGGTCAATAACACCTTGACTTCATGGAACGAAGATGAAAACAACCTTAAATTAAAAGCAGACAAAAACTGGCAAAAAATATTTTATTAATTAACCTTTAACCACTTTCAAATCATGAATTTTAAAAACATCGTTTCCTGGGTATTAAGACTTGTTGCAGTAGCTATTTTATTGCAGACCCTGTATTTCAAATTTACAGGTCAACCAGAATCTATTGCACTCTTTACCAAACTTGGTATAGAACCTTTTGGTCGTTTAGGTATTGGTTTTATGGAATTAATTGCAAGTATTTTATTAATTATTCCTGCAACTGTTTTTTTTGGGGCATTTTTAGGATTTGGATTAATGGGCGGGGCAATTTTTTCTCACCTAACGGTACTTGGCATTGAATCAAATGGAGATGGGGGAGAATTATTCATGTTAGCCGTTGCCGTTTTGATTTGTTGTTTAATTATTAGTATTTTACACAAGGATCAAGGTATTGGACTGTTGAACAAATTTGTTAAGCCCCAACCTAATAAATAATTATTTACGATTCAAAAAAAGTAAATAAGTGATACAAATTCCCAAATGATATTTTTACAACTTACGCAGCAGCTTCGATCTTTAAGCAATGTGCTTACTAACATTACCGATGAGCAATACAAAACACGTATTGCTCATCTTGGAAATGTGAGTATTGGGGAACACTCTCGGCACATTATAGAATTACTTTTGTGTGCTGTTAACGGGTATAATACCCGCGTGGTAGATTATGTAAACAGAACAAGAGATTTAACCTTGCAAAATGACAAAGACAAGGCACAATTGCAACTGCAAAAACTTGAGGATCTTATCAATTTACCGGATCAGAAATTAAAATTAATCGTGGATGGTTTTGATAGTGCGACTGTGGATACTACTTATTTTCGAGAGGTTGTTTATAATACCGAACATACGATTCATCATTTGGCTCTTATTAAAGTAGCCCTCATTGATATGAAACTTGATATAGTTGATGAAGAATTTGGAATGGCTTACGCTACCTTAAAATATAAAGCTGCGATTGCAAATGACAAGTAATTTTTGGATCTGTAGATAAAGTGAATTTACTGAATAATTAAAATGTGTACCGTAGTTTTTATTCCAGATAATAATAAACTCCTTTTTGCTTCTTTAAGGGATGAAAGTGTTTTTCGTCCTACTGCTATTACACCTGAAGTTTATAGTGTTAATGGAACAGGCATATTGGCGCCTAAAGATGCTTTAAAAGGAGGAACTTGGTTAGGTATTAATGATTATAAAAATATTGTAATATTATTAAATGGAGGTTTTCAAAAACATGAGCGGAAAGAATCCTATGCTAAAAGTCGGGGGCTTATTGTAAATGAATTACTGGCGTCTGAAATGCCGGTTATTATTTGGGAGTTGTTAGATTTAAAAGACATTGAACCCTTTACTTTATTGGTTTGGAGTGAGGAGATGTTATTTCAATTGGTTTGGGATGGAAGTAAAAAGAATCGTTTAAAATTAGATTCAACCATACCCCATATTTTATCATCTTCAACTTTGTATTCTGTAGAAGCAAAATTAAAGCGTGAAATAATGTTTAAGAAATGGTTGAAACATAATTCCACTATCTCTAAACTTTCGCTATTAAATTTTTTTAAATCTGTAATAGATACCGAAAATGGTTTTATAATTAACAGAAATGAAAAGGTGAAAACGTTGAGCTATTCTTTTATAGAATTGAACAATGAGGATACTGCAAAATTGGATTATTACGATTTGCAAAATTTTTCCCACAGTAAGAAGACTATATCCATGAATGCCTCAATTATTGATAAGTCCTTACCAATAATTTAATTTAGTTGGTACTTTTAGATGCAGGCCCCCAAAACATGTCGACTTGTCAGATATTAATTTACCAAGCAGATTTAATTTCTAATATTAAGCATTACGAATTAGAAATAATCAATCCAATTATTCGAATTATCAAATTATTGCAACAATATAAATGTTTAAAATCCTAACTCTTTAGAATTAATATTATGATTTTTGTCAACTATCCAAGGCTTAATTAACCAAAATTATGAGTTTATTAGGTCTCCCAATTGGTTTTTATGGATATCTCTTTCCAGGGAATATCAATATCATGGTAATGGATTTATATAATTTAAAAAAATACAAAGTTCTTTTTTTGATTCTAGTTTTGGTGCTTGTTTTTGAAAGTATCTATTGTTTTTTTTCTTTGCATTATATCAATAAATTAAGGTCGAGCACCGATTTCTTTACCATAATTGAATTAATAGCCTATCTGTTAATCCTGAGTATGGGATTGTGGATGCTGTGGGATGCTAAATCTAAGGTTAAGATAGCAAATAAGAATAACCTCTATAGAGGAATATTAAGTATAATTGTGCATCCTCAACAAATTTCTTTTTGGATTGTAATGGGTATTGTTATCAACCCATTTTTTAACTCTGGTCTCGAAGGATCTACCTTGCTTGGATTTCTTTTCTTTAATGCATTAGGAACTTTACTTATTATGAGCCTTTACATGGTTTATGGCAACAAATTATTACAATACTTTAAATTTAAAATTCATCAATTAAATACCCTTGTGGGTGTTTTTTTTATTTTACTGGGTTTGTATTCATTAGCAGATATGATCATTAGTTTTATTTAATGAATCCCATACAACGTTTTTTACATAAATTATTAAATTGGGAGTACTGGCCTTTTTATGCTGTTTATTATCCATTATATCCAGTTTGGATATATTTTGGCATAAGGGCAAAATCTATGTTTTTTTTTAGTGCTGCTAATCCAACGATTAAAAATGGTGGTATGGCATTAGAATCAAAGATGGAAATTTATAATTTAATTGAGGAACGATTTATTCCAAAAACAATACTCGTTAGTCCAGAGGACAATATTAATGTAATTAAAGAAAGGGCTAAAGAGGCTGGCATATTTTTACCCTTTATTGTAAAACCCGATATTGGCATGAAAGCTTATGGAGTCGTAATTATTCGGGATTGGCAAGCATTTGAAAAGTATCAACAGAAAATTGGTAAAGATTTTCTTATTCAGGAGCTAATTTTATATCCAAATGAAATTGGAATATTTTATGTACGCATTCCAGAACAACCCAAGGGTACGATCACTGGTATTGTTTCGAAAGAATTTTTGTCGGTTACAGGTAATGGAGTAGATACGATTTTTAAATTAATTCATCGAAGCCCGAGAAGTTCATTTCAAATAGATGAATTAAAGAAAATCCATGGAGAGGATTTGCATAAAATTCTTCCTGTTAATGATAGTTTTGTATTGGTTCCCTTTGGTAGCCATACTCGTGGGTCTAAGTTTTTAGATATTACAAGTATGCAGAATGAGATGTTGTTACAAACTATTAACAATATTTGTAAAGAAATACCTGGTTTTTATTTTGGTCGATTAGATATTCGATATGATAATTTTGATGATTTAAGTGAGGGAAAACATTTTTCTATTATTGAAATAAATGGAGCGGGTAGTGAGCCCACACATATATATGATCCATCGCATTCCATTTTTTTTGCCTGGAAAGAAATAATTCGGCATTGGAAACTTTTATGTCGGGTGAGCATAGCCAATCATAAAAACGGGCAGCCCTATATTTCTTTTGCTGAGGGTATTGAAATGATGCGGGCAAATAAGTTGTTAGAGGCCGAGTTGAAGGAAATTTAAAATACGGCTAAGAATCCTTTATTCAAATTCAATTGGTGTTACCGTATGACAGGGGTGTTTATGAAAGTCAACAAAACTATTTTTATCTATAAACCAATTTAAGGTTTCGTTTATTTTTAATGGCGAATTGTTATTGTTAATTAAAGTAGCGTAAGAAGACCAATTCCAGTCTTCTATTTTAGTAACAAATCCATGATGGACAGGATTGTTGTGTATGTAGTGTATTAAATTGGTAAAATATTCAGTACTAATGATTTCCTTTTTTTTAATGTTTTGTATAAAAAGACTTCCTTTCCTTTGGTATGCTTTATTATATGATTTTGCATAGGAGTTAAATAAGTTACTTAGTTGTTGACTAATTTTCTTTTCGGGATTAACAATTATTTGTTTTGTAGATACTTCATCATTATTAATAAAATGCCATTCTTCAACTTCTCTAATTTTAATTAAAAAATGAAAATGATTAGGCATGAGGCAATAACAATATGTATCTGCTATTGGATTTAAATAGGAAGCATATTTTTGCAAAAAGAATCGATAATTATCTTCAGTTTTAAAAATATTCTCGAATCCGTTTGCATGATTATATAGGTGATAGTATTTGCCGGGTTGAAACATAGGTGTTCTGTAATTATAGTTTTACGACCAGGGCTTTTGAAGCCTTGATTTTTTAAAAGTAAAATATATAATTAGAAAAACGTTGGAAAGTTTACAACCTCCAAGGTCTTAACACCTTGGAGGTTGTGTTGGGGATGTAGCACCGACGGGAATCGAACCCATATCTAAAGTTTAGGAAACTCCTATTCTATCCATTGAACTACGGCGCCAAGCCTCAAAATTACAAAATAACTCTGTTAAGGTTGGTTGTAGTCAGGATCATCCCCGTACTCTTGCTCAAGGGAATCTAAATCCAAATCCATATTACCGAACATGCTATTCAACATATCGGTAAAGGTTAAACCACCACCACTCATTTCATCTCTACGAATCAAACTAAATTCCGCTAGTCCATGTAATAAAAATTCCATCATCAACGGTACCAATGCTTCGGGGAGGTTCGGGATATATTGTTCAACCCAGGCTTGTAATCCGGGTACTTGTTGCAAAGTTTTAAGATAGTCGTGATGATTTAAATTCAATCCCATTTCTACTTGATTTCCTTTACCGAACCAGTCGAGGAGGGGTTGATATAAGGATGGATTTTTTTTCTTCTTTTTTTGTAATCCCGGGTCGGGGAAATAGGCAATAAACAACTGTCGAATGGCTTTACCAATCAGGTTTCTCGCCACTTTTGCAGCCCCTTCTTGTTCGCCTTCATACACCAATTCTACTTTTCCGGTGATACCGGGAAGAATTCCCCATATATCGGAAATGCGCGCCTGAGTTGAAGTTTCCCCATTTTGCAACATTCTCAGTTCTGCCGTGCTGAGTAGGTTTTCATACGCAGCGATGGTCATTCGTGCGGATACTCCGCTTTTAGGATCTACCAAATCACTCTTCCGAGCTTCGATAGCGATTTGTTCTATTAGGGTGTGAATTAAATCTGGGCAATTAATATTCGCTTGTTGCGCAGGGGCAGGATGTGCTTCTTGCAGGGTAATCTTTTTACTGTCTTCAATCCGTTTAGGATAATGGGTAATAATTTGGCTGTCGATACGGTCTTTCAGGGGCGTAACTATACTTCCACGTTGAGTATAATCTTCGGGATTTGCGGTAAATACAAATTGAATATCAAGGGGCATTCTAATTCTAAATCCTCGAATTTGAATATCTCCTTCTTGAAGAATATTAAATAATGCTACCTGAATTCTGGGTTGTAAATCAGGTAATTCATTAATTACAAAAATGCTTCTATGTGCTCTTGGAATTAATCCCAGATGTAAAATTCTTTCATCAGAATAAGACAATTTAAGATTTGCAGCTTTAATAGGATCGGCATCTCCAATTAAATCAGCAACCGAAACATCAGGGGTAGCCAATTTTTCTACATATCGATCATGGGCTGCAATCCACTCTAAAGGCGTATCTTCTCCCATATCAAAAAGCATTTCTTTGGCATAAGGAGAAATAGGATTAAATGGATCATCTTGCATTTCAGAGCCTGATACTGCGGGCAACCAAGGATCTAATAAGCGTATCATCATTCGGGCGATACGGGTTTTTGCTTGACCCCGAAGTCCTAATAATAAAATATGATGACGAGATAAAATTGCCCTTTGCATTTCTGGAACTACAGTGTCTTCATATCCATAAATTCCTTCAAAAATATTTTCACCTTTATGTAGAGAAGCAATTAGATTTTCTCTGATTTCTGATTTCACAGGACGGGAAACATACCCTGAAGCTTTTAAGTCTCCAAAGGTTTTAGGTAGCGTAAGGGAAGGGGAAGCGATAGAAGACATCAGATATATTTTTTACGATTACGTTGAAAACTCTCGAATACAAATTGTCCCAAATCTTGGAGATGGCTATAATAAGCTTGCCCTTGATTAATTTGGGTAAACTCCCGAACATATTCTTGTAAATAGGGATCAGAAGCAATCATGAAGGTGGTAATGGGAATTTTTAATTTTCGGCAACGATCGGCTAAATCGAAAGTACGGTTCATTATTTTCGGATCGAGTCCAAATGAATTTTTATAATATCTTCCTTTTTCTTTTAAGCAGGTTGGCTTTCCATCGGTAATCATAAATATTTGTTTACCGGGTGTTTTTCTTTTTCTTAAAATATCGAGGGCAAGTTCTAAACCTGCCACGGTATTGGTATGATAAGGACCTACTTGTAAATAGGGTAAATCTTTTAAGGTAACTGGCCAAGCATCATTACCAAAAACAATAATATCCAATAAATCGCGTGGATATTTTTTGCGAATTAATTCCGCCAGCGCTAATGCTACTTTTTTTGCGGGAGTAATTCTATCTTCCCCATATAGAATCATGGAGTGAGAAATATCAATCATTAATACCGTAGCCGTTTGGGTGCGATGTTCTTTTTCTCTTACGACTAAATCTTCTTCTAATAAAGATGAAGAATCTGCATTAAGTGCATTTCGTAATTGACTATTTCTAAATGATTCCGAAAATTCAATTTGATCAGTAGCATCTCCAAATCTAAAACTTCTGTTGTCGGCACTATCTTCATCTCCTTTGCCAATATGGGGGGTTTGATGTTCCCCGGATTTTCCTTTTCTAAGTTTGCCAAATATTTCTTCTAATGCCGATTGGCGCAAAGAAATTTCAAGCGAGGGTAATATATGAAGATCCTCAGATTCACCTTCTTTTAAGTATCCTTTATTTTTTAAATCTTCTATAAAATCACCCATTCCGTAGGAATTGGAGGTGAGGGTGTATTTTCGATCCAATTCATTCATCCATTCTAAAGTTTCCCCAACATTTCCGGAGGTGATGAGCAGGATTTGTCGGAATATATCGAATAGACCCTGGAATGGGGTTGTGTTTTTTTCGTCGGGGCGAAATTCTGAAAAAATAAATCCTGTCATGGTTAAGCAATTTAACACCTATTTCAGAAGGAAAATTCATGGAAGTGAGATTTGGGTTAATTTTAATCTTTAGTTCACAATTATATTTAAGAAATTCAATAATTCATGCCTTGGTTAAGTGTCATTACGGTTACGTGGAATGCAGGGAAAGCATTACAAAAGACCTATGAAAGTTTACGAAATCAGGATAATAAAAATTTCGAATGGATTATTATTGATGGAGGATCTAGTGATGAAACCCTATCGTTGATTACTTCCTTTGGAGATTTTGTTTCAAAATGGGTAAGTGAAAAAGATGGAGGAATTTATGATGCAATGAATAAAGGACTTTCATTAGCAACTGGGGACTATGTATGGTTTTTAAATGCTGGAGATTGTGCTTCCGATGCAGAAGTAATTACACGATTATATAAGGTAAACGGTGCTGGGGTATTATATGGGGATGCAAAGATGATTACACCTGAAGGTAAGGATTTAGGTTTACGTCGGGGAGGAGTGCCATCCACATTGCAATTATCGGATTTAAGAACAGGATTAAAGGTAAGTCATCAAGCGACAATCGTAAAAAGAAGTATTGCACCTGAATATAATTTAAAATATAAAATTACAGGAGATTTAGATTGGTTAATACGGATATTAAAAACAGGAGCTAGCACTAAAAGCGTTAATGGGATAATTTGTGTCTTTGAAACTGGAGGGGTTTCAGGTACCCGATATCGGGAAGCGATGATAGAAAGATATAATTGTTTAGCTTTTCATTTTGGAATATTTCCCACCTTGTTTGCGCATATTTGGATAATTATTAAAGCGCCTTTTGTAAGATTATTTTATCGGTATTAATTTAATTATCCAGTTAAAGAAAATCTTAATTGAATTCCGAAATTAGTAAATGAAGTAGGGAAAGAGGAAGCCACGGAAGGCCTGTTAATACTATGTTCCAGGAAGGCTCTTACATTTAATCGTTTTGAAATGGTATAATCTACAGATGGGGCAATATTAATGGTTGTGGTTCCTTGTGTAACGGGGTCTGGACCTTCCAAATCTAAGGTTCTATTATGTGTTTTGGTGCTTCGTATTGAAATTCTGCAAACTGCATTTAATTGATTTTTTAAATTAATTACTTTACCAAATAATCGAATACTTTGATTTAATTTGTCTTTTCTATAGCCAATATTTACGGACACATCTCTTGTTTTTCCTTCGGTTAATTGTTTATTCCCGATATTAAAAGAAAGTGTTCTATCCCGATTATAATCCAAACCAGTAGTGAGTCCACTTTTCCAAATAAAATTCATTCCAAGAAAAGGAGAAAATTGTTCTTGGAGGGAAATCGTGTTAATTGTTTTTAAGGGTTGGAAATTAAACATTCTTCTGAGGTTACCACTTTTATCTGTGGCATCTGGGAGGTCGATGCTTTCTTGAGCATATCCATCTTTATCAACGTCTGTAGCGGATAAATTTTTCACCCAATTTCCTACAGCATAAGTACATCTATAGGCATGGGTAAGGGTGATGGTGTTAAATAATTTTTTCATTCCGGGTAACTTGCTAAGTCCAGAATAGGTCATATTCCAATTGGGGAGAGGGATTGGAGGCATAGCCGTTAATCCGATTAGATTTACATTTCCGGGGCCATAGGCGGATAAAAAAGAAGGAATTAAAACATCTTGCTGAGATCCATCATATCCGCTAAAATAATCGCCGGCGGTTTCATATCTCGGATTTAGGGAAGAATAATTCGGATTATTATTAGCTAATCGTTTAGAAATTATTTTTCGATTTTCAGAGAATCTGTCGAATACTGCTGAAGTACTATCTACTTTTCCAAAATGGGAATTAATGGCAATATAAGAAATGGAATAAGACCCAGTAATATTTTCACTGGAGGTTACATATTGTCCGGCTTGGGTATTATAACTAAATACGGAGGAGCGATTTTCGGTAGTCGTTCGATTTGCGGATAAATCCACTTTTAAATCTTGGAATAAAACAAAACCTGTTTTACCAGTAATATTTTGAGATTTAGTTTGGGAGAAAAGGCTTGCTAATGCAGGGTCTCGAGAAATCCAGCCAGATCTTCCAGCTTGAGGGCGAATGTCTTTTTGACTTCCAAGAATAAAGGGAATTCCGGGTGGAATTCCTTTCGGAAATTCACTGCCAAATGAATCGGGTGGAGTATAGCCAAAGTCAAGTCCAAAATTATCTGTTTGTGGAATATATCCAGGCAGAATGGTGGAGCGATTATCCTGAATATTTAAATCAAAGGTTTTCATACTTAAAATAATTCGCAATAATTCTTTTCCAACGGCTTTAATTGCTCCAAATCTATGGGGTAAAGTATCCGCCAAAACGGAAAGGGGTTTTTTAGGATCTAGTGCTTTTTGAATTTTAGGGAATTTCTTATAAAGATTTGCTAGATTAATTGACGGACTAGCTGTTATGGTTCTTGAATTTCCGATTGTATTTCCTAAGGATTGATTTTGTAATTGTGCTGTTTCCCATTTAAAGGTTGATGTATAAGATACTTGGGAAGAAATAAAATTGAGAGATCTGATTTTTTCAAAAGGTAATTTATACGTTAATGCTACACTTTGATTAAAATTTAAATTTCGTCCGAAATTAATGGTTCTAAAACGGCTATTGGCTGAATCTTTACCTACCGAAAATAAATTTTTCATAACGGTATCTTTTTTCTCTGGGGTATCAATTTTCCCATAGGGTTCATCTACTCTGGCGACATTTGCTGCGGTGTAGGTAAGTCCTAAGGATTGGGCTAAATCCCATCGTAAATTATAATTTCGATTAACTAAAAAATTGGTGGTGTAATTAGGGGCAACAGGAGCTGTATTAGCAGTAGATCTAAATTGTCGTTCTTCAAATTGGCGATTACCGGTAATATTTACGCCAATACTTTTAGGTAAATAATTAAAATTAAATTCTCTTAATAAATTTTTAGGGCCGTCTGCTTTTTTAGATTTAAAAGGTTTTACCGGTTTATTTCTAAAAGTATAATTATAATCTACTGCAGCATTCCAGGTTTGATTTAATTGTTTTTCAATTAGGTGACTTCTTTGAAATTGTTCATTATATCCATAAGTAAAAGCAAAGTTTTCAATTTGATAAAGTCTTGTTTTTTTATTGGGATTCATTCTTTGTTTACGTACTTGATTAAAAGAATATCCTCGAGATAATTGATAATCCTGATAAGCACGTTTAATGGAGTCGCGGGTTTCTTTTTGAGGAATGGCTTCTAGGGATTGGGTAAAAACGACATCTGGGTCTAAAGGGCTAAATTCAAAATCTTTAAAACTCTCTCCATAGGTAAGATATACTGGAATTTGAAGGCCCCAGTTTTTGGGGGTAAATTTTCCCATTTCAAAAGTACCTTGGGTTGCATAACTGGTGGCAAAGAATCGGTTTCGGTCATTCATTTTTGATTCTAAGCTACCAAAGCCCGGCGTACTATGGGCACCTGATAAAGTTATATTTCCAAAATCGGCGAGTTTAAGATTTAGTCGAGCATTTGCTGCCCATCCATTTTGTTGAAAAAAATCTGTAACGCGTAATTCATTAATCCATATTTCTCCGCAAATGGGGCCATTTCCATCTTTCGGATTTCGAATTCCGACCATTATATTTTTAACATTATTTAATTGTGGATTTCCAATGATAGAAATTCTATGACCTGAACTGTTTACTATGGAATATTTATCGGTTAATCCAATTTGTCCGGTATTTAATTTTGCATTTCTTTCTGATTTTAATTTTGTAAGATCTTCCAAAGAAATATCAAACGCATTTTCAGTAGGCCAAACATCATAACGAGGCGGAGATTCAATATCTGCTGATGGGTTATATTGACCTTGTGGGGTAGGTTTTAAGGGAATTTCATATTCATAATAATTTTGTAAATAATCGGAACCGATTCGCATAAATGTTTTTATATCTCCGGTATTCGTAATATTTGAAATAGCAGGTGCAGCAGCGGCCTCGGCATGCACAAACATTTTAAGTCGGGTGTAGGAACGAAAATCGAAGCTTACGTTTTTAAATACAGCCCGACCTTCTCCATCTGGTAAATTACAAGTACGCAACACTAATGCTTGTTCATTTAATTGTGTATTGGTGGTAGGATCACCCGGATTGTTTTGACGATTAATTCCTGGAGGAATTACATAATTAACCGGAGATTTAGAGGAATTTTCTTCAATATTAACCGTAGCCGATTCAAAAAAAGAAGGGTCATTGGAGGGGTCACTAATAATAACTTCCCCATCATCTCCTACATTTCCCCGATAAGCTCTCCATTGGGTTGCTACTAATTGAAATTTTGCAAAACGTAAAATAATTTCTTCTGAAAATCCTTTCATATACATCCGGATATAATCAACAGATTTAAAATTCTGAATACCATTAATAGGTCGTCCACTGGTCAATGGAACTCTGAATTGATACCAGGTTATTGTTTCTGTAACATCATTTATTAATTTAACCTGAGATTGAATTTTATCTACCACATAATTTCTTCCTACGGTTAAATCCGAAGGGTTCATTTTTACTTTATATTCATAATATTCTTCAATATTATTTAGGGTACCACTACGATTAATATCCTCATTGTCGGGAAATTGATAATTAGAAGGAACTCCATTACTGCCACCACCCTGTGGTACGGGAGAATTGTTTTCATAGCCATTAAAATTTCTATATCTATGCGTAATAGAAGAGTCGGTAGGATAATCCGTAAAGAATTTAAAATTATCGGTTGAAGGGTCATTATTCAAGGCATCCATTACATTCGAATTTCCACCTGATAAAGAATTCATTTGATCTAAAAAATTTCTAAAGAAAACATCTCTTTCTTTGTCATTATTAACTCCATCCAGACCAACGTCTTGAAATTTTCTGGCATCGGGATTATTATCAAAATTACTGGTAGGTGGATTTACGGTAGGAGTTCTTCCCCAAGCAGAGGTATCCGTATTGGAATCAGAGCCATCCGCTGGAAGTCCATTTTCAAAATTTCTAAATCCATCGGGAATTACATCTTCACTTACTTTACCAAGATTAATGACCAATTCACCGGAACTCACAGCTTGGGGGTTTTTCTTAAAAGGATCCATCACCCAAAATTCAATGAACTCGACATTGCTAGCTTCAAAGTCAGTATTACCGCTCGTTTGACGTTGGATTCCTGCCCAATTTTCTTCAGGTCGAATAAATTTACCATTAGCAGGATTAATATCTCCGGGGTTGGCATTATAATTATAGGGCCCCCGTTCGGTAGGCATATAATGTAAAATAAAATCCAATAATAAATTACTACCTGCGGTAGGCGTTAAATTTGGAAACACTTCTTTCGGTGCAATTTGTCGTTGATAATGATCAGATAAAACTTCTAATTTTCGAGTATCCGAAAAATAATCTTTAGGTGTATTATAAAAAGAGGGATCAATCCTGTACCAAGCTAATTTTGCCCGATTAAAATTTGGGGCAAGGTCACTTCCGCTCGGGCGTACTACATCAGAACCTGTAGGGAAAGAAGCGAGATGCCATTGATAGGGACTGGAATAATCTTGTACTGATTTTGTGCTTTCAAAATCATCTAAATATGAAATTCCTTTTTCTTTATCTGTTTTTACTTGTCGGGGTAAACCTGGAATTAATTGTGCAAATTCACCGGCAAAAGTTAAGGAGGAAACTTCTTTGGTACTGAGAAGCGGAAGTTTATCTAAAGCATCTGTCAAGAATTTCGAATCCGCTTTCCAGGCAATATCGGTTCCCCAAATAGTATTAGAAATAGGTTCATCCCCTAACAGAATTTTTTGGGTGATAGGTCTTTCATTTAAATGCATGATTGTTCCCCCAATTTTTAAATGTTTGGTGAGGGTCAAATCAAATCTGGAACCTACCATTGTTTTAGGTTGCATATTAAATAAGGTCTGACTTTCGAAAGTTATTTTAATATCTTGGTTGGAGCTTAAAACTCCGGGGTTTGTGATGCTTACTCGTCCAGCCTGGTAATTAACTGTAAAATCTGTTCCTTCGGTTAATTGAGCGCCACCAGCAGAGACTTTAACAGATCCGGGGGATAAATTAGTAGCGTTCAACATAATTTCTTGTCCCACAGCGGAACGGTAACTTCCTTTCAAAAAATACCGATTTACTTGAGGAGAAAAGGCAATTGCATCGGCGCGGGTTCTGGAATATAGAGTAGAAAAAACAAATTGATTAATATCTCTAGGATTGTTTTGCAGCTTCGTGGCTAAATGGGAACCAAAGGGTTCTAATACTGGAAAAATAATTAATCCTTTTTCTGCATCAACTGTTTTTTTATCTAAGAAGTCAAATAAATTATCTGCGCCTAATTCACTATTATTTCTTAATTGATCTAATAACGTAACCTGAATTAAGGGAATATTTTTTACTGCACCAGAGGGTAAATAATTAATATCGCCTGCGCCTCCGGTAGATTGGAAGAATACATCTAATCGGAAATTGTCCGGTTTTAAATTATATCCTCCGATATTATAAATATTTTTCATCATTAAATCCCAGGCAGGATATTGTCGGCTTTGGTCATCTACTGGATTTACGCTGGAACGTTTTAATAATTTCAGGAATAATAAATTTGGATTTTGAATATTAGCGGGAACATCTTGAGAAAATTCTCCTACTTTATAAACGGTATTACTAGGGTCCCCGATTAAGGTATAGTCATATGCCACATATAATACTTCATTGTTATTTAATTTTGTGTTTAAGGAGATATATCCTAATTCTCTATTAATTCTGAAGTCGGTATTTTCATTTAACATTTTCATGTTATCGGTCACTTCAAAATCTTGCCCTGGGCGAATATTTAAACGACTTGCTGCTACTGCATTATCACGGTATATTAAATCATTTCTATTTCTAGGAGTACTTCCTGACGTGGTACCAATTATAGTTGTGTATAATGAATTTGCGCGATTATCCGGGTTTGTGTAGGAGGTATTGGGGGCGGCAACAATAGGGTTATATATTTTTCCATTAGAGGCAGGGCTATTTTCTCCTAAGTCAACAAAGCCAGCAGCACTTCTTAAATTCGCGGTGGAAGCATTATTCGGGTTCGTTACCCAAACCTGAATATTGTTAATTCTAATTTTGGGCCGCAACGCGGGTAAATTCGATAATGCAGATTCGTATTGAGAGCGAAAATAATGGGATAAGAAAAAATGTCGCCATTCATCATAATCATCAATTTTTTTATTAAACTCAGTTAATTGGGAGCCCCCTTTAATGGTAATAGTATTTTGTTTTCCTCTTTGTTGCGAAGCAACTGTGGTTACGAGCAAAGGGCCGAATTTAAGGGCCATTTTAATTCCAAATAAATTTTGTGCTCCAGTAATTAAAGAACCTTGTAGCGGCAAGCTTACGTTACCGGCATCAATTTTTTGAATAATTTCATCTTCAGTACCGGTATAATCTATTTTAAATTGATTTTCAAAATCAAAATTTGCCTGGGTATTCCAATTTACTTTTAATTGTAATTTTTCTCCTATTTTACCTACTACATTAAATTGAATTTGTTGATCAAAAACAAATTGAAAATTCTTTTGTTGTTGAATAGTAAGGCTGGGGTTTCTATTTCTATTTACTCTACCGCCGAACGTTAATAATGCAGATCCATTGGGAATTATTTGTACACTACCACTTCCAAAAATATCTTTAAATAAACCACTATTTACATTAATTGGGGGAACCTTATTATCTAAGGAAGAACCATTGTCAGATTGTGATAGGAGATTTAAATATTCAGCATCTTTTTTTTGTTCCATATATTCCCGGAATTGATCCATAGGCATATAGGACGGAGGGCGAATTTGTTCATTCCCTACTTGTTCATAAATATAAAATCCTTTACCATCGGGTGACATTTCATATTTGGTATCTACGGAGCCATTGGTAGAGAGGAATAAAGGGGACTCAGCTAATGGAGTACTTGCGTCATATTTTTTATCTTCAAATGGATATTTAAGTTGAGAGGTATCCCCATCAACAAACCACCAGTTAGGGGCTGCAGGGGCGGAAGAAAAAATAAAATCCTCAGATTGAACAGTAGAATCCCTGAACTCCGGATTATAGAAGATCGGAGAGAAAAAATAAAATAATATGGAAACCGAAGTAACCGACAACTGCTATGAATTAAATTAAAATCAGACGAATCGCTTTGGAAATAAATTCAGTAAAATTCCTTCGATAGGCTGTTCAGCAGTTGATTTAGGGTTAAGGAAATAGAACGTAAAAATAGCAATAATGTGGATAGTCCCTACATAAAACCTAGGACAAATTGTAAAAATCAATTTAGGGAAGGATCTTCAGGGCTATTTGCAATACTAATAAAATCGGCTCCCATATTTCTAAGGGTAGTTCTCCATAAATCCGCAGGAGGGATTTGCCAATTTTTCAAGTCAAATTCAGGACCTCCAATCCAGGCTCCCGCAGAAAATTCAGATTGCAATTGATGTGGTCCCCATCCACTATAGCCAATAAAAAAACGGATATTTAAGGGGTGTAATTCTCCATTTGTGGCCAATAATCGGATTGCTTCAAATTGCCCACCCCAAGACAAACCTCCTTGCAAAGGTTGTCCACCCACTTTTTCACCGAATAGGTGCAAGTAATGTAAGGTATCGGTTTCTACTGGCCCTCCTAGGAACAAGGGCAATTCTGGGGAAGGAAAATCTTCTAATACATCACCCACAGTAAGCGTTAAGGGTTTGTTTTGGATAAATCCAATAGAACATTCCGCTTCATGTTCAGTAAGTAAGATTACTGTTCGATGAAAATGTGGATCCTTTAACCAAGGATCAGAAACCAGTAAATGACCTTTATCTATTGGGAATTCTTCCGACATTCTGTGGCGAATATACATCCTCAGTTTTGCTTATCCATAATCTTGTGCGTTAAGTTGATGGGAAGTATATAAATCTCATAAGCCTGCTTACCTTTGTAATCAATCATATCAAGGACGGGTTACACATTTTTAGGTAACCTTGAGATACAGCAATATGGATCACAAATCATTGTCCTTATTACGGAAGGAATATCGAAATAGTCAGTTGAACGAATCCGATTTGTTACCTGACCCTTTTCAACAGTTTAATCATTGGTTTCAACAAGCTTTGGCGGCAGAACTTCCGGAACCGAATGCTATGACCCTAGCGACGGTGAATGAAGATGGACATCCATCCGCTAGAATTGTGTTGTTAAAAGAGATGAATTCAAAGGGGTTCGTTTTTTTTACCAACTATCAAAGCAGGAAGGGGGAAGAGTTAGAAAAAAATCCTTTCGGGGCGATAGTTTTCTTTTGGCATGAATTGGAACGTCAGGTAAGAATAGAAGGTAAAGTGGAAAAGATTTCAGCGGAGGAGTCTGATAATTATTTTCATTCCAGGCCGAGAGATAGTAGAATCGGGGCAATTGCATCCCCTCAAAGTAAGCGAATTGCATCTCGTCAGTTGCTAGAGGACAAATTTTCAGCGCTTATTGCACAAACCGCTGATTCATTTATTGACAGGCCAATACATTGGGGGGGATATGTGTTGATTCCCCAACAAATTGAGTTTTGGCAAGGAAGGCCCAACCGAATGCACGACAGGTTGGTATATTCCCTATCTGATACTGGGGTTTGGGAGCAATTCCGAGTAGCTCCTTGAGGGATTCCCCAAAACCCTGTTATTTTTGTGGTAATTAATGCGGACAAGCATTTTAGAATAAAATAATCAGCATATGCAAAATGTGGTTTTGTTTGGTCCTCCGGGAGCGGGAAAGGGGACTCAGTCGGCATTGATAATAGAAAAGTTTCATTTGATACATCTTTCGACAGGAGATTTATTACGAAGTGAAATTGCAGCTCAAAGTCCATTAGGGATTCAGGCAAAATCATTAATGGATGCAGGGATATTAGTTCCTGATGCAGTGGTAATCGGAATGATTGCTTCTCGATTGGAGGCACATCCAGAAGCCCAAGGGTTTATCTTTGATGGTTTTCCTAGAACAATTGCCCAAGCCGAGGCACTTGATGAATTATTAGCGGGTTATCATTCTAAAATATCCAGGATGATAAGCTTAGTGGTTCCGGAACAAGAGCTTAAGCAGAGATTAATGTTAAGAGGAGAGGCTTTGGGTCGCAGTGATGATAATGAAGAGACCATTTTAAGGCGTATTCATGAATACCAGGAAAAGACCTTACCTGTGGCTGGATATTATAAGGCGAGCGATAAGTATTTTGAAATTAGTGGGGTTGGAACAGTAGAGGAGATTTTTGGCAGAATCAGTCAGTTGCTAGAAACCCCTACGATTTAAGCCGGGTTTAAAAAAATGCATGCAAACATTTGTTGATTATGTAAAAATATACTTCCGAAGTGGAAATGGGGGTCCTGGAGTAGTTGCTTGGAGGAGGGAAAAATTCATTCGACAAGGAGGTCCTTGGGGCGGAAATGGAGGGCGTGGAGGACATATTATTTTGCAGGCAGATCCTCAGTTATGGACCTTGCTGGATCTTAAATACCGAAAATTTATTCATGCCGATAATGGAGACCCAGGGGCGAATAAATTGTGTCAAGGCAAGGATGCAGAAGATATTATCTTGAAAGTTCCATTGGGTACTATCGCCAAAGACCCTGAAACGGGGGAAGTAATGGCAGAACTTACCACCGCAGGACAAAAAGTAGTTTTATTGCCAGGTGGAAGAGGGGGAATGGGAAATGCTTTTTTCAAATCAGCCACTCGTCAAGCCCCAGATTTTGCACAACCTGGAGAACCTGGAATTGAAAAGGCAGTTATTTTAGAACTTAAGATTCTAGCAGATGTTGGATTGGTCGGTTTTCCGAATGCCGGTAAATCTACTTTGTTATCTGTCGTAACGGCTGCTCGTCCGGCAATTGCAGATTATCCTTTTACCACACTTACCCCGAATTTAGGAATCGTACAATATAGAGATTACCGTTCTTTTGTAATGGCGGATATTCCTGGAATTATTGAAGGGGCGGCAACAGGAAAGGGATTAGGAACCCAATTCCTTAGACATATAGAAAGAAATGCAGTGTTATTATTTGTATTACCTGCAGATGTAGAAAATCTGCGAGGAGTGCTTAAAATATTACTGGCAGAGTTAAAAAAGTACAATCCATTATTGTTAGATAAAGACCGGGTGATTGTAGTTTCTAAGTCGGATTTAGTGGATGAGATTCAGAAGGAAGAGATAAAGCGGAGCTTAAAAGGACATTTTCCAGTTTTTATTTCTGCCGTTACTGGCGAGGGCTTACAACAATTGAAAGACAGGCTTTGGAAAAAACTGGAACACTCAAAAGAGGTTTTACTTCCATAATTCAATCGTTTGGGTTAAGAAGTTGGATTGCGTATGCAGCTTGTTCCCGGAGTGTTGCTTTATATCGGTCTCGAGATCGTAAGAGATTATTCCTTGCTTTAGAGCAAGTCGGGTATCGTTCCATTCCCTTAGTATTGATGATTGGCTTTTTTGCTGGTTCCACCATTGCTTGGCAGGCGGCTTATCAGTTTAAAGGGTTAGTGAGTTTAACCTTATTAGGGGGACAGTCAGCTCGCATCATTGTAATGGAGATGGCTCCTGTAATGACAGGGATTGTAATTGCGGGAAGGATTGCTTCTCCATTTGCGGCGGAATGGGCGGCTTTAGTTAGCACCGGGCAAAGGGATGCGCTAAAATTAATTTCTATTGACCCATGGAGGTTTTTATTAATGCCTAGATGGTTTGCCATTTGTGGGATGATGCCGATATTAATGTTGTTTTCAGTTGCATCCGGATTAATCGGAAGCTGGGTGGTATCGCATTATTTTTTATCGTTATCAGCACCTGTTTTTTGGGGTTCGATACAATTGTTTTTTCAGCCAGCCGATATCGGTAGGGGGGTATTAAAGGCAGCTTGTTTTGGGCTGGGAATGGCTTGTATTGCTGGTTATCATGGATTTTATTCCGAATCTGGTAGTAATGGGATTAGAAATGCAGGGATTCGTACCTTTGTAGAAACTTCCATCATGATCTTAGTATTAGATTATGTATTGTGGTTTATTATGTATTGATGATTAAGGTATTTGAAGTGAATGAATAATTATCTAAGTTTGAACTCCTTTTCAGGAATCCTTTATAACCAAGATGATACGCGGCGTGAATAGCATCTTCCTGCGAACCTGGCTAGCATGTATCGTGCTTACGCTAGCTTCTTTTGCCTTGTCCGCCCAGACTCTGGACGAAAAACGGACTAAAAAAGAGAAAAGCCTCGATGAGCAGGCTAATCTTTACTATGAGACTTTAAAATTTAAAGCTGCGGAACTTGCGTACCGGGAAATTTTAGCAAAGAACTCCGAAAATTTTCTTGCCTTATACCGAATTGCAAGGTGTAATACCTTCATGAATAGGGATGAAGAAGCGGTTAATTTTTATAAGGAGGCCTATCGTTTAGACCCCAATAAAAACGATACTGTTTTATTTTATTTAGGAACCTCCTATAAGGTTTTGATGAATTATGATTCTGCTAAATATTATTTTTCAAGATTTTTAACTGTTTGGCCCAATCGTAACGATTTATATGGGGCAATGGCAACTAAAGAAATTACTTCCTGTGATTGGGCAATTAGTGAATTAAAAAAAGAATTAAAATTTGCTATCCGGAATTTAAAATTTAATAGTACCTCTATTGATGTGCATCCTGGTTTATGGGTTTATAATCGAGATACTTCAATTGTATTTACCTCCCATCGCACGGGATCTACAGGTTCTAAAGAATATCAAGGGTTAGATGTAGATGCTTATTCGGATTTATGGTATGTTAAGCGAACTCCCAAAGGGTCTTTTACCGAACCAGAACTTTTACCTGGGGCAGTGAATACGAAATTAAATGATGGTACTGTTGCGTTTACCCCAGATGGGAAGAAAATGTATTTTTCCATTTGTGATGTAAATTGTAGTATTTACGAATCCTTATACAATCCTGAGACCCGTCAATGGGGAGAGCCTCAAATGGTTACAGGAATAAATGGTAAAAGAGAATCATTACAAGATGGAAGAGGAAAAGTGCAAGCTTCCAATACCTATGATAAAGACCCTTATTTGAGTCCTGATGGAAAAATTATGTTTTTCACTTCTGACCGTGAAGGAGGAGTTGGGAAACTAGATATTTGGTATTCGATTAAAAACGGAGAAGGTTGGTCAACTCCAATTAATGCAGGCACAAAAATTAATACTGCATTTTCAGAAATGAAGCCAGTTATTGGCAGAGATGGGGCATTGTTTTTCTGTTCCGATGGACATGTAGGATTTGGAGGTTATGATATGTTTAGGGCTTCTGGAAATATTGGCAATTGGTCGAATCCAGTAAATATGGGTGCGCCTTTAAATTCTAGTGCTAATGATATTGATTTAATTTGGATTGTTGAAGGAATGGCGGGGTATTTTAGTTCCAATCGTCAAGGGGGTGTAGGTCAATATGATATTTATGATTTTTCTTTAATTCCAACTCCTGTTTATAAAATAACGGTACATGGACAGATTCGGGATAAAAATACTAAAGTGCCTATTCCATTTGCTAATGCAATATTGT
>Ga0214923_10001383_pt1 | contig 34589 bp, 38 predicted proteins | sample LL1510_MetaG_FD_177993 | JGI IMG/M metagenome (GOLD analysis project Ga0214923, IMG submission 177993) | Freshwater microbial communities from Lake Lanier, Atlanta, Georgia, United States - LL-1510 | ecosystem: Environmental > Aquatic > Freshwater > Lake | place: USA: Georgia | collected...
AGATAATGATAGTCTAATCAACTTGAATCTGCTTAAGATACAGTCTAGTCCTTTGTGAAAGCAAAGGTTCCAACGAGAAGGAAGATCAATATGGTCTAAGTGGTATTGCAAAATATTGCTAGTCTACGGTATAGTAGGCGACATTTTCAAATTGCGGGAACATCTTGTTAGGTCTTTAATACTAACTTATATTAGAAATATTATAAGGGTCTTAGTTAATTGCTAAGAGAGTAAAAAATTAAAGAATAGAGAAAATCCGCAGCCAAGCTCCTAAGTCCCGCTAGGATATGGAGAAGGTTCAACGACTAAATGGAAATGGGCGAACAAATTTAATGTTTGCTTAAGATATAGTCTAGACCCACCTGAGAAGGTGTTATTAATGAGGTTAAATAGTCCTATACCAATGGCTATTTTTATCGACTTAATAAAAGTAATGATTCTAGAAAGAAATAGCTAGATGAACTGGTATAATCGCAAGAGATGGAGGTAAAAATTTTATGCCTCAGTGGTATGTAAAAATACTGCTAGTCCGCGTCGTAACGGGCAACACTTTCAAATTCAGGGGAAGTTTCGAACATGATGGGTTTTAGGATATACGATTTAAAGATTTATCATTTATATAAAAATGGAAATTTGGAAATGTATACATAAACCTGATTTTACTAATTATTATGAAGTTTCAACCAATGGAGAAATTAGAAATATTAAAACAAAAAAAATATCCTCTCAACACATAAGAAATGGGTATAAAGCTGTTTGCTTATATAGTCCGGAAACAAAAACTAAAAACACGTCAAATATTCATCGTTTAGTAGCTAAAGCATTTTTATTAAATTGTGATAATAAACCTTATGTTAATCATAAGGATGGAAATAAACAAAATAATAAAGTAGATAATTTAGAATGGGTTTCTGCTAAAGAAAATTCAACACATGCATTAAATACTGGTTTACATAAAGGGGGTGTATGTAAAATTGTTAAACAATTTACAATAGATGGTATTTATATTGCAACATTTAATTCAATTTTAGAAGCTTCAAAAAAAACCAATACAAATGATAGACGTATAAGCGATGTATGTAAGGGTAACAGAAAGTCTTCGGGTGGTTTTAAATGGGAATATGAAATAAAAGATGAAATAATAAACAAAATTGACGTTGATGGTAAAGAAATAAAAGATTATCCGAATTATCTTATAACAAAAGATGGTAAAGTATTTAGCAAAAAAGCAAAAAAATTTTTAAAACCTAAAATCTTACCGAGTGGATATTTGTGTATAAAATTATGTAATAATGGAAAAATGGTTGATGCATATATTAATAAATTAGTAAAAAAATATTATCCTTAAAGAGCTTTTAGTCCTAAGTTAAGATGAGAAATCTCTTAATGGCTCCGGGGAAAACTCGGAGGTATAGGTAAAATCTAAAAGATGAAATAATCCTGAGCCAAGCTCCTAAGTCCGTTTAGGATATGGAGAAGGTGCAACGAATATATGGAAGTGGGCTTGAAAGAGCTTAAGATTTATTCTATTCCCATCCGTGAGGATGTTACATTGTAGTTATCAACATTTTACGGCAATAGATGTTAATAGTGAATGTGTAAAAGTAATGATTCTAAAAGGAAATGTTTAGATGAACTTGGTATTAAAGTTAAGATTTGGGGAGATTAATAAGTCTCAGTGGTACTTCAACGTATTGCTAGTCTATGTATGGTAGGCAACACTTCCAAATTGCGGGAATATCTTGTTTAAGTTTCTGATACTAACTTATGTTAGAAATAATATAAGGGTCTTAGTTAATTGCTAAGAATATGGTAAAAACTCAGAAAATAGAGATGATCCGCAGCCAAGCTCCTAAGTCCGTTATGTTAGGATATGGAGAAGGTTCAACGACTAAATGGTAGTGGGCTTGAGAAAATTGACAATTTCTATGATAGCTTAAGATATAGTCTAGGCCCACCTGAGAAGGTGCTACTAATAAGATATAATAAATCCATATACTTATTTATTATGTCGAATTAGTAGATGTAATGATTCTAGAAAGAAATATCTAGATGAACTGGTATATCCGGGAAAGAGATACAGTTATAGCACACGGTGCTTCTAAATTTTTAAAAGAACGGTTGTTTGAGAAATCAGACCCGTATAAAATACATGTTTGTGATATTTGTGGAAATGTTTCTACTACACCTACTGAATGTAAAGCTTGTGATAGTGATAAAATATCTAAATGTAATTTTCCATATGCTTCCAAACTTCTTATGCAAGAATTACAAGCTATGGGGATTAAAATGTCTATTAAAGTCAAAAAATAATTGTTTGTTGTTTTGTATTTTTTTTAAACTTTTTATAAGTTTAAAAAATTAATTTACATCTTTCTTTTGCTTCTTTTCTTACTTTTTCTTTTCTTGCTTTTTCTTTTCTGTTTACCATCTTTTTTTAAAGACTTTTCATTTATAATTTTTCCAATCATATCATATGATAAACCTTTTTTTCTATTTTTAAATACTACTTCTAAATTTTTAATATTACCGATTCCACCACCAAAACAATTATGTTTTAAAAGAAAGTCTATAAATTTTGAACATAATTCGTAATCAAATTGACAATTTGCTTCAACCATATAAATAAAAATATCCATGAACTTACTATTTAGTATACCACCATCATCGAAATTAAAATTTAAACTTATATAGTCTAAATTTTCTAATAAAAATTTTAAATTTTTAAACTTGTAAACTTTTTCCTCGCTTTCAGAAAACCCATTTGTTAAATCAATTAATATTCTAAATTTAATATAATTTAAGTCTTTACAACATGCTTCAAGGTCTGCAAGTCTTTCTTCAATACTTTTTCTAGGAGATCCAGTTCCTGTTTCAGTAGGTTTATAATCATCTATTCGTTCCATTTTTTTATTATATATAATAAAAAAATTAATTATTATAAATTCAAGTTAGATCGAAGTCCTACATTATGTGTATAAAATTACTCTCGTTAAAATATTTAGGTCATCAATCAATTGAAAGTAAACTTATCTTATTTTCTTTACAACATGCTTCAGTTCATCTATTCGTTCCATTTTTTTATTATATATATATTGTTGGGTTCGTAACTGTAAAAAAAAAATAATTTATTTATACTAATAAATGCTAAGAAGTCAACGACGTTTAATAAAGAAAAGTAGAAGTAGAAGTAGAAGCAGAAGACTTAATAAAAAAATAATCAATCCTGAACATCCCTATGCAAAAATGCCTTCAAAGTTACATTTATACTTTGTTGATAAATCTGGTATTAGTGGGAAAGATGGTAAATATAAAATTTGTGATAAATTTGATATCCATTACATATACAAACCAGCTGATAGTTATAAAGATGTTGCTAAAATTATAAAATGGTTATTAAAACATAAATATATTAAACAGGCTCAAAAAATCAAGAAATATCACAATGATATCGTTACTTCCATTGGAGAAAATACCAAACTATATTTATAGAAAAAAAATAATAATATATGAGAAGATTATATATTTTAACATCTACTATTGGTTTAGGTTCAATGTTTATGATATACAACAAATATTGTAGAAATATTTATTGCGACATGTTAAAAATAATGTTCATTCACAAACTAAATCAGTTAGAATACAAATGTTCCTGTACTGATAATATAGTTTGCAGTGATTGTTGGGTTCGTAACTGTAACAAAAATAATTTTTAAAAAATCGATTATTTCTTTCGACATTTTATAAATAGTATTATAAAATGTCCAAATACTTTGAATATTGCAGTAAATTTCTCTCTTTTGAATTTTCCACTTCCTTAGATTGGAAACATATTGTTAAAAATTATAAAGGAAACTTGACTAGACATGATATTTTTGAAACTTTTAAAAAATTCTTGTGCTATAAGAACGACTATTCCAATAATATGTATCAAAATTTAGACTACTATAAGTGTTTGCTTGATGAATTTAATAAAGAAGTAAGTCGCTTGGATGAAGAATTTGATATTGATTTTATTTATTATCTAAATATCAAAGAAGACGACGTCGAATACGGTAATTATTTTTTTAAAGATTTTAAACACATAATTGAAGACTCTGAAAATATTTTCACTGAAATCACATCTTTTTTTTCACCTCCTGAAATAATTTTAGATTATAAACCAAAATCTACGTTGTGTTTATGTTCCGAAGAAAAAATGCTATTAAAACAATGCTATACAACTTACAACTATTATTCTATTCTTTGTCATCAAAAATTAAGATTACCAGAAGAAAAATTGAAATTATTTTATGATTTTAAAAATCTAAATTACGAATTAATTTAAAATATGTTATTGTCACGTTCATTATCTTTAGTCCAATACATTTCCGATTTACATTTAGAAATGGGATATATTCGTCATATCATACCCACTAAACCTAACTTAATATTAGCAGGTGATATTGGTTATCCACACCGCGAAAATTACAAACATTTTTTGCTTGAAATGTCAGGGCAATTTGACAAAGTGTTTGTTATTAGCGGTAATCATGAGTATGACTTGAATAAGAAAGCAGAAGAAGATATAGAAAATATATGTTCTAAAAGGAATAACTTGTTTTATCTACAAAAAAAATCACACTTACTATGTCATGAAAATAATTTATACATATCTGGATGTACATTATGGTCTACATTACCAAAATCGCGATACAATGAACACTTAGATCATGTAAACTGGTTAAAAACATTATTATCACAAAATAGAGATAAGAATTATATTGTAGCGACACATTACTGTCCATCATTATTATGTTTAAAAAATTTTCAGAGAATAATTCCGAATTATTTTGCGTCTGAACAATCGGAAATAATTAAGATGAATAATATGGTAATGTGGATACATGGACATAATCATTATAATAATGATAAAATCATATATGGAAAATATGTAGTATCTAATCAATATGGTAAATATAACAATTCATTAGAAAACTTTAAATTAAATTAATTTAAAGACAATACAATATATTTTAAAATAATATGCCTCAAAAAGAAAGTGATTATTTAAGTTATTATCCGTATAATTGGCCGGTATTTAGTACTAAACATTATACAAAAGATAATAATGGATGGTGGAATCCTAAACCAAGGAGAAGATAATATATATAATTTATAAAATATGTTTTTATAAATTAAATTTTCCCGGCTACCAATTTTTGAATATAGATATATCATCAAACCATAAAAGAAGTAATAAAATTGAATATTATTTAAATGTTTTAATAAATATAATTAGAAATTATGAAGAGAAAATATTCAGAGATTAAAGATGATTCAAACAAAAAGATTATTAATTTACTTAATAAACATTTAGATATATATTGTTCAAATGCATGGTTATTTATTGGTATTTCAGGTTCTGGTAAAAGTTATTTAGCAAATAAATTTATAATAGAATATCCTTGTGATGAACGTTATTACTTTTCTCCTACACCTGAACCAATTAAATTTTGGGTAACAAAACATTACAATCATGAAGAGTTGCAAATTGATGTTATTAAAAATTTAATTATTAAACAGAAGCAATATACTATTTTTATTCCTAGAATTCAGATTATTATTAATGATTATAGTAGTTGTTTTAAAGAAAAAGAAATTAAAAAAACTTTAGAACATCTTTCGATGTGTGGAAGACATTATAAAATAGATTTAATAATATTAACACAATACTATACATCTATTCCACCATCTGTTCGAACAAATATTCAAAATAATATTTATTTTGGTACAACTAATAAAAATGAATTAAACAATATAAATCGTCTTAGTTATGAAACTCCTATTAAAAGTCTAGGGTATTTTATTAGTAAACTAAATAAATACGAATATATTTTGCAAATTCCATCTAAAATTACAGGAAAACCAATATTTACTAAATTAAAAGATTTAGATATTATTGAAAATATTTCAGAATTTGATTAATTTATTGTCAAACACGCAAGTTCGTTCCTAAATGTTGAATTATCACTGTTCATGGTGTTTATTTCGCAAATTGGTTCTTGATATATTCTGAATTTTTCAACATCATAAGTACCATCTTCTTTTGTCCATAAAGATTTTCCTATGTCATTAGTTTTTGTTTTTAATCCACTTTCAAATAACAGATTAGTTAATTTAGTAGCCTTAATATCTTTCTCAAGTTCACCACTGTCATGAAGTAGATTAAAAACACCCCTGCTTGAATCTGTACAAACATAATTTAGTAAACCTTCGTCGTTTTTGAGGATATTTTTTACTGCAAATTGAGCTATACCTTTTTGTCCACCAGCAATATCATACCTGTCTAATTTTGTATTTATAATATCCTTTACCTTTTCAGTATTATTAAAAAAATTATTTCCAATTATAATGTTGTTATTATTTTTAGTTGTTTTAGGTTGTTTAGCAAGTTTTATCATTTCTTGATGTCCTTTACTGAATATATTATTTTCTGCTTTTAGAGAAACTATTTCTAAATTTAGTTCATTATTTTCTTTTTTTAATTTACCAATCTCGTCATCTTTTTCTTTTAATTCTTTTATTAATTTTTTTATTTCAATATCTTTTTCTTTATTAAAATTTAGAGTTTCAATATTTTTTTTTATTTTACATTTGTTTAAATGTTTTATAAGATTTGATTCAGAAAAAGATTTATTGCAAAACTCACAAATAACTAATTTAATCATAATCTCATTTTTGTTTTTGATTTCGTTTTGAATAATCAAACATGCTTTATTATTTTTTTGATGATAACTCAAATTACTTTTTGAACTTAGAGTTTTTTTACAATAATCGCATTCCATTTATATATTTACAAACATATTTTTAAATTAATTGTTAAAAAAAAAACAATTTTTTTTTATTTTAAAAATTATGTGTTTTTTTATTAACCACAAAATTAGGTTAATAAAAAATAATTGTTAAAAATTGTTAATTTTTTAACAAATTTGTTAATTTTTTAACAATTTTTTAATAAATTAAACTTGAAAATCAATTCAAACATAAAAAAAAACTTTAAGTTCTAAAATACCTTATGTTTTTTATGTGCAAAAAATGTGTGTGTGTGTAGACGATTATATTTTTATAAAAATATTTTAAAAAGTTTTTAAAAGTTTTTGTAAAAGTTTTAAAATATTTTTTGTAAAAGTTTTAAAATATTTTTTGTAAAAGTTTTTAAAATATTTTAAAAATCTCAATCTTTTATAATTCTCGATCTTTAAGAATTCTCGATCTTTAAGAATTCTCAATCTTTTATAATTCTCGATCTTTTAAAAATCTCAATCTTTTATAATTCTCGATCTTTTAAAAATCTCAATCTTTAAGAATTCTCCATCTTTTATAATTCTCAATCTTTAAGAATTCTCAATCTTTTATAATTCTCCATCTTTTATAATTCTCCATCTTTTAAAAATCTCCATCTTTTATAATTCTCAATCTTTAAGAATTCTCGATCTTTTATAATTTATAATTCTCGATCTTTTATAATTCTCGATCTCTTTAACATTGCTCTCAAAAGAGCAATATTGCTCTTTAAAGATAAATATTGCTCTTTAAAGAGCAATATATGAAGAAAAAACATAAAAATTAAACTTGTAAGCAAGTTAAAATGTTTGTTATATTTTTAACTATAAATTATGATTAGAAATATATGTTTCTAAAAAAGTGCAAAAAATGTGTGTGTGTAGACGATTATATTTTTATAAAAGTTTTAGAATTATTTTTTTTAAAGTTTTAGAAATCTCAATCTTTTAAGAAATCTCAATCTTTTAAGAAATCTCAATCTTTTAAGAAATCTCAATCTTTTAAGAAATCTCAATCTTTTAAGAAATCTCAATCTTTTAAGAATTCTCGATCTTTTAAGAAATCTCAATCTTTTAAGAAATCTCAATATCAATCTTTAAGAATTATCTTTAAAGATAAATATTTATCTTTAAAGATAAATTACGAAAAATAAGTAATAAAAAATATAAACCTGAAATATACCTTTAACAAAAAATAATTATCTTTAAAGATAAATATTTATCTTTAGAGATAATTATTTATCTCTAAAGATAATTTTTAATATATATTATACGTGAAAAACAACTTAAAATATATATTTTAATTTAAGCATCAAAATATGGTTAAGTAAAAAAGTGCAAAAAAATGTGTGTGTGTGTAGATGATTATATTTTTATAAAATTATTTTTAGAATTATTTTTATAAAAGTTTTTAGAATTATTTTTATAAAAGTTTTAGAAATCTCAATCTTTTAAGAATTCTCCATCTTTTATAATTCTCAATCTTTAAGAATTATCTTTAAAGATAAATATTTATCTTTAAAGATAAATTACGAAAAATAAATATAAACCTGAAATATACCTTTAACAAAAAATAATTATCTTTAAAGATAAATATTTATCTTTAGAGATAAATATTTATCTCTAAAGATAATTTTTAATATATATTATACGTGAAAAACAACTTGAAATATATATTTCAATTTAAGCATCAAAATATGGTTAAGTAAAAAAGTGCAAAAAAAATGTGTGTGTGTGTAGATGATTATATTTTTATAAAAAGTTTAAAATATTTTTACAAAGAAAAAATTTTTTTTATATTTATATAAATGAGTATATTGTATACAGGAATATTAGGTACAATACCACGTTCGGAAGATGATATTTATAGTGTTGATACATTTATTGAAATTATGAAACAAATAGGTATATATCGTGATTGTGAAAATTCTACAGATTTATTGAAATGTTTATTAGAAATAAGCGGTGCAGAAATGTTTAATGGAAATAAACGACAAAGAATTAATAAATATGGAGATTTTATTGTGACAGATGGTAAAAAAACAAAAAAGAGGTCGAAAAAAAGGTCAAGGAAAAAATCAAAAAAGAGGTCAAAAAAGAGGTCGAAGAGAAAATCAAAAAAGTGATTTATAATTCTCAATTATCTTTAAAAAATAATTAATTGTTAAAAATTGTTAATTTTTTAACAAATTTGTTAATTTTTTAACAATTTTTTATAATCTTTAAGAATTTTTACAAAAATATTTTTGTAAAAATGTAATGTTTTTCATTGTCATTAACAATTATCATTTTTTTAAAACACATTTCTTACTAATTTGAAAAGTTTCACATTTAGTATCATGAGGAACTATTTTCATAATACATTTAGATTTCTTCCCATAAAATGGTTTCGTACATCCTTTATGTTTAGGACTTCTGCTTTTTCTTTTCGGGCTACATTTTTTTTCCTTCTCAAGAATACATCTAGCTCTAAAACCTTCATATCTATCTCTAACATCTTCATATGAAAGACCTGATTTTTTATTCAACATTTTATTAACGGTTTCATGTAGATTATAAACATATCTCGAAAAACTGTCTCTATTCTTCATATGTTCCATTTTTAATGGTAGAAGTTTAAAATTCTTCTCCAAATTTATTCTACAATATTTACAAGGTAATATGTTCTCCAGACTTAAAATGAAATCGCGATAATGTTTCTTATTTTCAAGTGTCGGATGAACAGGATAATTAAAACTTATTGTGTGTAAAAAATGCCAGGTGCTAGGTCCCCAAATTGATGTAAGCATACCATCACCACTATTGTATTCTTCATGTGAATATACAGGCTTGCGTATTGATTTTTTCATTTTATATTATAACAAAGTTAAAAAAAGTTTTTTTTATATTTCTTTAAATTAAAAAATATGTTTAAAATAAATAATAATTTAGCAAACAGAGTCACTGATTTAAATCATAGACAGTTTCCTCAATACGAAAGATTGCAAGCACTCCAAGTTGGAGATTATAAACTTTCAGTTAGATCATCTGATGTAAACGGATGGTTAGTATGTGATGGTAGATCATTATCACGCGCAGATTATCCAGAATTGTTCGATATAATTGGAACTGATTTTGGAAGTGAAGATGGCAATAGTTTTAATTTACCCGATTTCACATCAAAAGTTATTGGTATGTTTGGATTATCAGCAATATCTGAAGCTTTGACCGAACGTAATAGAGGAGATGATGTTGGAACTGAAACTGTAACATTAACTATCCCAGAAATGCCTATACATAGTCATACAGGTACAACAAATAGCGCAGGCGCACATACACATACTGTTGATAATATTCCTTATGGTGTTCAAAATATTACCGCCGCTGGTGGTGCAGGTATTACTGCTTGTGATGAAACAACACATACAATCTCAACAAATTCTGCAGGAGCACATACACATACTTTTACTACCGAAACAACAGGTTCAAGCAATCCACATAATAACATGCAACCAACATTATTTGGTGTCAGTGTATTGATATTTAGTAAATTCAAAAACTTTGTTGAATTATCACCAATGCAATTTAAGTAAGGATTGCGCATTTAACAGCACCTTCATTATCATTATGATCATTGTCTACTTCATCTTCATCGTCGCCGTCGCCGTCGCCGTCACCATCACCATTATCCACAATTTTGACGTCGTCTTTGATTAAATTAATAAATCTAATATTAAGATCATTTATTTCTTTATCTAATTTTATTTCTTTTATTGTTTCATTTATTAAATTATCTACTTCTTCATCAAGAGGTTCAATGTATTTAATATAAAAAGGAATTTCTTCTTCTTTAAAAAAATAATCGTATACATAATTTATAAAATTTAATATAGTTTCCATTTATTATATAAATTTTTTCAAATTTTAAATTAAAGTTTAGTAATATATTATATAAATGTATCGAAAATTATCATCAAATATAATTCCCAATGTCAAGGAAGTTCTCAAAAATGTCAAGGAAGTTCCCAAGAATGTTAAGGATGTCAAGGAAATTCCCAAGAATGTCAAGGAAATTCCCAAGAATGTCAAGGAAATTAATTATTGTCCCATATGGATAAGAAATTTATAAAAAAGAATTTAAAATTAATATATAAATAATAAAAATAATATGGAATCTAATAATTTTAATTACAAAGGGACACATGTGTTAGCAGATTTTACAGGTATTTATGGAGATGAATATAAAATAGGTAAATATATTTTTGATCTGATGGTAAAATCAATTGAAAGAACATCTATGAAAATCATGCATAAACATTTAGAGATACTGAATGTAGATACACCACCAGGATTCACATCAGTTCTTTTATTAGATTCTAGTCATATTTCATCTCATGGATATACAGATGTAGGTTTAGTTGCATTTGACTGTTTTACATGTGGGCAAACAAATACGATGGATGTGATGGAATTTATTAAAGAAAACTTGATAAAAGAATTCCCAGAAACTAAATGTACTTATATACAAAGTCATAAAAGATTTCAATATTAATTTATTAAATATGAATTGGATACAACAAACATGATTATAACACCACTCAATGTTGTACAATTACTTAAAAAAGGTATAATTTTATCATTCGGCGGATGATAAATTAATGTAACAACAATTATGAATAATATAAAACATATGAAAGTAATATCGGAAAGTATTTTTAATTCGTAAGAAGCATCTTTACCTAATATCATTCTAGCTAAAATTATAATTGGTCCAAATATTTCTAAAATAATAACTAATGTCATTCCCAAATCTAATATAGATTCAGGTAATTTAATGTATTTTGATAATTTATTATCAAGACTTTTTATTTTATCAGAAAAATTAATAATTTTATCATAACCTGAATATATGAACATTATGTAAAAAATTAAAGAAGCTAATATAATTATAATTCTATTTTCCATTTATAATAAAAATAATATTTTATTTTTATTAAATAAATATATGAAATCTCCAGAAATTAATAGAATAAAGAAAGCACAAGAGAAGATACTGATTTCACAAATGAAGAAAAACGAAAATATTAAAGATATTGTAAAGATAGTTGAAACCTTTTTAATAAAGAATCAATTATTATGTTATGGTGGAACAGCTATAAATAATCTTCTACCAAAGAAGTATAGATTTTACAGTGATGACAAAGATATACCAGATTATGATTTTTTCTCAACAACACCTATAAAACATGCAAAACAACTCGCGGATTTATTTTTTGAGAACGGTTTTTCAGATGTAGAAGCAAAGGTTGGAGTACATAATGGAACATATAAAGTTTATGTGAATTTTATAGGTATAGCAGATATAACTTATATTGAACCTGAAATATTTAAAGAGTTGAAATCAGAGTCGATAGAAAAACAAAATATATTGTATGTTCCTTCAAATTACTTACTAATGATGATGTATAATGAATTATCACGTCCTGAAGGAAATATAAGTAGATGGGAGAAAGTATTTAATAGATTTTCATTATTTGTAAAACACTATCCTATCAAAGTTACAAAAAAATGTATAAATAAAAATATAGAACCTGATAAGGATGACTTAAAAATATTCAGAATAATAAAAGATATTGGAATTAAAGATAAAGTTGTATTTTTTGGTGGATATGCTAGATTATTATATTCTAAATATGATAAGAGTATGTATTCAAAGATACCGGACTTTCATATAATATCATCTAATTATGAGGAAACAGCGCTTAAAATTTATGCAGATTTGCGTAAATTTTATAAAAACATTAAAATCATAATTCACGAGAACATTGGAGAACATATACCAGAAAATGTTGAAATTATTGTGAATGATAGAACTGTTGCATTTGTATATGATGTGTTCCCAGGTGTATGTTATAATTATAATACGATAGAAGGTAATATAAATGTTGCTACTATAGATACTATATTAAGTATATATATAATGTTCACGTATGTTAATAAAACGACATATGATAAACATAAATTGTTATGTGCATGTAAATCATTATTTAGAATACAAAATAAATATAAATTAAAAAATATAAAAATATTGAGAAGGTTTAATTTACCATGTATAGGATATCAAATTACATTGAGAGATTTAAAGACTATTAAGACAATTAAGTTTTACGAGTTGAAATCTAAAAATAGAACGAAGGAATATGAGAAATGGTTTATGAGTTATGTTCCATATCAACAAAAGAAGAATGAATTAATAGATTATGATAATAACAAAGCTAATATACTAACAAAATTAAAAGAATATATAAAAATTTATAAAAAGTAAGTTAAACTTTCTTCTTTTTCTTTATAGAATTTCTTTTCTTTATCTTCAAACTTTTCTTTATAGAATTTCTTTTCTTAATCTTCTTCAAACTTTTCTTTATCTTCAAACTTTTCTTAATCTTCTTTAAACTTTTCTTTATCTTCTTCAAACTTTTCTTTCTTCTTTTTTTTCCATCTTCATTATTATTAGATTCATTACGTTCAGGTATAGAACGTAGATATTCTTCAAGATATGTAGAAGGAATTGTAGGAACTTCTGGAACTGGTGGTAAATCATCAAAACTATGTGTATATACATTATCTGTATCAAAATTTAGAAAAATTTCTTCTGCTTCTTGACCATATTGATTTACAGTGTCACCTAATTCTATATCTTCAAGATATTCATCATTACGTTGGTATTCTTCGTCATTATGTTGGTATTCTTCAGGATTTTCTTCTTCTGGATAATCTTCTGGATTCATTTATTATAATATAAAAAAATTTAAATTAATTAATAATAAAATGAATAAACAAAAATTATTAAATAATTTGAGAGAGGCGGATGATACTATATCAGAATTAGATGTAAAACTAAAAAACGAGAAGGAGAAAAACAAAATGTTGCTTGAACAAAATAATAAAATTATAGTTGAAAATGCATCAATTAAGAAGTATATAAATGATTATGAAGAAAGAATTTACAAAATTGGTAATGAATATGAAATAAATCTTAGAAATATCAATGAACAAATTGCTAAATGTAAGAAAGAATTAACATATTATGAAAATAATGTAAAAGAACTTGAAAATGAACTTGATTATAAAAATAATTATATAAGTAAACTTGAAAAAGAAAATATAAATCTTGATAAAACAGCTAAAAAGTATTTAGAAGTAAGCAACAAGTTAAAGGAAGAAAATAAAATACTAGATAATGAGTTACTTAATAAGAAGATTGATATAAATAAATTTTATAATGATATTAGTTTACTTGAAAATGAATTAGAGAAATACAAAATACTCTATGAAGAAAGAAATAATACGGTAATATTAACAATGGATAGTAACAGTAAATGTTTACATGACGACAGATACATGATATTAAATAGTAATTCTGAAAATGATAAATGTTGTTGTATTATTAACTAACTCATTTTCAAAAATAATTTTTTGTTAATGTTGTCGTAGAACATATACTTTAGTAATAAATCTTCCATATAGTATCCATAGATACCGAAAACACCGTTTGTATTATTTCTTATTAATAAATCACCTCTAGATTCAAGAGGTACAACAACACCATTAAATTGATAATATATTATACCACCATCACATTTATGACACATGAATATATTTGTTCTACATATAGGACAAGATTTAGAGTTTTTAATCCATTCTTTTAAACAATGTTTATGGAAGATATGATTACAATTTATTTTGCAAGCATATTTATCTAGACTTTCATAACATATAGAACATTCATCATTATCTTCAATATTTAAAGAATAATTGTCAAGATCTTTGAGATTACAAGAGGAACATACTTTTTTTAAATTATATGTTTGTGGAATAGCAGTTCTTTCTTCTTCTTCGTATATAAATTCATATAGAATTTTTATCGAATATATTAATTCTTTTAAAGTAAATCCGTTGTCTGATGATATAGATATTGTAAAGTTATAAGATAAAGGATAATTTAATATAATAGTAAATGTTTCATCTTTTATAACTTTTTGGTCAATATCGTGTAATAATTCATTATTTTCAGACATTGGATTATTTTTATCAAATGTAGATAGTTTAATTTTTGTTTTATTATGCTCAGTGAGAGAATAAAAATTAATTATCCAATTTTTTCTTGTAAATCTAATTGGATAAATGCGCATTATTTTATTTAAATTAAAAAATAAAAATGAATTTTATTTAAAATATTTATTAATATTAAATAAAATGTCTATTAGATTACCTGAACCATTATTGATTGAAGATAATTCTAGATTTATTCAATTACCAGTTAAATATCCTGCTTTGCAAAGAGCATATGAAAATCACGAAGCAATGTTTTGGTCTTCCAAAGAAATTGATTATAGTGCTGATATTACTGATTGGGAATCACTTACTGATAATGAAAGATATTTTATTGAACATATATTAGCTTTTTTTGCTGGTAGTGATGGTATTGTATTGGAAAATTTAATGAGTAATTTTTGTGTGGAAGTTAAAGATACATCAGCGAGAAATTTCTATGCTTTTCAAAGTATGATTGAGAATGTTCATGGTATGACATATGCTTTATTATTAGATACTTTTGTAAAAGAACCTATTAGAAAAGAAAAATTATTCAATGCTATTGATACTATACCATGTGTAAAACGTAAAGCAGATTGGGCTATTAAATGGATGAATAAAGATAGACATTTTGAAGAAAGATTAATAGCGTTCATAATTGTTGAAGGTATATTTTTCAGTGCTTCATTTGCATCTATTTTTTGGTTAAAAAGCAGAAATAAAATGACTAAAGCGTTAGGTAAATCAAATGAACTTATTGCACGAGACGAGGGACTTCATTGCGATTTTGGTATATTATTATATGAACATTTGAATAATAAGGTAAGCCAAGAAAGAGTTGAGGAAATAATAACTGAAGCAGTAGATATTGAAATTGAGTTTATTACTGAATCAATACCATGTAAAATGATTGGTATGAATACGGAGTTAATGACTGATTATATTAAATATGTAGCAGATAGAATTCTAGTTCAATTAAACTTTAATAAGATATACAAAAAAGAAAACCCATTTGACTTTATGAAAACGTATAGTCTTGATGGTAAAACAAATTTTTTCGAAGCCAAAGTGTCTGAATATTCTCACAGTAGTACAGCTAAACCAATTGGCGAAGATTCGTGGGATTTTTCTTAAAATATAAAATTAAATTGTAATTGTGGTTTAAAGATTTAATTATAAATCAAAGAATATTTCACAAAATGTCATCTTCTAATTTCGAAAAAATAATACTTGAAGTATATTCAAAAGAATTAATTGAAAACCTATAAAAAGTGATACCGAAATCCGGCATCACAAAAGGGATGCAGGGATTTCGCTTAAACTAATAAAAATATAAAACTAAATTGTAATTGTGGTTTAAAGATTTATAATTAATAATTATAAATCAAAGAATATTTCACAAAATGTCATCTTCTAATTTCGAAAAAATAGGAGACATAATTAAATGTAAGCTAATACTTGAAGATGGTAACGATTTTACTATTCAAATGCGAAATGATGGGTATATTTTTGCTACTGGACTATGCAAAATTGCAAAGAAAAAGGTTAATCATTGGTTACAGTTAAAAGAGACAAAAGAATTAATTAAGAAATTTGAAAGTGAAAAGCTTATTCACTTATCACAATTAGTAGAAATATATAAAGGTAATACTTCTAAATATGATCAGGGGACGTGGATTCATCCTGATTTAGGAATACAATTAGCTCAGTGGTGTTCTTCTAATTTTTCATTACAAGTTTCAAAATGGATAAGAGAACTCATACTAACTGATAAAGTCGAATTAGGAAAAGAAAAAAGTAATGAAGAATTACAAAAACAATTAGAAGATCAAATTAAGTTGAATGTAGAACTTCAAAAAAAGACAGAAGAATATATGATTGAAATTGAAAAAAAGACAGAAGAAAATCAAGTCTTAGCCAATAAATTTGTAAGACTTCAAAAAAGAGAAACTTTTCCAGATAATAATGTTGTATATATAGTCACTAATGATGAACTTGAAAAAGAAAGAATTTTTTTACTTGGAAAAGCTGTAAATATGAAAACACGACTTACATCATATAACAAAAGTATGGAACATAAAGTAGTTTATTATAAAAGTTTTAAAAATATGTATCAAATGAAGGTTGCTGAAATGATGGTTCTTTATAAGTTAAATCAATATAAAACCAAAGAAAAGAAAGAACGATTTTTATTACCAGAAAATCAAGATATTTCATTATTTACAAAAGTTATTGACGATTCTTATGATTGGTTTCAAAATATAGAAAATATTGTAGTTAATACAACTGATACTTACGTAAGTCTTATTATTGAAAAAACAAAATCTAAAAAAATCAAATTTGAAAGTAATACTGTTTATATGTTAACATCAAAGTTCCATAATCGAACATACATCATAGGTAAAGCATCGGATTTGAATTCAAGATTATCAGGATATAATAAAGGAATCGATCATGATGTTATTTATACAAAAAAATGTAAAAATAAACATCAAATGGATATAATTGAACTTATGATACTATATAAATTAGATGATTTTAGAGAAAGAGCAAACAGAGATAGATTTATTTTACCAGAACAACATGATATCAACATATTTACAAACGTATTTGATGAAGCAGTAAAATGGTTTGATGATATTGATGATAATCTTATTATTTTTAAAGATGAAGAAACTAAAAAACAAGAAAGAAATGAAAATAAAAAAGTCTATAGAGAATTAAATAAAGAACATTTAAGTAATTTGACTAAGACTTGGTTAGAAAAAAATAAAGATATAATGAAAGTAAAAAGAAAGAAATATAGAGAAACACACAAAGAACAAGTTTCAAACGGTAAGAAAGATTGGTATAAAAGAAATAAAGAAAATGTAATAGAAAGAATTAAAAACAATTATGTAAAAAACAAAGAACAAAAAATAGCTAAAGTAAAAGAATATGCTGAAAAAAATAAAGAAAAAATTAAACAACGTCAATCAATAACAGTTACATGTGAGTGTGGTTCAATATATAGAAAGTATTCATGGAAGAAACATTTGAAAACAGAAAAACATGTTAATTATTTGAATAAAAACGACAGTTCTACGTGTAATCCTATTTTGGATTGAAAAATATTCATTCTTAAATAAAATTTTATTATTATATTTTTAATAATAAATAATGGACGCTACTTTTTATATTTCTATTTTTTCCACAGTGTGTTTTGTATCTAGTGAAATTTTGCCTTTTTTACCAACTAAAGGTAATGGTCTATTTCATTCTGTTATTGAGTATTTAAGTTCAAAGAATACCATTGTTCCAACATCATTTACAAATTTAGAGGAAATTAACAAAAAATTAGATAAGATAATAGTTATAATTGATAAAAACGAGATTTAAGTAAAGTATATTGTTTTATGATTAGGAGGTGAGTATATATGAAGAGTATATGATATTTTATCTGAATTAATGATACTATGAAAACCTATAGTATTATTCATATAACTTACATAACCATTTTCATATATATGATCATGTATTAAATCTAAATTAGTAGAATATTTTTTCTCATGTATTTTACCATCTAAAACCTTTAACCAACAACCATTGTCTGCATGATCATGTATAGGAGTTTTACAATTAGAGTCCCATATAATTAAATAAATTTCAAATTCAAATTGTTCATAAATTTTGACCCTTGTATAAGTTTTTTTATTATGTTTAATATATTTTCTCCAATCTTCACCGTTATATTTTTTTAAAACAGTTTCTAATGAGTTAAAGTCTTTAATATTATTAATTTCGCATATTAGTTCATCAAGAGTATTTATTATCATTTTTTATTAATATTTTTATTTTAAAATTGAATGTTATTTTAAAATAATTATTTTATTATTAAATGAATGATATAGAATGTGAATACTGTTGTGAGAAATTTAACGATATAAAATTGCATCTAGAAAGGTCTGTTAAATGTAAAAAATATAAATATATACTATTTTCATGTGAGAAATGTGAGTGTTTCTTCAAAGGTATTAATAATCTTGAGAAACACTTGGAATATTGTAATCCAGTAAATGATTATGAGAAACTTTATAATATGGAAAAGTTAAAGACAAATTTTTATAAAAAAATGATGGAAACGCATAATAAGTCATCTTATAAAATTCCGTCGATTGCTGAGAATGATGAAGAAGATGAAGATGAAAATGATGACGCAGAAGAAGAATATAAAAAGAAGAAATCTTTTAAATATAAATCTCTAAAAAAATGTGTTAAACTAAGTGAAGAGCCTAGTAATGAAGAAAAAAATAGTAAGGTGGATGAAATTAATAAAAACTTTGAGATAATAAAAAAGAGTTTTAGAAATATTGAAGATGCTAAACCAATTTTTAATGAATGCTTTGAGAATATAAAAACTTCTCGAGTTTATAATAAAAGTTTGGAAGTAATTAAGAAGACTAGAATGAATATTATTGGAAGTATGTTATATGATGATTATAAAAATTTATTAGTATCACATACAACAACATTAACTAATATATTTAATTCTAAAAATTATGTTGAGAAAAAGGTAGTGCAAAACATATCAAAGAGTTTATCTTCTTTAGACATGAGAATATTATTATATAGTGGATATACAAATGTGGTTCTAGATATGGATGATATACAAAAATTTAAAACCTGTCTTGAATTATCGGTTTCCAATCATCAAGTATTTGTACCATTTAATAATGAGTATATAAAATATTTTCAAAACTATAGTTCTGCGGTGTTTTCATTCAAAGATAATATAGAAAGATACTTATTTAATTGTTATGGGTTTTTTAATGTTATTTATTTACCTGTAAACAAATCGTCCGACAGTGATCCTTTTAGTTTTTATATATTGGATAAAGTAGAAAAGAATAAGAGATTTTGGAATATGGATTGTAGATTAGAAGATCTAAGTAATAAAATTATTACTAACGTACGACCTTATTACATTGAGTTATTTAGAAAACTTTATTACGATGTATTTCATGATAATGAATATAGAAAGAATTATTCATCTACTAATACATTAACAGAGAATGATTGTGAACAATTGATACAAAACATTTTTATTCTATCAAATCCTAAAAAATTTTGTAATTACTTTAGAAATATTGTAAAAAATAAAGCAACATTTCAAGCAAGTTTACAAGATAGATTTAATATAACAGGAGATGACCCTTTACAGAAAAAGAGATTTGAGAATACAAAAGAGTTTGATGTAGTTGAAGTGGTTAAATTATTATTTGATAATATTACATCTGAAGAATCAGTAGATTTATATAGAGAAAAAAATATATTATAATAATTTTTTAATATTTTTAATATTTTATAATATTAAAAATGAATTATAGTTGTGAATATAAACCAGATCCTATTCCAAGATTAGAAAATATATATACTTATCCTGATGCTGATAAATATATCCCAAAACAATATAATACATATTCTGAAATTAAAGGAGGAGAAATTAGTTATTTCCCTAATAGACGTGTTGTATTAGACAACTTTAGAAACCCAAATTTTAAAAACGGTAATTACATTGATTCTAAAATGTATGTAGATCCAATGGGTTCTATAAAACCACAATATAATATGACACTTACAAAAGATAAGTATAAAGGTCAATTAACATGGATTCAACATTCATGTGAACATAGAGAAGATTTAATGGCTTTACAAATGAGAAAAGATAATCAAACAAGATATGAACCAAGATGGAATTTTAATTAATGTTTTAAAGATGGAGGGATTTTTACATCAATCTTCTTTTTTTTCTTAACTTCTTTGACTTCTTCTTTGTCGTCTTCTTCGACTTCATCATCATCTTCTTCATCGTCTTCGTCGTCGCCATCGTCTTCACTGTCTTCGTGACTGTCCTCGCTGTCGTCGTCATCATTTTCTGAAACTAGATCTTCTTCATCGAGGTCTTCATCATCGATAAAATTTTCAATCTGACCATAACCTAATACATCAAATGTTTTGCATATTTTAGTTTCATTACCATCCTTCTTTTTAAATCCAAAGTTAATTTTCTTCAATACACCATCAAATTTTCTGTGAAAAGAGGTATGATTTAAATCAACTTTAGTCATTTCCTTAGCAGTTTGAGCACTTACATAATGAGTTAAATCCAAATCAAAAGTGCTTAAATCATCTAAAATATACCAATCAACTTTATTTAATTCAGTTTGAAGATGTTTTAAATTTTCTTCATTACCATCAACTCTAATAAAGTACATCCATGATTCATTTTCTTCACCAGAAGTTTCCATTAATATCGCATATTGTCCGTCCATTTTATGTGAAGGTTCATAATCTAATTTATTTTTTGACATTTTTTTAATAAAATTTATATTTTTAAATTAGATTTCGTCAGAATTTAAGATTAATAACTCAATATTTTTATTGCTTGTTGTATATGGGTTTAATTTGTTATTACATAATGACTCATATAAATCTATATCTATAGGAATCATTTTAACTCTTCCAGCATGTATAGAGAGGAAATTAGATTCATATAATAGTTTAATTATGTATTGTTCAATAAAATATTGTAATATAATAAAAACATTTTTACATATTTTAATAGGATGATTAAGTTTACTTTTAAAAATATGGCGAACTAGTTTTTTAAATGGTAATTTAGAAAATATTAATGATGTCTTATTTTGCTGTTTTATTATATTTTGTATTGACAAAGTTGATTTTTTTTTAATTAGAGATTCATGAATATATGGAATAACTCCCCCACCTAAGAATGATATATTATGTTTTTTAAATAGTAGATCAAATTCAATATCATTTCTAACAGATAATTCTAAGTCCCGAACAGTAATTCTATTATGTTTATATTCGTTTGTTAATATTACACTCATGTCTAGTATCTCATAAGTTAAATATTCTAAAACAGATGCTATATAAACAGGAACTAAAGCAGAAATCATAATATTTGTATTATTATTTCGTAAAAAGTTTTCAATAACTGAAACGGGGAATATTATTTTAGCTTTATTTTGTCTATTACCTTTAATATCATTGGTAGTGTATATCTCACAAGACTTATTACCTTCTTTAATTGAATTTGATAGTAATTCTCCAGAAAGTACAAGTTTTAGTGAATTTTCAACTTCTTTGATAGTGATTGTCTTCTTTTTTGTAATAGAAATTAAATTAAAAATATAAGTACATATACATTTTAAAATTATAAGTAAAAAACTATTAAGTTGTTGTTTAGCATTTAACGTAATAGCACTATGTTCAGAAATTTGCTTCAAAACTTTAGAAATATATATTTCAAAATAATGACTTTTTTTTTTAAGCTCCATATAATTATTTATTTATAAAATCTTTAAATCTATGTGTATATTTTAATTTAAAATAATGAATTAAAATATAAATGGATTATTTAAACAAATCTTCGATAAATAAATTATCTAGACGAGCCGGTGTCAAAAGTATTTCAGAAGAGTGTAATGAAAAAATTAGAAAAATTATAGAACTTAAATTAGATGAAATTATATCTACAATTATTGTTATTAATTCTGAACATAACACTAAAACGATAATGGTGAATGATGTTTATGATTCATTACATTTACTTAATCATAAAATTACTTCATCTTCTGGTTTATGAAGATTTTTTTTGTTGAGGCCAGTTTAGATATACAATAATACCAATTACAAGTATAACACCGCCAATTATAATTAAATTGTTTGAAGAATCTTTAACAGGTGCTTGAGTAGGTGCTTGAGTAGGTGCTTCAGTAGGTGCTTGAGTAGGTGCTTCAGTAGGTGCTTGAGTAGGTGCTTCAGTAGGTGCTTCAGTAGGTGCTTGAGTAGGTGCTTGAGTAGGTGCTTGAGTAGGTGCTTCAGTAGGTGCATTTAATTCTTTATATGCATCACATGATTGATTGTACCAACTTATAGGTGAAGTACAATTACCTGCTGGTTCTGTATAAACTTTATTGTAATTAAAACTTTTACCAGCGTATTTTGATGTACAAGCTTCCATAGATTTTAAACTCCAATCACATCCATCACCTCCTTCATTTAAACAGAAAGGTATTCCATTAGCAACACCTACAGGTATATAATTACCTGATTCCGATCTAAGTTGACATTTAAAATCTTTTCCGTAAACTACAGGTGGGTAGTAATTATTAGTAAAATATGAAAAAAATTCATCTATAGAAGGAGTATGATCATTTACATCAATATTTTTTTTTGTATAAATTTTACTATTTGTTGCAAATAAAACTAAAGAACCATCTTGTGCTAAAAAAAGTTTTGTGAATCTTGCTCCAACATTAGAATCAGCTGTCATTGTATACATATCACTTAGTTTTGCTTTTTTATATAATTCTTTTCCAGTACCAATCAATGCAAAACTACCGTCTTTTAATTGAATAAAATCAATAAAATTCCCAGTTCCTACTTGTACAGGTATTGCATTTAAATCTGCTTTTGTATAAATTAAATTATTAGTACCAATACCAGCGTAAGAACCATCTTGTAATTCAATTAATTTTAAAAAAGCTCCGGAATTTTTTGCTAATACAGGGTTATCTGTTAATTTTGATTTTGTATAAATTTGATTATTAGTACCAATACCTACGAAAGTTCCATTTTTAATTTGAAAAAAATCTTTAAAACTTCCAATACCAACTTGTACTGGTTGTGAATAAAAATATTGTTTTGTATATATAAGATAGTCAACACCAATTGCTACAAAAGTACCATCTTGTATTTGTGTAATTTTTAAATATTTTAATGGAATATTTACACCATTTACCAATATTTTATCATCGATTAATTGTTTTGGTTCACTAAGTCTTATTCTTTTTCCATATAAAAGATTATCAGTTCCTATCATTAAATAATTCATTTTTTTATATAATGAATTATAAAAAAAATTTTTTTTTTATAATTTTATTTAGATTTGTAGACCTGTTGTAAAAGCACCTTTCAAATCTCTCATAGAAATAGGTTTACCTTCTGCTTGTCTGGTGTATAATTCATCACGTAAACATTTTTCTAATTCAAGAGGAGGTAAATCATCATCACAATACTTACCTGATTTACTTAGAGCATGTTGTGCACCTGAACCTCCACTTGTAGGAACACGAGCAGGTTCAGGATTGTTTCCAATTCCATTGCTGACATTTAATGCACCGTCCAATAAAGTGTTAGTAACATCAGCAGATACTTGAAACCATGCACCTTTATCGGGAAGGATAGGTAAATCACCTCTAATATAATCAGCTTGACCTCTACGTCTTCCACCTATCTTGGTAGAAGTAAAACCAATGCTACCGATAGTTCTATCATAAATATATTTGTTATTTTCTCCGGCAGCCATATCAGTCATATCTCCAATAGGTAGAGCGTTTCCTGATTTTTCATCATAAACAGGGATAGGAATACCTGAGTCATTAGAATTATAACTGTTAGTAGTATGATAATCAGAAGGAATGTAATTTTCTTGAACCATATTTCCAAAATATAAAGGTGAAACATCTTGTTGATGTTCAAAATGTTCATTTTTATTGTATTGTACAGGATGTTTAGTTTCATGAGGGTGTTGAGGATATTTAGTCTCACGAGGATGTTGAGTCACATGAGGAGGATAAGTAGGAGTGTTTGTAGGTTTTACTGCATTATTATGAGTTTGTTGGTGTGGTTGTTCATAAAATTCATTAAAATAATCGTATTGTTGTGGAACGTTCTGACGAAATGTATCATAATTTATTTCATCACTATTATCACAACCATCATCATTATCATCTGAATTAGATGTGGCTAGATATAATATACTACCTAGACCAAGAAGAATTAATAATTTTTCATCCATTTTTATTTATAGTATAGAAAGAAAATAAAGAAAAAAATTATAATTATTTATTATTTAAAGATATTTTTATATTTTTTTGACTATTTTTTATATTCTTTTAGTGTATTATAATTCGCATTGTTATTAATTAATGTACTACTATTAATTTTAAGTAAATTTTCATAATTTTTTATATTAATACTACTATTTACTGTATTCTTATTATTATTTAATAGAATCATTGTAATCATATGTTTGTATTTTATATATTTGGAAGTATCCTTGTATTTCTCTAAATTTTCAGGAGGTGTAATTAATAATATATCATCTGTATATTTTTGAAGGTCTTCTTTGAAAAATATGTCATCTACAATATTAACAGAATTATAGCATTTTTTATATTTATTCAATATATTTTTTAATATCAGCTTTATTTTAACATTTTTACCACAAGCTACTAAAATATCGTTTATAATATTAAATGTTTTTTGGGTATTGTATACCAATTCTATATTATTATCGTAATGAATATCATTATAATCTAATTGTTTTAAGACATTTAAGTATGAATCTTGTTTTTCTTTTTCTGAATTGGATAATATGTATTCAAATACTTGATTTTTATTATATTTATTCATGAAAGATTTATAAGTAAATTGGACAGAATAATCAAAAGTATATTTTATTTTAGAAGTGATATAATCAAATAAATTCATGGGTGTAACATTTTCCAAATCATATTTATCACTGTATAATAAACTTGAGTATTTTTTTGATGTATACAGAAAATTTTTCAATTCTTTCAAATTTGTGAACTGTTCTTTTCTAAATTTAGTACCTGTAATAAAATTCGATAATTTCATCAGATTTGAAAAGTCTTTATGTGATATATTTTGATCTACTAATATCTGATACATTGATATGATTAATATAGATATTATATCATGACTTGTACTAAACTTAAATACATTTACGTATCCATAATGAATATTATCATATACTACATGTGATTTACCATAATCTATTATTATAGGTATTATATTTGTTTTAAATTTTATTACTTTATCATGAGATATTACATACTCTATCTCTACTTGTTTATCTAATTTTTGTATTATAATGTTCCAAGGTGATAAATCATAATGTACAAAACAACACATATTCTGTGCTACGTGTAGTGTCAGACATATTTGAAGTAATATATTAATATATATCTCGAATGAGAAACTATCAGATTTAATATAATCATATAAACTTTGTCCTTCTATATATTCATAAATAAGTTCTGAATCATTTATCATACCAAATGTATAACAAAAATTAGGTATATATTTTATCATATGATTAATACATTTTACTCCTACGAAAATTTCATGAATATTTTCTTTTATTTTATTCCCATGTGTATCTTTAATTATAAAATTAAAATTCATAAACATTGTTTTGTAAATATCAACGTTTCTGTTTTTGAATACAAGATCATTTTTAAATAGGTAATTACTTAATTTATTTTCGATCATCATGATTATATAATGTATACCTTTTAACAACCCATAACATCTTCCTATTTCCGGAATATTATGTATATCTTCTATTGTCTTATCTGTTTCAGGATATTTTAAAGACTTCATTATACTTTGCTGACGTTCAATCTGTATATCAATTAATTTCCTATCTAGATAATAATATGTTCCTGTTTTTTCTTTTATTGACATAATAACTTTTTGCATATAATCGAAAATACCTTTTTTATTAAGGTATGTATCATAAAACTTGCGAGCATTTTCTACAATTTGTTTACATTTATCATCGTTATTCTTACACCATTTTACTTGGTCTATTATATCAGATAAATCTTTCTTAACAGGAACATAATGTTCATATGGTTTTAATAGATCAGAATACCAAATTTTCCAATCCGATTCTACAATGAGTAATACAGAATTCATACTAAATTCAGAAGATAATCTAAAAGCTGAAACATGACCATCTATATGAATAATATATTTATATCCACATATTTCTTCATATGTCAGTGTAGGAAATAATTTTAAATTTAATTTATCTACATCTATTGTTTTTAATTCTGTTTGGTTCATTAATTTTTTTAATCTAACATTCCATTTTGTTATACCTGCATCAATAAAAGGTAAATTATCTGTTTTATCTATTTTGTTTAGGGAAGATATATAAGCTATTTTCAATCTTTGGTTTGTATCAATTGTTACACCTGAACCTGTTGAACTACCACGAAATACAGCTATAGGTTTCTTATCTTCCCATTTTATAGTAAAATTATCATCATCACAACTTCTCGAAGACTTTACAAAATATTTCCCTTCTTTAAACTGTACTCTTGACCAATCTTCATGTGTAGGTATTAAAACATCTGCATAATGTTCTTTTTTTGACATTGATAATATAGGAAGATATTTATCAAACTTATGAGATACTAATGGATGTTTTTCGGAATCCCATATATCATAATAAGGTTCGTAATAATTTTTTGTTAGTATAGGGAAATCTCTTCTGTTTATAAAGAATTCTATATCTGGTATTTTACGATGTTCACATAATTCATCTAACATATTTTTTATATTTGAAACATTTGTATCACCTTCATTCAATGGAAATTCATGTCTTATTAGACAATTATTTGTGTACCATGTATTTTTAAAAATATTCAAGCTCTTTTCATTGTATTCTCTACCATCTATTCTAGATATATATTTAAACACACTACTATCTGGAATTTTTATTTTATGACTCCATTCATTTGTGAAATTTGCATTTGAAAATGGTAAAAAAACCTTTAATTTATTATTCACAATTTTTACAAATATACCTTTTTTAAACTTATTAAATATATATCGAAAAGTATTCAATACTACTGGAGTTTCTAAATTTTCATATCCTTCCCATAAATCTATTTTCGAATTAGAAAATATATTATCTTCTAATGATATATTTTCATTGTTTTCATCATGGTTATTTTCATCATGTCTATAATTTTGAAACTGTTCTTCATCACCTGCTGTAAAATGTGTTTGATAAAAGTTTTTATATCTTTTATTTGTTTGTGTTCTATTTTTCAGAGATGATATACATTCTTCCTTAGACATATAAAAATCAGGTTTTACTTGAAAATTTGAAGTTGTTGTCATATTTATATATGTATCCATATAATTTTTTTAAATAATTTTCATTTTTAAAATAAGCTTTTATTTTTCATATTTTTGTTTAACATTGATTTAGTTCTAGATATTGATCTTGATCTTGATCTTGACTTCCTTTTCTTTGATTTCTTTTTCTTCTTGACAGAATAAGAACTTCTTTGTAAAGATAATTTCTCAATTACTTTGTATTTAGAATAAGTATCTTTAAAGATATTTTTCATTAATTTTAGATTAATATTACCATCTTCTTTATTAAAAAATGAGTTATTAATTATATAGAAATCTTTCTTATCTATTGCTATACTTGACATATCAATATAAGGCATTAACTGATAAAAATTTACAATTATATCATAAGGTTTGTTATAATTAGAAAAAAAAGATATATCTACCGGGGTTTCACCATTTATTCTAAAATTACATCTTTTATTATCATATAATTCGAGCAATTTTTCCATATTCTTTCTTTTATTTGTCAGACATTTCAAATATTTTATATCTCTATCATGTTTATATACATGACACAATAATTTTAATATATCTTTATTATCAATAATGGTATTGATTTGGCTGAATTCTTTGTATAAAAACTTTATTGAGTCATTATCTCCTAATCTCTTACAATATCCTCTGTCCCAATCAAATAAATATACTCTATAATATGTATTAATTATAAATGGTTCATCATTTATTATATAAACTATATTTACTGGAGATTTCAATCTTTTCACGATAATATTACCTGAATGTAAATCATTATGAGCTATTTTTGATAATGACAATGTATAACAAGCAACTAATGCTTGGAATAAGATATTAGTTATATTTATTTTTTTTAGTTTGTTATTTACTAACAAATTATGAAAACTTGAATAATTTTCAAATGTCTCCGTTAAAATAATATTAAATTTAATATCTTTTATATTAATGTCAATGTCATTTATCATACTGTTACTTACATTTTTATCTGTAGCATCATTCAATCCATAATTTTTAGTATGATATTTTAACATATTATTTTTTATATTTCTATCAAATTTTTTGTGTTGTTTCTCGTTTAACATATTAAATAAATTATCATGAGTACACATTTTACCGAAACCAATAAATCTAACAAAATTAGGACATATATTATAATTAACTAATGGTGTGATTGTTTTATACATTTCAACTTCGTATTCTAAACCGATTAGAGAATAGTATAAATTTTCATCTGTATATTTTATATAATCATAAAGTTTATCATTGTCCAAATCGATAAATATCTTTGCAAATACTTTATTAATTTTTTTGTTATTATATTTAACATTGTTTAAAAATATAATCCATGCATCAGTAGGAGATGCGCCTGTATGGACACCTTCAATTCTTTTTATATTTCTATATAATTCACATATATTTTGTCCTTCAATATCAATCATTTTATTATTATGAATTATTAAAAAAATGATTTTTATTTTTAAGATTTCGCATAAATAATAGAAGAAATATGGAAACCATTTCACTTTTACCCAGAGAATTGTCCTCAAAGATTTTTTTGTATGTTGGAAATACAGTTCCATATATAAAAGAACTTACTGATGTTGTATCTAAACTAAATGATAGTAAGATGTATTGTGATAGAAATGATAATGTATATTCTTATGAATCAAGTATTGATGACGAAGAACATATATACAGATTGTATATTTCATACAGTGATTTTATAGGAGACTTTATGTATAGAAAAGAAATGAATGTAAGTAAAGCTATACTTCTGGCTATAACTCGTAAATGTTGTGTAATAATAGAAGATTATTATCAAGAAGTAACTATGAATAAATTAAATTTTGATATATTTAATATTGTGTTTGTTGATGACGATGAATACGATGACGACTATGATTACGACGAATACTGAGAAGAAAAAAATGAAATTATTTTTCAAGTTAATCACAAAAATATACATAAAATGGAAAACATTGCACTTTTACCAAGTGAATTGTCGTCGAAGATCTTTTACTATGTTGGAAATACAAATCCATGTGTAAATGAACTTAAGACGATTATAAATAAAATGTTTAATGATGACAAATGTATAACTGCTGTTAGTAAAAATTTCTCACGTATATCTGAAATATATGACGAAGACGACGAATATTATTGTTATTATATTAGAACAATAACTGATGAATCTTTCAGGATATGTATAAATGTAGATACTGTTTTCGGTGATTTCTTTTATACTAGAAAAATGGATATAAGTACTGCTTTATTATTTGCAATTAATAATAAACCTTGTATGGTAATAGAAAAGTGTTTTGAAAATATAATTAATAAATTAAAATTTAATATATTTAATATATCCTTTGTTGATATTGATATTCGATATAATCCTGATTATAATGAAGATATATAAATAATAATATGTTATGTATATATTGTAATTTCATTTTGTATATAAAATGAAATTATAAAATTAAAGCTAATAAAAAGCCTATAAAAAAATATAATATTTTTTTTATTAATCCATATTTTTTATTTGTATATGTATCATATATCATATCTTTTATACACGATATTAATATATATGATAAATATATCTTTATTGCATATGTCAAAGTTATACTTATTTTATCAAAAAAAGATAATATGATCATTAAAATCTTTAACAATATATATACTGAAATTATGTCTTTTAACATTTAAACATTTATGTTAATATTATATTTAAAAATCATTTTTAACTTTAGATGAAGATGACTTTCTCGACGATGATTTCTTTTTAAATGATCTTGATGACTTTAGTCTTGATGACTTTAGTCTTGATGACTTTAGTCTTGATGACTTTAGTCTTGATGACTTTAGTCTTGATGACTTTAGTCTTGATGACTTTAATAATTTAACTTTTACAAGTTTTAATTTGTCATTATTGACAATAATTTGATATTTAATTTTAGATAAACCACCATCAAATAATGAAAATGTTAGTTTTGATTTTATAGAACCTACAATATAATTTATAATATTATTAAATAAATTAGATACTATATTATATAAATTTAAATTGTTGACTCCGTTATAAATGTATTCTTTTAAAATATCTATTGTATTACTAAAATACTTTACAATTTGAGAATTAGTATTTGATAATATATGTGATATACAAATTTTAAATAAATCTAATGTTTTTAGTATTAAATTAAATAATGTTGGACTATAATATTGTAAGTTAATATATAATGAAAATAACAGTAAGATAACTAGTAAAAACATAAGACCGCCCCATATATAATAAAACCATTTACCAAAAGTATGATGAAAAAAATATATAGCAGGTTTAAATACTATTATATTTGATAATGTAATAGGACTATATAATAAATTTTTGATAATATTCTTAACTCCTGACGCTAATATATTTTTTAGTTGATAAGTATCTTCTTCTAACTGTTTTATATCACCTTTGTTAATATTTTCAGCTAACATATTCATCATTTTTTCATTATTTGAATTTATATTTTTTCTATCTTCTTCTATTAGTTTCATCATATCTTTGATATTTTTATTAAACTGTTTATCATACTCTTCAAATTTTTTATCATTTTCTACTTTATATTGTTGCATGAAATCTAAAATTGTTTTTAAATTATCTTTTACACCATCAATCATACCTTCTGTATTATTTACCATATCAACAATAAGTTCAGTTTTTCTTAACGTTTTTATTGTTGTTAATTGTGTGTTTTTATCATCATCAGTATTTAATAAAAATGTATTATATTTTTTTACAATTTCTTCTTCAGTTATATTTCTTTCAGGTAACATTTTCATTAATTCAATAGCATTTTGATTAGTTTGCGTAATTGAAACATCGTAAACAGGTGAAACTTCTTCTTCTGATTTTTTATTCATTAATTTATTATACCTTTTTTTAAGTTCATTTTCTTTTATTTTTACGTCAGGTAATTTTGCACGCTTTTGTTTTTTAGGTGGAGAAGGAGACTTTACCAATTTCCTTTTTCTTAATTTATAATGAGATTTTTTCTTTTCCATTTCCATTTTTATTATAAATATATTTTTTATAAAAAATATATTTTATCATTAAATAATCCTTTTCATAGGATTTCTTTTTTTCTTTCTACATCTCATGAATATTTCTTTCTTATTTAACTCCCAAGCTAATTTTGGTGTTTTAGAAGTAACTTTTATTGATGGACGACAATATGGATAATTCCTTTTCCATTGTGATGATAATTTAGTTCTTCCACATGATACTTTTTTTGGTAATTTACAAACATTGATCCATTTTTCTTTATACCATCTTGATATACCAACAGATGGTGATTTTTTACCTGTATATTTACCACCGCGACTTTTATATTCTTTAACGACCCATCCAGATGCATAAGCACTCGGCCATACTTTAAATTTTCTTTTAGCTTCAGACTTAATTCTATTATAGAGTTTTTTATTTTTTGGTGAGTTCATTTTATATTAAGAAAATAAAATAAATTAAATTAAATTTCTTACCATATACCATATTTTTCTTTAAAATGCATCGCACAATTTGTCATTCTTTTATTTCTCAATTCTACATTATCACATAGTGCATCTATATTATTTTGTAAAAATGAAGTTTTATTATCGTAAACTGACGTTCTTATAGTATATCCATTCTTCAAAACATGTCCAGATAAATACACATCATCGCAAAATCTAAATTCTAAATCCTCAAAATCAAATACATCTCTATTAAAAAACTTCTTCTTCAATAGAGTTCCTTTAAATGCCTCAAAAACGTCAATAAATCCTTCAGTTTTCTCACGTAATCCACATGGTTCAAGATATTGAGTATTTTTATCTACAATCCATCTAGATTGGTTAAATAAATATTCTCCATTTGTTATACCAAATGTTGTAATTACAGAATCAGGATTCTTATAACTATCTTTAATCAAATTTGCACACATATTGTTATCATATACAATATCATCATCAACAATAATTACCATATCATCATGATGTACATCTATCATGTTCATGATTGGTAAAAATTTTGTTGCTGGTCCGTAATCTGTATCAACAACATTTAAGACAACTACGTTACTGTCATATTTCGATAAATCAGGAGCAACATAATCCATTTTAAATCTATCATAAAACTTGGGAACATTTACAAATATTTTACGTGGTTTTACAGTTTGATTTACAAGCGAATCAAGAATTTCATTTAAACGAGGAATTCGAGAAGGTATAGTAGACAAACTAATATAAAAAGGGCGAAATGGATAAAAGTCCAATTCAATTTCCTTGAGCATACCGTGGTTTGGATTATCTAATTCTGTAGGAAAAATATTGGTTGATAATATAGGATCAATTAACAAGTCTTTACGAATATATGTTAATTCTAAAACATCAGGTAAAGGATGTAAATTATCTATAATATTGACAGGAGAATGATTATTAGCATGTATATGAATTATATAAAACAATTCATTCATTTTTTTAAGGAATTCAATCTTACTACTTAGTTTTCTATCAGACAACCAATGTATTTCTAACACGATGCACATAAATTTATTCAAAGTATCGTTACTTGTAACATTTATAGATTCATATTCATCTCCTTCAATATCGATCTTTAAAAACATTGTATTATCTTTATAATCTTTCAACAAATTATCGAGAGTATTAACTTTACAATCCATATTATTAATTTTCTTTGTTGTCTCACTTGACGATAAACCAATTTTTTGAAAGAATAAACTTTTATGATGTTTAGGAATGTCGTTTATTGTAGGATCATACAAATGACATTCAACATTATATTGTTCTGCAAATTGCTCGTCGAATGAAGTATCATTTGAAACACCAAAAGAAAATAATTTTGTATATTGTAGATTTGGAATTACATATCCACCGTCATGTTTATTACCAATTCTAATTTTTTTATTAATGGGATATTCATAAATAATAAATTGTTCTAATAAATCTGTATATTTAAATTGTGATTCTTTAATAAACATCATTTCTCTTTCTTTATCATGTTTTAGTTTTTCATCTAAATAATCTCTTACTGGTCCTGCTAACCATTCAATTCGTGAATTATATGAATCATCTGTATCTGTATCAAGTCGTTCTGGATAGTAATCTCTTAACAAATACTGAAGTAAATCTCCACGAACACCAGCGAAATGAATAACAAAATGATTTGGAAAAAAGTTATACCAATATGAGTTCATTTCATCTGGTTGGGTTACTTTTATATGAGAAACACAATTCATATAATTACGATCATGCAGATTTATAAACGATCCTTGTTCCCAATTTAAATATCTCTCATTTTTATCTTCGTTAGGATCATATACATTTGTCTGAACGGATGATAGGAAATCTTTACAGAATGTTGAGTTTGTCATGATCATGAACCCGGTATTAATCATTCTCCAGTCACTTCCACAAATAATATCGAAGTTTTTATATTTTTCAATAATAGATTCGATAGTAATAGTCAAATTCATTATAAGAATATCAGCGTCAATCCAGACAATGTAATCATACTTGTCGATATATTTTAATATTAAAGGAATTTTGCTCCAAGGAATAGGTCTAGAAGTATCATATATCGAATCGTCTTCGATAAATTCGTATCCATGTCGTGTACAATAAGATATTTTATTTTTTCTACTG
>Ga0214923_10001384_pt1 | contig 34583 bp, 21 predicted proteins | sample LL1510_MetaG_FD_177993 | JGI IMG/M metagenome (GOLD analysis project Ga0214923, IMG submission 177993) | Freshwater microbial communities from Lake Lanier, Atlanta, Georgia, United States - LL-1510 | ecosystem: Environmental > Aquatic > Freshwater > Lake | place: USA: Georgia | collected...
AATATATATAAATCTGTATATAATTCTATTGCTGTTAGATTAGATAGTGACCAACCAGTTGCTTTTTTATTATCTGGTGGTGTCGATTCTAGTCTAGTAGTAGCTATAGCAAATAAAATATTAAATAAAAAAATTAAAACATTTTGTTGTGGTATGACATATGGTAGTGATTTAAAATATGCTAAAATGGTAGCTGATTATATTGATTCAGATCATACAGAAGTTATATTTACTGCTGAAGAAGGATTAAGTATTATAGATGATATAATTTATACAACAGAAACATGGGATACAACAACTATTAGGGCATCTGTTGGACAGTATATAATTTCTAAATATATTAAAGAAAATACAAATGCAAAAGTAGTATTTGTTGGTGAAGGTCCAGATGAGATTTGTTCATCGTACTTGTTTAATTGGTATGCACCATCACCAAATGATATTCATAGTACTGCAGTAGAATATGTTAATAAAATAAATTATTTTGATGTTAAAAGATGCGATCGGTGTATATCTAGATGGGGATTAGAAGGTCGTGTACCGTTATTAGATCCATTATTTATTAATTCATATTGGAAAATCCCTGGAGAATGGAGAGATCCTAAATATAAAGGTATTGAAAAATGGTGGCTTCGTAAAGCTTTTGAAAATGATAATATTTTACCAAGTGATGTTTTATGGAGAAAAAAAGAAGCTTTTTCAGATGGTGTAAGTTCTAAAGAAAAATCTTGGTTTCAAATAATTCAAGATCATATTTATGAAAAATATAATATGAGAGAAGAAGAATATTATATGAGTAAATTTATTGAATTTTTTGGAAATCATCGTGTAAATATAATTCCTCATTATTGGCAACCTAAATGGAATAAAGAAGGTAATGTAATAACAACATATGTAGACCCATCCGCACGAACTTTAGAAATTTATAAAAAAAATATCTAGTTTATTTATATAATGTTAAATCATAATGAAAAAATTATGTTAGCTATAATTATGTTATTTTACTCTATATTATCGTTCGTTATTTGTCCATTTATAGGTTATGAACTGCTAAAGAAAACTAAAGAAGGTATTACTTATGGTATGATAGTAGGTTGTATATTATCTATTATATTATGGTATAAGATAGGTCAACATAAAATTAAAGTAGAATAAAAATATATATTATATATTAAAATAAATAAAATATTTAAAAATTTTTTATTTATTATAATACAATGGATTTAAAAACTATAGAAATTAAAAAAATACTTGAAATAAATAATAACTTTAATATAAATACTGTAATTAATAATATTAAAGAAAAATTTAAATCTGAATTAAAAGGATTTACCTATATTGATGATAAAAAAATTATTACTACATTTAAAAATAAATATATAAGATATGTATCATTTAATAATAAATTATATTATGGAGGATTTTTTTATAAAACAGAAAATATTAATGGAAAATTATTTATATATTTAATTAATAAAAATAAAATACCATGGAAAATTGATTTTGATCAATATTATATTTTTTATATTAAACCAATTAGAACAAATAATGAATCTAAAAGAAATATTTTTGATATATTTATTAAAGATTTTAATCATAATTAATATTATAATTAAATATTCATATTATAATTAAATATTCATATATAAAGGTTCATATTATAATTAAATATTCATATATAAAGGTTCATTATCATAATAATCTTCATAATGTGTACTAGTTTTATCTGGAACATTTAGTTTATTTTCATCTAAAGGATTAGATAATTCATAATTTACTGGTGCATTATATTCTGTTCTATGTTCATAATCATTTTCTAATGATAAATCATGTATAGTAGCATTATAAGCATTATTACTAACATCTACTGTTTGTACAACATTTGTATCAATAGGAATATTTAAATATGCTGTATTATTGGTATTAATTCCTAAACATTCATTAGTTTGTGTATTGCAATAATTTTTAGTTGATGAATTATAAGTATTAATATTAGATGTTAAAACATTATTATGATCATATTTTTCTGGTTTAAATTGTGTATTATGACGAGGCTTGTTAGTGCATTTATTATAAGGTTTAGTTTTTATATGATGTTTATTGAATAATTTAAATAACATATATATAATTAAACTAACTAATATTAAAATAATAATATCTTCACTATCCATATATATATTATATTATATATTTTTTTTAAAATAATTTATATATTTTAATTTATTAAATCTAATTGAATATTTATTATATGTTTTAAATTATTAAAATTAATATCTCGAAAATTTACATCTTTAAATTTAATATCAATAAAACTTAAACTAATAGGAGATTCAAATTTAAATTGTCCATTACTATCATTATTATTATTATATAAAATACAAAAAGGAATATCTATATTAATATTATTAAAAAATAAATACAGTTTATCATTTATACGTAAATCATATATTTTATCTGCTAATAAATAATCAGTAAATGTTACTATATCATTTGTAAATCCTAAGTTTTCTATACTTAATATAGTTGGTATAATTTCAATTTCACAAGTTGAAATTATTTTAACTTTTAATGTAATTTCGTCTAATTCAAATTTAATATCATCATTAGTTAGAGCAATTAATAAATTATTAATATTATACTTCCCTTGATCTATTGTAATATTTTTTTCTATATTATTTATTTTATATATAAATATATTATTTTTATCATTTTCAATATTATAATAATTAATAGGTATTGAATATGATAACAATTTAATATTTATTATATTATTTATATGTTTTTTAAAATCAAATTTATATTCCGATAAATTATTATATGATGTAATTTCTAATTGATAACTTTTAACATTAAATAAATATGAATAAGTATTCATTAATAATTGTAATTGATTATTTTTATTAGTATATTCATGTTGTTTAATTATTAAATTAGAATTATTATCTTCATATTCTTTTGTTAATCTATTCAATTCATCAAATTGTTCTGAAATATCTTTTTTTACAATTATAATTTTATTATATTTATCTAATAATTGTTCATTATCTTCTTTTAAAATATTTATTTCATTTAATAAATTTAAATTCATATCTTTTAATTGTTTAAAAATAATTTTATATTCTGTTTTATTTTTATCTTTACAATTAGTATTAATAATTTCATTGTTTTGTATTATTTTATTATTTTTTTTTTGTTTATTTTTATATGGTCTTTTATATTCTTCTTCTAGTATATTCATTTGATCTTGTTTTTTAAAGTCTTCTAGTCTATTTAATTGTTCTTGTTTTTTATAGTCTTCTAGTCTATTTATTTGTTCTTGTTTTTTAAAGTCTTCTAGTCTATTTATTTGTTCTTGTTTTTTAAAGTCTTCTAGTCTATTTATTTGTTCTTGTCTATTTATTTGTTCTTGTCTATTTATTTGTTCTTGTCTATTTATGTGTTCTTGTCTATTTATTTGTTCTTGTCTATTTAATTGTTCTTGTCTATTTATTTGGTCTTCTTGGTGTCTATTTTTATTAATATATGTAGGTGTTATTTGATCATAATTTTCAGATGTAAAATCTATTTTATCATTACTAATAGGAATTGTAATATTATCTCTTTCATTTTGTAATTTAGATAATCTTTCAGAAAATGATAATGTATCTTCTTGATAATTTTCATCTATTAATGTTTTATCAATATTTTCTAAATTATATAAATCATTACTATCATCTATTCCTGATAAAAAATTATCTTGTGTTTTAAATTGATTAGTATTTAAAAATAGTTCAGTTGGTTCATTATTATTATATGAATCATTATTATTATAAGAATCATTATTATTATAAGAATCATTATTATAAGAATTATTATTATTATTTAATTTTGGATTAGTTTGTTTAGTTCTTAAAAAATCTGGTGTACTTGGTTTTTGAGGTATATATACTTCAGATTTTCTCATATTTAATACTTCATCTAATTTTTTATTTACTTCACCAGATGATTTAGGATAATTATAATTATTAAATATAGCTTCTTTTGAACTATCACTTACTATTGGTTTAAATAAATTATCAATATTTGAATCAAAAATATTTGATTGTTGCTTATTAATATTTGATAATTGCATATATGGTTCATTTGGTCCTTTAATATTTTGTGATCTTTCCATAAATTGCACACCATTATTTGGATTTGAATTAAAATCTCTCTGAAATTTTAAAGCTGCTGGATTATTAATAGGGGGATTATTATTATGTTGATTATTATTATGTTGATTATTATTATATTGATTATTATTATGATGATTATTAAAAGATTGATTATTAGTAGGCTGATTATTTGATGGCATTTGATTATTTGATGACATTTGATTATTTGATGACATTTGATTATTTGATGACATTTGATTATTTGATGGCATTTGATTATTTAATGTTTTAGTAATTTCATTATATGATTTTGTTAAACATAAAGTATTAAATTGTGTTAATATAGATTTAATATTATTTTTAGTAATTTGTGTTATATCAATATCGGACCATATAAGTTTCATATTTTTTAAAATTATATCATTAATTATTTTTTTTTGTTGGTTTGTAATATTTTTAATTTTTAAATTTTCATATATTTTATTATTTAATCCTGATATTATTTCATTTGAAAAAAAAATTTTTTGAATATTGTTCATTAATATTATTAATTACTATTTTTTATTTATAAACGAAAATAATTTTTTTTTAATACTATTTATTAAATTTAGTTTAATATCATTATACATATTCATATCATCTAAATATATTTCAATATCTTGTAATAAATAATAAAATAATAAATATTTATTATTTTGAAAAACATTTTCAAAAAAATATTCTAATGATAATTTACCAATTAATGGATTTTCACTAATTAAATTATTATTATTATTTATTTTTAAAATACTTACTTTTCTATATAGTGAATTTTTATTAATAAAAAAATCTAATGGATTCATATCAACTAATGTATTTATATTTACTAATTGATTTATATAATCATTTAGTTTTTTAAGATTATTATCTAATTCGTGATAATTATAAGTATCAAAACTTCTAGACATACCGACATCTATTCTCCATATTTTTTTATTACTACAATTAATATAATTAATATTATTATTATTACTAATAAATTGTGGACAATGTGCAACTATAATTTCTAATTTATCTAATATAGTTGAATCTTGTATTTTTAATATATTTTCATCAGATATATATGAACAAATACCATGTCCTAATGTTCTATCCCAAAATGGATTATCATCACCATTAGATAAAATAATATTTTTACTTAATATATTATTTCTTAATATTTTATTAAACATTACAACTGATTCTAAAGTTGTATCTTGTAATTCTATCTCCCATTCTGTATTTTTATTTATAAAATATGAATAATTAATTCCACCATGAACTATAATATATTTATTAATTCTTATTAATCCATAAATAGTGTCAATATTATTTTCAATTAATTGTTTTATATTTTCTAATCTATTAATATTTTGTTTACCTTTTTTACTTATATAATTTGTATAATTTTTTAAATTCATAATTTCATGATTTCCTAAAATTATAACTATTCTATTATTATATACTCTAGCTTTACTATCTAATTCAAATAAAAAATTTAATATTAAAAAATCACAATCTTCATCATTAATAGTATTAATACAACCATTAATATTTACATTTCTACATCTATCTATTAAATCTCCTGAAAATACTATCATACAATTTTTTTTATTTATATTCCATGAAAACTTATTATAAAAATATTTACATCCATCTTCTAAAATTAATTCAGTACCATTCCATTTTACCATATCTAAATTATTTGTATCATTAAAAATAATACATTCTGTTAGTTCTAATGCTTGTTTTAAAGCAAAAAAATCACCATGAATATCACCTATAACATACAAATTATCTGGTATAGTATTCCATACACCATAATTATCATTTATATTAATTACTTGATTTTCACTATTTAATTGATTTGTACTATTTAATTGATTTGTACTATTTAATTGATTTGTACTATTTAATTGGTTTTCACTATTTAATTGATCTGTATTATTTTCTATAGTAGGTATTTTAAATAGTTTTGATATATTATTTAATATATTAGTAAAAATATTAGATTTTTTTGTTAATGTTTTATCTGAGCCTATTTTTATTGATGGTATTACAAATAATTCTGATAAACTTTTATAAAAACTCATATAATAAAACTTATATAATAATTATAAATAAATAGAATTTTATAAATTAATAGAATTAGTATCACTATTATTATTTGTATTTTCTACTATATCTTTTTTATTATTTAATAAAATATCTATATCTCCATTTTCAATTTTATTCCATTGTGGATAATATATATCAGATTGTACATATTGATCATTATTTAAAACACCGTATATAATTAATGCCATTTTAGCTGCATTTTGTTCGCCTTCTTTATGTGAATTACCAATACCATAACCTATAAATTTATTTCTTAATATTTCATTTCCAATTAAATTATGTTTTGCTACACCAACAATATATTTACGTTTATGTGGTGGACCTTCATTATAAATTATTGTATACTCTGGATGTGTCCATGAATTTGTATGATGATGACGTAATAATATATCTTTATAATTATTATCACAATATATTTTTGCAGAATAATCAATTAATGTTTCTAATAAATTTGTTATTAATAATAAACATGGTTCAAAACCATTACTTAAATATAGTGCTGCAATAAATGATTCAAATACATCTTCGTGTATTTTATCTAAATTACGACCATTCATTGATTCAATATGTTTTGATATTATAAAATATTTTCCTAACCCTAATTCTTTAGATAATATTGGTAATTCTTTTTTATCTTCTAATTTAGTTTGTAATCTAGTCATAAATCCTTCATTTTCATTTGGATACCGATTATATAAATAATTAGATACAATTAATTTTAATACACGATCTCCTAAATATTCTAATCTTTCAAAACTATTATTTCTTAATTCTAATAAATTTAATGGATTACATAATTCTTTTTTAGATGCTTCTAATATTTCATCTGGAAAAATTGTTTTTTTACAATATGATTTATGTGTAAATGCTTCATAAAATACTTCTAAATTATGTATTTTATCAATATTAACATTATGATGAGATAACATATTTAATAATTCTTGTTCTGTAATTAATTGATTATGAATATTATATGGTATTTGAATTATTTCTTCTTCGCCATTATTATTAATTATTTTAAATCCTTCTACTAAATAATTTGTTGTCATAATATTTAAAGTCAAGTATTCTATAAATAATATTATTCAATATTTTTATATAGTAAAATTAATACCAATTTTTGGTTATTGACTTGAAACTATTACTAAAATTTTCAAAAAGATTTTCATTTATTATAATATCTTTATATTCACTATATATTGAATAATCTATACTTATCCATATATGCTCATTCCAATAATTATATAATTTATACTTTTTAAGTAAATCAATATATTCTTGTTTAGGATTACTTATTGTTTCTATCCATAGAACATCTGAAAAATTATTACATAAATTATTTTCAGCTAAATAAGATAGTAAAATATACTCAACATCATCATACTCTTTAATATTATTCCATAATGTATCAGATAACCATAACTCATTTGGAATAGTAATATTATTATCTAAAATATGTAATAATAATAAATAATCATGTTCTTTAATTTTGAAATAAATATAATCATAATAATCTTTAAATATATCATTTACAAAAATTATATTTATAAATAAAATAAATATATGATTTAAATCTATAATATAAAGCCATGTTGATGATGACCAATATTTATATTGTTTATATGTTTTAATAGTAGGTATTAAGTTTTTAAAATTATTACATGATATTAATTTTTCCCATAATATGGGTGTCCATTTGCTACATTCATCATTTATAATTAAATCATAAATTAATTTATGATTTTTATCTAATAATATTACATATATTTTCGGTAAAAAATTATTATATATTTTATTTTCAATAATATAATTATAATACTTATCTATAATGGACTCATCATCCTCAATAATTTTAAATAAAAAATTATTCAATTTATCCCATCTAATATTTTTATTTTTAAATATTAATTCCAAATAAGGCGTTATATTAACTTGGTCGTTTATAAAATTATAATCAAAATAGTAACGTGTACATATATAATCATTTAGTATTAAAAAATTATTCCATGTATCATCATTTATCCATGTATTATATAATGGATTATTTTTAATAATTTCTGCTATATATAGGTACATATCAATTGAATAAGTATTTTTAAATATTAATAACCAATCAGATTCAATTAAATTATCTATTATTAATTTAATTTTATCTTTAATTTCAGATTCATTTTCATATTCAATATTAAAATTATTTTGTATTAGTTTTTTAATTTTAAATTTTATATTTGAAGAATTATTATTATATGGATTACAATATATATTAAATATATTAATCCATACAGAAATATCCCATTTAGATATAATTGAATAATCTAAAATATCTATAAAAATAATAAATAAATTAATATTATCTATTAGTCTTACCCATACTTTAGAATTAAAATTTTTATATACTTCATATTCTTTTAGTTTTAATAAAATATTATGTTGAATATTAAAATTATTACATATTAAAATTTCAATAATATTACGTGCATTAAATTCTACAATAATATCTTTAGTTAATTTATTAAGTTTATTTTCATCATCTATTATATTTATAATAATATTTTGACATATATCAGAAATTAGATCTTCATCTAATATATTTTTATAATGATATATTAAATTATACATTAAATTATCATTTAGTGAAAAAATCTTAATATACTCATCTAATAATGCTTCTTTTTCATCTGGATTTATTTTAGTAATATATGTATAAAATAAATCATTTTTATTAGTTAAATATAAATATAGAATGTATTCATTTAAATTACTAAATGATAAAATAGCTTTATCATAATATGGTTTTAATGAATATACTGAATTTCTATATGATGATGGTATTAAATAATATAATAATATATTATCTTCTCTCATACCTTCAAATGATGCATGATCAATATAATTTAATATTAGTGTATAATTTTTATCATCAAATAGTAATTTTATTGTAACTATTGTATTTGATTTAAATTGACTTGATTTAATTATTTCTGATGTAATATGTACTTCATATTCTGTATTAATTTTATGTATTAAATTATTCATAAATGTATCATCATCAATATAATTAGTCCATTTTGTTAAATATTTTAATGCAATAATTAAATTATTTAATGATGGATTAATTTCAATTTTTAATTCTGGATGATTAAAATCATAATTATCATATATATAATCATATTTTTTTGGTAATTCAGTAATAAATTCAACCCACTTATTAATAAATTTTAAAGTTTTTTCAGTATTAATATTAATAAATACATTATTAATAAAATTATAATTATCATCATTAATAATTTTTTTAATTCTATTAAAATCATAATTATTAATTTCTTTATTCCAAAAAATAACTTTTAAAAATTGTAAAATAGTATTTTCCATACAATTTCCATAATTTACATTTTTATAGGTTACATTGTTAGAATCATATAATATTGGTAATTCCGGTTTATAATATTTAATTAGACTTTGTTTTTCATCAATTGTAACTGTTGTAGTATTATTTATAATAAAATCTTTAATATATTTTTTATTTAAATAGCCCCATGAATTATTAATTAAATTATTATAATTTCTATAAGAAATAATTGCCATTAAAAATAACTTTTTATAATTTGGTATATATTCTTCTATTTTATTTAAAATATTATTAATATATATTAATTGTATATGTAACTCTTTATAAATTTTGTCAATAGTTATTTCTGTAATATTTTCCATTTGATGTTCAATTTTAATTATATTATTATAAATATCTTTATTAGTATCATTTATATTTGTATTACCTAAAGTATTACTATAAAATTTATTATTCATAAAATTTATATCAGTATGTATTTGTTTAATGTTTTTTTTATAATTAATTAAATAATAAATATTAACTAGAGAAAAATCTTTAAATATTTCTATAATAGCATCTAATGTAATAATATCATTATATAATAATTTAATGATATCAAAATATTTTTCACATAATAAACTTATATTAAAAATATTAAATTGATAACTTAATTTAATAAAATTATTATTATTAATTTGAAATATATTATTAATTGTCTTTTTTAATATTAATATTTCATTGTTTGTTTGTTTTATATTTTTTTCTAATTCTTTTTGTTGATCTAAATTAATTTTTAAATTATCTTCACATTCTGTATATTCATAATTTTGTTTTAATTCAGATAATATTAATGTTAATTTATTATTATTAGCTTCTATTTGTTGTAGTAATATATTTTGTTTTTCTATTGTATCATCTATTGTTGTATCATCTATTGTTGTATCATTTTTTAATGGTTTTTTTAATTTTTTATTATTTTTCATTAGTAAATTTAATTCTTTATATTTATCAGCAATTGCATTTTTAATAGGATAATATAATGTTTTTGATTTAAAATCATCAATTATAAGATTATATTTTGCGTATTCTTTTTTTAAATTATCTAATTCTATATTTAGTATAGTTATTTTATTTTCTATATCAGTAACAAGTAAACTATACATACTTATAAAAATATTAAAAACATGTGTATAATTACAAAATAAATAATAACTGGGAATTTCTATATCATCAATTTTAAATACAGTTATTAATATTTCTTCTGTTAAAACATTATCATTTATATATGGTGGTGCTAATCTACTTTTATATTTATGAAGCATAAAATTTTTATCTAAATAATAAGTTAATGTTTTTGATTCATTATAATAAATGTAACTAGTTTTATCAAAATTTAAAATGGTTTTTTTTGTTTCATCTAAATTAGTAAATGGCAAACATTTATCAATAAATCTTTTACGATCATTAAAAATACAAAAATCATCAATAATACATTTATTACATTGATCATCATCTATATGAGAAATTTGATTAATTTTTTTTGACATTATTATAATAAAATAAGAAAATATATTATATATTTTATTAAATTATTTTAGATAACTAGTATAGTAAATTAAGTTTATAATAAAATTAAAAGTTTACAATATTTTTATCTCTTAATAATTTTAATAAATAGCCTAAATGCCCCCAATTTAATTGTGATAAATAATTAGAATATAATGAAAATTGTACAAATGTATCTATATCATTATAACTTAAATTTTTATTTTTTGAAATAATATTAATTGTAGTAAAATACTCATTTAATGTTTCACTTTGCCATGTTTCATATAATTTTTTATATTTTATATAGTCCGATATATATATAAGTACATTTAGTGCATTTAATATTTTAATATGATTAAATATAATAATCCAATCTGATTCTGGTATATTAGTAATTATTAATACTATTAAAAGTTTTATATTTATATTTGCATCGACTAGTAATTTTAAAAGTTCTATATTTGTATTTGAATTGACTTCTAATTGAATTATTTTAAATACTTGTAATTTAATAATTTCAAATACAGGAGACCATACAGTTTTATGAAACATAGTTTTTATTAAGTAATTTTTTATTAAATCTTCAATATGTTTTATATTTGATCCATATTTTGTATAATTATAATAAAAAAATACAGGAATCCATATTGATAAATCCCAATTAGATATTATTGAATCATCTAGTATATCTATAAATTTTAAAATAATTTGTTCATGAAGTAATACACCAAACCATAATAAATTATCAAATTTTTTTATATATATTTTATTAGTTATTATTTCATCTATAGTTCGTTCTTGAATTGGTACAATATTTAAATATAAAATTTGAAGTATTTGTACACTATTTAATTCCAATAGTATATTTTTATTATTATTATATAATTGAAATATTAATGCAATTACTGTGTCAAATAATTGTTTTCGTATATGTATAATAATATTATTATATATAGTTTCAATTTGTTCTTTTACTAACATATATTTATATACATATATTAAGCGAAGCATAAAATTATATTTATCATGAAATATCCTTATATAATTATCTATTATATCAATTATTATACTTTTATCAATATTACTAAGTAATGATGATGTTTTTTGAGTTTTATTACTTAAAAAAATATATATTATATATTCATTTAAATTACTATATATTAATTGATATGGTGAGTTTTTTAAATAAAGTATTACTTCATGTGGTTCCTTTATTAATTCTATAACTTTAACTGGTAAAGTATTTAATATATAATTATCTGTAATACCTTCAAATGATGCATGATTTTCCAAATTTAATTGTATTATATATTTTTTTTGATCAAATATTAATTCTATTTTATCTATTTTATTTTCATATTTAATATTTATTTTATAATTTATATTTATTCTACTTATCAAATTAGACATAAATGTATTATTATCAACATTATCATAATCCCATTTTATTAAATATTTTAATGCAGTTATTAAATTATTTAATGAAGGATTTATTTCAATTTGTAAAGTTTTATTCTCAAAATCATAATTACCATATTTATTATTATTTATTTTTGGTAATTCATTAATAAATATAAGCCAATCATTAATAAATTTAAAAGTTTTTTCATTATTAATATTAATAAATAAATTATTAATAAAAATATTATATTCATCATTAATAATTTCTTTAATTCTATTAAAATCATAATTATTAATTTCTTTATTCCAAAATATTACTTTTAAAAATTGGAAAATTGTATTTTCCATACAATTTCCATAATTTACATTTTTATATGTTACTGTATCATTATCATATAGTATTGGTAACTCTGGTTTATAATATATAATTAATTGATCTCGTATGTCATGTCGTACTTCAATAGTATTACTATTATTAATAATTAAATTAATAATATATTTCTTATTTAAAAATCCCCATGTATTATTAATTAAATTATTATTATTTCTATATGCTATAAATGCCATTAAAAATAATTTGTGATAGTTTGGTATAATTTGTCTAATTTTACTTACAATACTTTGAATAAAAACTAATTGTAAATGTAATTCTTCATACATTTTTGTATTTAATGTTTCTGTAATATTATTCATACTATTTTCAATATTAATTATGTCATTATAGATATCTTTATTTTTATTATCATCTTTAATATTATTAGTTTTAAATTTACTATTCATAAAATCCATAAATTGATCATCCTTATACACTTGTTTAATTTTTTTTTTATACTTAATTAAATAATATAGATTAATTAGAGAAAATTCTTTAAAAATTTCTATAATATGTTCTAATTTAATCTCTTCAAGTTTACATATTATTTCCATAATATCAACATATTTTTCACATAATAAACTTATATTAAAAATATTAAATTTATAACTTAATTTAATAAATTTATTATTACTATCAAATTGTAATATATTAGTAATAGATGTTTTTAATAAATTTAATTCTTTATTTGTTATTTCAATCTCTGTGTCTATTTTTAGTTTTTGTTTTAAATTTTTATCTAATAATTCTTTAAAATATTTATATTCATTATTATTATTTAATTTGGATTGTTCTTCTTTTATATATATTCGATTTTTAAATATTTGACTACTATAGTTTTTATTATCATTTTTAAGTTGTATATTATGTTCATCTATTTTATTTTTAATTTCATTATCTCGTGTTTGTTCTTTTAGCTTTTCATTTTTTTTTATAATATTATTATTTTCATTTATTATTTTATAAAGATTTTTATTTGCATTTTCATAATTTGCATATTTTAATTCAAATGTTTGTATTTCTTTATTAATTGTATTACGATCAATTTCTACTAATTTAAGTTGATGTTTTTTTTTTACAATGCCTTTTTTACCAGCCTTAATTTGAGCAAAAAAATAACTTGAAAAAATATTAAAAACATGTGTATAATTACAAAATAAATTTAAACCAAGTATTGGTGTTTTATCAATATAAAATCCAGAGAATAATATGTCATTATCATTTTCATTTTTCTTTATTATTGCTTTTTCTTTTTTTTTTTCTTCTTTTTCCCTTTGTTTTTCTTCTTCGTATGTTTCTTCTCTTGATTCTTCTATTGATGTATCTATTTTATTTATCATTTCATAATTTTTTATTCTTTCTTCTTTTAGTTTTCTTTCTTCTTTTTCTTTTAGTTTTTTTTCTTCTTTTTCTTTTAATTTTTTTTCTTTTTCTTTTTGTTGCGCTACTATCATTTTATTTTTGTCTGATAAAATACCATCTGATAAAAGATTAATATTTTCAAATGGTATTTTGCTTTGACATTTATGTAGTATAAATTTTTTATCTAAATAATAAGTTAACTTGTTATTTTCATTATAATAAATATAATGTGTTTTATCAAAATTTAAAATATTTATTTTAGATTCATCAAAATTATTAAATGGTAAACATCTATTAATAAAACTTTTACGACTCTTAAAATAACATAATTCATCTGGATACTGTATACATGTATTACAATTACCACGATCATCTTTATTCGAAAATTGTTGTTCATATCTATTCGAAAATCGTCGATCATCTTTATGAGAAATTATGTTTTGTGTATATTCTTCATACATTATATATATATATATATTATATATTTTAATTTTTGTTAAAATTTATGATAATACTAAAATACTTTTACTAAAAATGTATTTAACTCAGACCAGTTAATATTTTTTGTACATATATAATCTAAAGGTAATATTGATTTAATATATGTAATATTTTCTTCATTATCATCAAAAATTAACATATTATTTATATTAATTAAATATTTAAACCATGTATCATCATTAATCCATTTTTTATATAATTCTGAACTGAAAATATATTTTGTTATTGCATTATAAAAAGATTTATATAAATTAAAATCAATATTAGTAAATATATTTATCCATTCAGATTCAGTCATGTTAAAAATAACATTATTTATTAACTCATCTGTTTCTTCAAAACTATTATATTTATGTTGTAATAATTTTTCAATATTTGATAATAATAATGTATTATCACTATCTAAATCACTATTATATTTAATATTAGTATATGTATGTATTATACTGATCCATTCAGATGAACTCCAGTTATCTATTAGTGATAAATCCTCTAATATTATATTTATTAATTCAAAAATCATATTATAATCATATATTATTTTTAACCATAATTTATTACTAAATGTTCTATATAAATCATAATCTTTTAATTTTACTATTAAATATGATTTATTAATAGTATTTACATCAATATTCAATTTCAAAATATCATAAATATTATCATCACTTAATAAATCAATAATATCTTTATTATTTGCTAATTTTTGAATATTATTAGATAATTCTAATATATTATTATTATAATAATAATTATTAATAATATTATCAATAATATTATTACTAATATTACTAATATTATCAAAGTCTAAAATATTTTTATATTGAAATATTAAATAATACATTATATTATTTAATCTTTTAAATTTATTAATAAATAAATTTATTAAATATACTTTTTCACGATTATTTATTTTAGTAATATATGAATAAAAAATGTTATTATTATTGCAAAAATATAAATATATTATATATGCATTTAAATTACTAAATGTAATAAATTGTAAATCATATAAATAATTAGCTAATTTATATAAAAATTTATCATTTTTATCATTTTCATCTAAATCATTATTTTCATCAAAATCATTATAATCTAAATAATTTAATATATTATTATAATCTTCATATAATGTTCCTTCAAATGAAGCATGATTTTCATGATCTAATATTATTATATATATTTTTTCATTAAATATTAATTCTATTTTATCATAATTTACTTCACTATTAATATTTATTTTATAATCTTTATTAATTTTAGTTATTAATTGTGACATAAATGTAATATTATCATTATTATTATCATTAATTTGAACTAAATATTTTAATGCAATAATTAAATTATTTAATGTTGGTCTAATTTCAACACGTTCATATTGATTATCAAAAATATAATCACCATATATTTTATTATTAGTTATTTCAGTAATAAATTCTGTCCAATTATTAATAAATTTTAATGTTTTTTCATTATATATATCTATAAACATATTGGTAATAAATTCTTTATATGGTGCATTAATAATTTCCTTCATTTTATTTAAATCATAATTATTAGCTTCTTTATTCCAAAATAACACTTTTAAAAATTGTAAAATAGTATTTTCCATACAATTTCCATAATACATATTTTTATATGTTACATTATCATAATCATATAGTATTGGTAATGTTGGTTTATAATATTTTTTTAATGTGTCAACATCATTATCATCATCATTGTTACTGTCATTGTAACTATCATTGTCATCATCATTGTAACTATATCTATAACTATTACTTTTATGATATATATATGTAGTATTATTTATAATAAAATCATAAATATATTTTTTATTTAAATATCCCCATGTATTATTAATTAAATTATTATTATTTCTATAAGAAATAATAGCCATTAAAAATAATTTTTTATAATTTGGTATGTATTGTTCTATTTTATTTAATATAATATGAATATATTCTAATTGTAGATGTAATTCTCTATAAATATTACTATTATTTATTTCAGTTATATTATTCATATTTTGTTCAATATTAATAATATTTTTATAAATATCATTTTTATTATTACTAATATTATATAAATTATTACTTTTTATTTTATTATTCATAAATATTTTATCATTATTTATTTGTTTAATATTTTTTTTATAATTAATTAAATAATAAATATTAACTAAATAAAAATCTTTAAATATTTCTATAATATCTTCTAATGTAATATTTTTTTCATTTAATAATAATTTAATAATATCAAAATACTTTTCACATAATATACTAATATTAAATATATTAAACATATAACTTAATTTAATAAAATTATTATTATTATTAATTTGAAATATATTAGTAATTGTTTTTAATAGTGCTGATAGGTCATATTTAGTTCTTTCTATACTTTCATTTAAATTTTTAATATGTTTATTAATTGCTTTTAATTCATTATCACATTTTATATATTCTTTATTTTTTTTTAATTCTTCTAGTATTAATTTTAATTTTTGTTTATTATCTTTTAGTTTTTTTTTTAATATATCTAGTTGTTGTATTATTTTATTAGTTTTATTATATATTATTTCTTTACTTAGTTCTTTTAATTGGGTGTCTTTTAATTGGATGTCTTTTAATTGGGTGTCTTTTAATTGTAATTCTTTTAATTGTAATTCTTTTAATTGGGTGTCTTTTAATTGTAATTCTTTTAATTGGGTGTCTTTTAATTGTAATTCTTTTAATTGTAATTCATATATATTAATTTGTTTATAAATTTGTATATTTTCAGATTCAATATTATTATAGTTTGATTTTGCTTTAATATTTTCAAATATTAAATTAAAATGTTTATATTCTTCTTGTAATTTATCTAGTTTTTGTGTATTATCCATTATAGTACTATTGCAATGATTAATCCATTCACTATAATAAGTTATAAAAATATTAAAAATATGTGTATAATTACAAAATAAATAATAACCAGGTATTTCTATATCATCAATATTAAATACACTTAATAATATTTCTTCTGATAAAATATCAATATTTTGTGATGGTGGTGGTGTTGATCTAATTAATTTAATGCTAAAATCTTTTTTTAAATAATAAGTTGCAACATTTTTTTTATAAAAATAAATATAACTACTTTTATCAAAATTTAAAATATTTTTTTTTGATTCATCAAAATTATTAAATGGTAAACACCGTTTAATAAATTTATTGCGTGTTTTATGAATACATGTATTAGTTTTTACACATTTATTACATTTTTCATTATCAATATGAGAAATTTGATTAATATTATTAATCATTATTATATTAGTAAAATAAAAAAATAATTTAATTTACTAAATATATATATTTATAAGATGATTCTTAATTACTAAAATATATGCAAAAAATTATAAATATTTTAATGTCTTATAATTTAATCAATCAAAATTATGTATTAAATCATAATTATTTTTTGCATATATTTTAATATTTTCTGGTAATTCTTTATATAAATTTGTTGCATGTAAATATTCTAAAATATTATATTCAATATCATTAAAAGTATTAATATCGACCCATATATTATTTGGTAATTTTTGATAAAATTTAGTCTCTATTATATATCGTAATATTTTATTTAATGAAAATATAGTCATTAAATTATCTTGTATATTTATTTGATTAATTATATTAGATGTAAAAATTATATGTATAAATAAAATAAAAATTTCACGACATTTAATAATTTGTAACCATATATTTTCAGTCCATTCTTTATAAATGTTATATTCTTTAATTAATGGTACTAGTTTTATAAAATTTATACTAAGTCTAGCATTATTATAATTAATATAGTGTAATAAAAAATAACATAAGTTGTTAGATAATTCATTTCTTTTTATTAAATCATCAAATATTTTATGTTGATTAACTAATAATAATATATATATATCATCTGAAAATTTATTATATATATTATTTGTTAAAATAAGATTATAATAAGTATCAAAAATATTATAATTTATTAAAATTTTTACTAAATAATCAAGTTTATACCATATAATATCTTGTATTGTAAAAATTTTATCTAAATAAAGTGAAATTTGTAAAATTTTATTTACATCATTATAATTTTTTCTAATAAAATTATTATTTTTATACAATATATGATTAATTATTAATAAATATTTATTCCATGTTTCAGTATTGATCCATGAATCATATAAATGTCTATTATTAATATTTTGTAATATATATATAAAAAAATCATTTATTATATTATTTGGTTCTATAACAACATTTATATGGTCAAATATAGATCTCCATTCAATTTCAGAAATATTATTTATTATTAATTGTATAATTGTATTAATATTTGATCCTATAAATATATATTTTGTTCTTATTAATTGTTCAACTTTTGTTTTTATTGTTAAATCATTAGTTGTATTAAAAGTATAAAATATACTTATCCATATTAATGATTCACAATTATTTATTAACGATTTATTATTATTTAATAAAGCTGGATATTTTACTATTATATCTATAAAATAATTTAAAAAATAAATTATTATTGTACACCAGGTTTGATCATTAAATTTATGTAATACTTTATAATCATATAATTGTTGTATATAAAAAGATGTATCAATCTTATTATTTTTAATATATTGTAAAATTTTTTTAACATTATTAAAATTTAATACAGACATAATATTAGTATTTAGTAATAATTCATCAATTTTATCTTTATTATAGCTAAATTTTTCAGATATTATATTATTAATAATAATATCACATATTTTATCATTATTTTCTAATTCTAATATATTTTGATAATCGTTTATTAAATCATTCATTACACGATTATTTTTACTAAATAGTACAATAAATTTATTAATTAAACGTATTTTTTCATGTTGATCTATTTTTTTAATATATGTTTCAAAAAATTCGTTTTTTTCAGAAAAATATGAATATATAATATATGCATTAAAATTACTAAATGATATTAGTGAATCATTTAATTTTGTATTTTGTGCATTATCATATTTTGGTAAATTTAATATAGATCGTACTTCATCATTAGTACCTTTAAATGAAGCATGTTTATTATGTTCTAAATTTAGTGTATATATCTTTTCATTAAATTTTAATTCCAAATTATCCGATATATTTGTACTATTAATATTTATTTTATAATCTTTATTAATTTTAGTTATTAAATCAGTCATAAATTTAATATTATTTTGTTTATTATTATTTTGTTCATTATTATTTTGTTTATTATTATTTTTCCATTTTATTAAATTTTTTAATGCAATAATTAAATTATCTAATGTAGTATTTATTTCAACATTGTATCGTGGTTTAAGAAAATTATAATTACCAAATTTATTATTATTAGGTAATTCTGTAATAAATTCAGTCCAATTATTAATAAATTTTAATGTTTTTTCATTGGCAATATTTTTAAATTGATCTTCAATAAAAATATTATATTCATCATTAATAATTTCTTTAATTTTATTAAAATCATAATTATTAATTTCTTTATTCCAAAAAATAACTTTTAAAAATTGGAAAATTGTATTTTCCATACAATTTCCATAATTTACATTTTTATATGTTACTGTATCATATTCATATAGTATTGGTAATTCTTGTTTATAATATTCTTTTAATGTATTACTTTCCTTATTATAGCTTTTTGTAGTATAAGTTACAATAAAATCTTTAATATATTTTTTATTTAAATATCCCCATGTACTATTGATTAAATTATTATAATTTCTATAAGAAATAATTGCCATTAAAAATAACTTTTTATAATTTGGTATATATATTTCTATTTCATTTAGAATTAGTTGAATATAAATTAATTGTATATGTAATTCTTTATAAATATTATCAATATTTATTATAGTAATATTATTCATTTGATGTTCAATGTTAATTATAGCATTATAAATATCTGGTTTCATAAAATTATTTGTATTTTTAACAGGCATATCCATAAATTCATGTTCAATATTTTTTTGTTTTATATTTGTTTTATAATAATTAACTAAATAATAAATATTAACTAAATTAAAATCTTTAAAATTATCTATAATATCTTCAATTTCAATACTATCTTTGTATAATAATTTAATAATACTAAAATAGTTTTCACATAATAAACTAATATTAAAAATATTAAATTTATAACTTAATTTAATAAAATTATTATTATTAATTTGAAATATATTAGTAATTGTTTTTTCTAATGTAGATTGTTCTTTAATATTATATATTTTTTCTATTAAATCTCTTTTTTGTATATTAAGATCATATAAATCTTTAATACCTTTAATATATTTAGGTGTATTTAATAATATATCTAATTTATTTTGTAAATTTGTTAAATTTTCTTGTTCATAAAGATTCATTGATAATTTAAGTTTTTGTTTTATTTGTCCAATAGTTTCATTTAGATATTTATATTCGTCAGATTTATATAATATTTTATTAAGTTTTTTATGTTGCTGTATTATATTTTTTAATTGTTCTTCTAAATTATGTAATTTTAAATTTATATTTTCTTGTAAATTATTATAAAATAATTTATAATAAGTTATAAAAATATTAAAAATATGTGTATAATTACAAAATAAATAATAACCAGGTATTTCTATATCATCAATATTAAATACACTTAATAATATATCATCTATTAAAATATTAATATTATTAAATAATGGTGGTGTTGATCTAATTAATTTAATGCTAAAATCTTTTTTTAAATAATAAGTTGCAACATTTTTTTTATAAAAATAAATATAACTACTTTTATCAAAATTTAAAATATTTTTTTTTGATTCATCAAAATTATTAAATGGTAAACACCGTTTAATAAATTTATTGCGTGTTTTATGAATACATTTATTACTTTCTAAACAAATATTACAATTAGTATTATCTATATGAGAAATTTGATTTATTATCATTAAATTATATTATAAAAAAAAATTATTAATTATCATTAATTGGTAAAATATCTTGAACAATATCTTTATAACTCATCATACGCATTTTACAACAATATCTACGTAATTTTAATGATAATAATAATTCTGTTTTCTTTTGTTCTTTTTCTTCTTTTGTAAATTGTGGATTATTACAAATCTTATCTGATTCTTTTTCCCATTCTACAGTTTTTAAACCTAGAAATGTACCGCATGATGGACAAGTTAAATAAAGCATTAATAATATTAAGAATATATTTTTAATTAATTTTATTTCATTTTTTTTCTTAATTTTATTAATGAATAATAGTGAACCAAATAATAGAGAATTAAATAATAACGATCGTACAACTAACAAATCTAATAAAGATATTAAATTTAATCCAACTAAATTTAACAAAAGTTTTGAAGCTAATGAAATATTAAATAATAAAAAATTACAATCAGAATTAGATAATAATATTGATACTGAATATGCAACAGTAGATAATAATTATTATCCACATAAAGAACCATTAGATAAAATTATATTAAATATAAGAGAATTATTTTTTATTGTTTTAGAAATGATTATTGATAAAAAAAATCCAATCCCATTTATTATGGCTTCTGAAACTAGAAAATTTTCATTTGCATTATTTCTATTAATTTTTGGTTCATTATTATTATTATTATCTACTTTAATGAAATCACCATATTAAATAAAATTACTATATTAAATAAAATTACTATATTAAATAAAATTACTATATTAAATAAAATTACTATATTAAATAAAATTACTATATTAAATAAAATTACTATATTAAATAAAATTACTATATTAAATATTATATTTTGCTTTTCCTACAGGATGTTTACAATTAGGACATTTATAATTATATTCTTTTAACCATTGTAAAATACAATCGGCGTGAAATATATGTTCACATGGTAATGTTATCATTTTTTCGTCTTTACAAATATTATCAATACAAACTGAACATGGTGTACAAATATCTGTAGTAACATCAAAAATATCTAATTTTGTTATTTCATCATTATCTAATGTACATCTAACATCTTCAGATGTTTCTTCTAATATTGTATTATTATTATTTATAATAGTCATTAAATTATTAACATATATATCAATATCATCAAAAACAGTATAATTATAATTAAATAATATATTATTTAAATTATTATTAAATAATATGTTGTTTAAATTATTATAATTTATATTAAGTGGTAAATCATAATCAAGTTGATTATTTAAATTATGATTTGTTTCTGATAAAACATTATTATGTAATTCAATATCATTATAAAAGTCATGTTCTGATTCATTTGTTTGTTCTAGTTCATTTGTTTGTTCTAGTTCATTTGTTTGTTCTAGTTCATTTGTTTGTTCTAGTTCATTTGTTTGTTCTAGTTCATTTGTTTGTTCTAGTTCATTTGTTTGTTCTAGTTCATTTGTTTGTTCTAATTGAGTTGGTAGTTCTTGTTCATTGTTAATTTCATGGTCAATAATAGTATCTGGTTTTTGTTTACTATGATCACTATTTAATTCATGATCATTATTTAATTCATGATCACTATTTAATTCATGATCATTATTTAATTCATGATCACTATTTAATTCATGATCACTATTTAATTCATGATTATTATGTATTGGTATTTCATTATATGTATTAAGTACAATATTAGGTGTAATCATTTGTATTTCTTCCATTGTAAAATTAATACCATAATTATTATAAAAATTATACAATATAATATTTATTTGATTTATATTGTAACCTCTACTTAATAAATTTAATTTTATTTTTTTTATAATAATATTTTCATTTATGTATAAATCTTGATAATAAATACGTAATGCAAATATATCATCATTTTCTATTAAATTTGTCATAATTAGTATTAATGTATATTATATTAAAAATATTTATTATTCAATTTTTATATAAAATAATTGATTAAGATTTAAAAAAGATTTACTTAATATAGTATGGAATTGAATCTAGACAATATACAAACTGATTTATATATAAATTATCTTAATAATATTTTATTAGCTTGTGATAAATTAAATATAGATAATAGTAAAATACATAAATTGTTAAATGATTTAATATATAAACAAAATGATGATATAGATATTGTTGATAATATAACAGTATCTGAAAAAAATGATAATATAACATTATCTGAGAAAAATGATTATTTATATTTAAAACCATGGACACGATTAAATATTATACATAAAATTATTAAAATTAAAGAATTTGTTAATAGTTTAAATATAAATAATTTACAAGAAACAAATGACTTAAAAGATAGGCTAATAAATATTATTAAAGATAAAACTTTATCTAAAAAAACAAAGATAAATTATGATACTAATAAAGGAGTTATAATTTCAATATCTTGTTTAGCTTATACCAATAATAAATATTGTATTATATAATAAATGAACAATTAGTATAAGAAAAAATTGTTAAAAGATATTATTATAACATATATAAATATATTATAATGATTTCTAATATTGAATTAATAAATACTATTAAAAATACATCAATTGAATTTAATTCAAATAAAAAAATAGAATATAAAGAATTTTTAAATTTAATTAGTAAAGTATATAATAAATTAAAAACTGTAAATGAAAATATTAGCTACAATTTAATAGAAATAATTTTACTAAGACAATATAAAATTAATATTCAAATTTGTAATAATAATGAATGTATGCGTGAATATAATCAATTATTTAATAAAATAAAAATTCCTAAAGAATATAAAGCTTTAGAAAAACAATTTAATAAATTAAAATCAATACCACAACCAGAACAAAAAACACAAGAGTGGTTTGATTACAGAAAAGAACGTATTACGGCATCTGATACTGCGGCTGCAATAGATTTAAATCCTTATGAACCAGTTGAATCATTTATATTAAAAAAATGTGATCCAACTCATAAATTTTTAGATAATCAAAATGTTTATCATGGGAAAAAATACGAACCAATAGCAACATTATTATATGAACATATATATAATGTTATTGTTCATGAATTTGGTGCTTTACCAAGTGAAAAATATCCTTATTTAGGGGCATCACCAGATGGAATATGTTCAACTAGAACATTAGATAATAAATTTTCTAATATGTTAGGTACAATGTTAGAAATTAAATGTACAGTACTACGAAAAATATATACTAGTGGAAAAATTGAAGGTCATATTTGTCCTTTTTATTATTATTGTCAAGTACAACAACAATTAGAATGCTGTGATTTAGATAAATGTGATTTTTGGCAATGTAAAATTATAGAATATAACAGAGAAGCATATTTAAGTGATTTATGTAAAACTAAACATACAATAGGAACAAATAGTGAAAAAATAGATATTAATAATTTATATAAAAAAGGTGTTATATTGAAATTTTTACCAAAAAATTTTATACCAGAATTTGATGGAGATAATATTGAATGGAAAAGTAAATTTATATATCCACCACGGTTAGATATGAATGAATATGAATATGATCAATGGATTATAAATACATTAAATAATTGGATGATAAAATATAAAGATATTGCAGAAACACATTATTATGAAAAAATTATATATTGGAAAATAGAAGAAACACATAATGTTACAATTAATAGAGATACAACATTTTTTACTAATATATTACCTATAATGAATGATACATGGGAAAAAGTCAAATATTATAGAAATAATTTAGATAAATTAGATGAATTAAGAAAAATAATTGAAAAACGTACAAAATTTATTAAAATAGATACTAATTTTAAAATAAATAATGAATTAGTAAAAAATAAAATTTTATTTTTAGATGATAATATAAAAGATAAAGATAAAGATAAAGTTAAAGTAAATGATACATGTGGAGATTTTTTTGATTAAAAATATTATAAAATAAAAATTTTCTTTATATGTTTATATAATGAAAAACTCTAAAAATATTTTTACTGGTAGTAGAAAAATATTTAGTAATAAAAAAAGTTTAAAAAAAAAATCTAAAAAAAATATATTAAATGATGATGATTTTACACTTTCAAGTTCTGATAAAAAAAAATATGTAAATAATAATAATAATTATAATAATAATTTAAATAATAATAATTTAAATAATAATAATTTACATAATAATAATTTACATAATAATAATAATTTACATAATAATATAAATAATAATGGTAATTATGATCCTTTATTAGTAAATGCATTTATACCACTTGATCAATCTGGAAAAATACAAAACATAAATAGTATTGGTAGACTATTAGGTAGATCATCTGATATGTCAATGGATAATACTCATAATGATTTTTCACAATTAGTAAATAATAATCCTATGAATATACCTAATCAACAACAAATGGGTCAACAATTAATGGGTCAACAAATGGGTCAACAACAAATGGGTCAACAAATGGGTCAACAAATGGGTCAACAATTAATGGGTCAACAAATGGGTCAACAATTAATGGGTCATCAACAAATGGGTCAACAATTAATGGGTCAACAACAATTTATTCCTGAATTATTAAGTCCAGAATTAATGGGACATCAACAAATGGGAAATCAAGATTATACTAATATATTAAAAAACTTGAGTAATATTAATACTGTACCACGATTAATATAAATACATAATTTAATATAAATGTTTTAGTGATGAAAAACTTGGAATATTAATTAATTTATCAATAATATATGTGTCATTATTAATTTTAATTTCATTACCTAGTTCATCAATTAGAATTTTACCAATAGGAAAATTTAAATCAAAATCATAAACTACACCTGAATTTTTATAATACCAATAAAATTCAGTTTCAGAATATAAATTATCTGAAATTTTTTTAACAGCACTTATTTTTCTGACTTTAATTTTTAAAATATTTGAATCTTTTGAATTTAGACCATTATTAATCTTTTGATCATAATCTAATTTTATATTATATGCTGGTCCTATATGATCATCAAACAATGATTCTTCATTAAATTGAAAACATTTATATTTTGTTCCCATCATATTATGTGCTTTAAATAATTCACAATCTACAGATGCTTCTTTAATTGCTTCAATAAAAGATAATAATAAATTATTTTTTTTTCTTGATATATTTTCTAACTTTTCATCAGCTGTTTCTTTTCCGTTTTTACGTATCATTTTATATCTAAATACATCTACTTTTCTTTCTTCCATAGGTAGATCAGCATGATGACAAATACGGATTGCACGACCTATAACTTGTTCTATTCTTACTTCATTCCAGTAAGGTTCTAAAATATGTACTTGTCTTACATTATATAAATTAATTCCTTCCGCACCTGCCGGGGAAATCATTATAATTTTTGCCATTTGACCATATTTATTTGCTTTATTATTAAATATTATTTTATTTAAATCTCGTTGTTCTCTTTCAATAGATCCATGATATTCAACATATCTAAAATAATCATTTTTATATTTTTCTTTTGTTTTTCCATAATTATCTATTTTAAAATTATCATCTGTACTTATATTATAATATCCAAATAAATGCAAATATATTTTAAATATTTGTAATCCTTCCATTTCAACATAATTACTATAAAATAATACTGGTCCTTTTGATTTTAAAATATTAAAAATTATAGTAACCATTTTTGGCGAACATTCATATAGTTTTTCAAATAATTCTGATTTTTTTGCTTTTTTTAAAAATTTAGAAAATTTATTATTATATTTTTTTTTAAACATTTTAATATCATCTCTTAGTGTATGATTATTTTTTTTATCTTTACTATAAATATTTTTAAAATATTCTATTAATTTTTTAATAAAATGTTTTGTTGCATTTAAATATGCTCCTAATTCTTTATTTTTTTTTATTAAAGCTTTCTTTTTCTCAATATCTTTACCTTCATCAATAACTGCTGCTTCTGTATCTTTAATTCTAAATTTACCAGGTCTTGGTCTAGATTCACCATTAACTGTTTCATCTATATTTGGGAAAACAAAATTACATGATTGTCTAGTATATGCACTATATGTACTCATACTATCACCTACTTTACCACGATTCATTCTTTTAATCATTTTTTCTTTTGCTTCTTCTATTGCTTCATAAAAATTATATATTTCTTCATGGTATTCTGGCATTATAATATTTTTATAATGTACAATTTTAGTTGCAAATTTATCTGGTGTTGCACCTAAATAATAAGATACTAAACCTAAAATTCTTCTTTGAAACATATTTTTAGTATCTTCATTTAATGATGCAAAATTAGATGATGAAATATAAATTTGACTGAATATACTTTCACTTGTTGGAAATGTATCTGGTCTTAATAAATTAAATATTAATGCTAGTTCATAAGGATTATTTACTGCTGGTGTTGCTGATAATAACATTATTCTATTATTATTATTTTCTTTTTTTTCTTGTTGTATATAATCATAAATTATTTGGGCTCTTTTGCCTTTTTTCCCGGATATATTATTGTATACATTATTAATAAATCTATGGGCTTCTTCAATAATAAATAAAAATGGTTTTGAATTATCAACTTTTTTAACTTTTTCTAAAAAATCTCTATCGGCAAATGGTGAATCATAATGAACAAAATTAATATTTTTAAGTCTATCATCATAATTTTCTTTTTGTAACCAATTTTTAATATCTTTTAACCAAGGATCATTTTTTAATGCTGCTGGAATTATTAAAAATATATTCCATTTAGGTGTATAATTATATAAAATATTATATAAATTTATTGCTGTTACAGTTTTACCAGATCCTAAACCATGATATACTAAAATATCTTTAAATGGTGATGTATAATTTAAAAAATCTCCAACAAATTTTTGATATTTTGTTAATTCATTTGTTAATGTTTCTTTACATGGATCTTCGCCTTCTTTTCTAATAATTTCCGGTAATATATATTTTTTAAAATTTAACATTATCCATGATGGAAATATTCTACCATTTTCTATTAATGAAATATTTGCTCCTGTTTGGTTTGATAAATTATTATCTTTTAAATTCATTATTTGAACTTAGAAAATAATATTATAATATATTTTTAGTTTTTTACATTTTAGCTTTAGATGCTTTTTTAGAAGCTTTCTTGGAGACTTTCTTAGAAGCTTTCTTAGAAACTTTCTTAGAGACTTTCTTAGAGACTTTCTTAGATCCAGTTTTCTTAGATTTTTTAGCACCGCCAACCATTTTAGCTAATTTTTTAGAGGATTTCTTAGAGCCTTTCTTGGAGACTTTCTTGGAGACTTTCTTGGAAACTTTCTTGGAGACTTTCTTAGATGCTTTCTTAGATCCAGATTTCTTTGCGGATCTACGTTTAGCACCACCAACTAATGAGATTTTATTTTCAGCTGGTTCTTCGTCTTTATCTTCGGCAGAGGTACCACCAATTAATTGATTTTCAAGAGTTTTATTATTTTTGACAATTTTAGACATTATATATAATATAACTTACAAAATATTTTTTTTAAATTAATTATTTTTTAAAACTAAATATTTTTCATTTAAAATTTGATTTCCAGAATTATTTTCAAACTTATAATCTGGTAATGTTCCTGAAGTTCCTTTTGGTTCATATCTAAATTTTAATTTTAAACCTTTTTTTTTTTTATTATCAATTTCTAACATTGATTTACGAATTGTATCAACTGGCATACCTATGCATTTATATGTAAAATCCTCAAATGGTGTTGTATCTAATACTTTTTTATTATTATCATTTAAATATTTATTTTTTGATTGTTGTAAATTATATAACATATAATAATATATATAAGACAACTTATTATTATTTATTATATGATAATAATAATTACTTAATAAATATAAAAAAATTATCTGATTTGTACCAAAATATGTTTTTTTTTTTTCAGAATATCTATAAAAAATACATCTTGAATTGTTACCATATAATTTTAATATTAGATTATCATTATGATAATATTCAATACGTCTATCAAAAAATTCATAAAATGGTGTAAATTCTTTTGTTGTTATTGTATTTTTATATATTTTTTTTAATTTTTTATAAATATTTATTGCATCATTTTCAAAATCTATTGATATTAATTCATAAAAAGGTACATTAATATAATTACTTTTTATTTTACGAATATAGTAATTAAAAGCATAAAAACCAATTACTATATATTTTGAATTATGAATTATTAATTTTCTAATTTTTTTTAAATCATTATTTATAATATGTGGCATCTTATTTTGCTGTTTTTCAAAAGGATAATATTTTATAAGTTTTAAATACCTATTAAATACTTTATCCAATCTCCAATAAGATGTCATTGGATCTGTAAATACACGATAAGAATCAATAATCATAAAGTGTGGATGGCTTAATGATAAGCCATTAATGGATATAATAGGACAATGATCATATATATTTTTTGATAAATATGATATATCACAATAATTTATAAAATTTATAAATATTTTATATGTACCGGGATGGACTCCTTCAGAGGCTTGTATATATTTAAATTTTTTTTCATATAAATAATCACATAATTCAATTGAATCTTTTATTGGTTCAAAAGAATAAAATTCAATATCTGGTGTATCTGTTTCTTTATAAAATGCATCTACATGATTTTTTGTTTTTATTAATAAATTTTGTGCATATCCACCATATATAATTCTTTTTTTTTTTTTAATAAATTCTAATAATGCATTATAAACATTAGTACTTTCTTCAAATGTAGGTTCATTTTCAGTTTTATATTTAATCATTGCTTGTTCTTTAATAAAATCAATATTTAATTTTATTTGTTCAATATCTTCTTCTCGATACATTATTTAATATTAGAAAAAAGAATATTATTATTATTATTATTAAAACATTATTATAAAAACATTATTATAAAAACATTATTATAAAAACATTATTATAAAAACAATATTATAAAATACATAATATTATGAAAATTAAAGTATTATTTCTTATTTATTATAGATGAAAAATAATTATATTATTTTAGTAGATCGTGGTCAAGGTGATCGTATTGGATCACAAATTACATGGTATATTTGTCAAATTATTTTTGCACACTATAATAATTACTATATTGATATAAATTATATGATATATAAAGATAGCATTTTTATGCAAGCAATTAAAAAATATATTGATTTATATAATAAAGATAAAATTAAAGATAAATATATTAATTTTATTGAGACTGATTTATGGTGTCAATTAAATTCTAAAGTTGTTTGTAATATAAAATTAGATCTAATAAATTATTTTAGAAATAATTTATTTAAGATAAGAGATTATTTAGATGATTTTGCTTTTTATAAAAAATATAGTATTAATTTTAATCCTCGTGAAACTATTTTAATTCATTTAAGATTAGATGATATTAATTATGATAATAGAATAGATTATGATGGTACATACTCATTAAATTATTTTGTTGATAAAATTAATAATAATGATTTTAATTATGATGATGAAATTCAAACATATAAAAGTTTAGGTATTGTTAATAATCTAAATTTATACAATACACAAGCACCACTTGATGATAATAAAATAATAAAAGTTATTGAAAATATTAAACAAAGATATCCAATATATAAAATATTAATAGTTGCATCACCAAAAGGTAATATAACATTACCATATCCAACTATTAGATCTACTGATCCATCTATTGATTTATTTTATTTATGTAATTGCGATTTTGTTATATTATCTAAATCTACATTTGCTTTATCAAGTGTATATTTTAGTCGTGCAAAAGAAATATGGATTCCAACATGGGGATATGTTGGTTGTCTTGGATTACACACTAAATATAATAATAGTAATTTTAGATATTTTACTTAATAAATTACAATTTAATAAATTACAATTTAATAAATTACAATTTAATAAATTACAATTTAATAAATTCATCTAAATTACTTAATCTATCAGTATCATCTTTATTTAATATATTTTGTATAGTATTATTTGTAGCAACTAAAATACATTTTTTTTTTGATCGTGTTATTGCTGTATATAACAAATTAATATTATTTATTTTAGAATTATTATCTATAATTACAATTACATTATCACTTTCAATTCCTTGTGCTTTATGAATAGTTAATAAATATGCCAATTTAATTTCATTTAATTTTGTTACTTCTTTTAATCCATTATCAAATTGTACTAATATTGATTTTTTATAAATATCTTTAATAATACCAACCATACCATTTACTAATTGATTTTTATAATTATTATTTACAATAATTATGAAATCATCAACATGAAATTCTTGATCATTAATACAAATACTTTTTTTTGTATTATATGCATTATTAAATATACTTTTTAATTTCATTTCATATTTTTTAATTAATTTATTAGTAGATGTTAAAACTAATGGTAATTCAGTAAAATTTATAATATAATCATCTAATGTTAAATCTGGATTCCATATAAAACTATCACTATTTATTGGTAATTTATTATTTAATATATTATTTTGTGCATTTAATAAACCAGTTAAATTTGTACGTTGTATATTTTTTAATATAGTTACACTAAATTTTTTAGACTTTATTAAATGCTTTAATACATCACCACATGATATAGATGGTAATTGATTTGGATCACCTATAAATAATAATACAATATTATTATAATTTTTTATTTTATTTATAAATTCATTAAATATTTCAATACCAATCATTGAAAATTCATCAATAATTATTATTTTTATTTGATTATTTAAGATATTTTCAAATTCTTTTATTGGATTTGAATTAATATTATAAAATAAATATTTGTGAATAGTATATGATTGTATAGCTAAATCTTTAAAATTTTTATCTTTATTTAATCTTTCGGAAGCTTTTCCTGTTGGTGTTAAAAATAAACAACCAATATCATGCTTTATTAAAAAAATAATTAGATTTGTTAAAATAAATGATTTGCCAGTTCCAGCAGGGCCACAAATAATATTTACATTATTATTAAATAAATTTATAATTCCTTGTTTTTGTTCTTCATTAAAATTTATATTAGATATAAAATTATTAATAGCATTTTGATATGGTTCTAATATAATATCATTATTTTTAATTTCTAATAATGATTTTGCAATATTAATTTCACAATCATAATATTTTTTATAATATAAAAATTCATTATATTTAATAATTTTATTTTCATTAATTAATTTATCAATATACTCTTTTTTATTATTATTATTTAATTTATCTAATAAATCATTATAATACATACAAGTATCACCACTATTATTATATGGTTTATATAAATGTAAAATAATTTCTAATTCTAATAATTGTTCTGGTGTATAATTAAGTGATTCTCCTATTTTTTGTATACTTTTAATTCCAAAAGTATCAATTTCTAATAATTCAATTAAATTTTCTTTTATAGCTTTAATAATTTTTTCATTTTTGTTTTCATAAAATAATATTAAACTATCTATTTGATTTTTATTTAATTTAATATTATTTTCTTCAAAAAAATTCATTAATTCATCATTATAATAAAAACGTTCAATTAAATAATTATTATAAATAGTATATATAAAATCATCAATCATTATTACTTTTTTATCCAAGTCATTCCATAAATTTTTATTACATAAATCTTTAATAAATTCATCAGTTAATAAATTATTAAAAATTTCTTTTAATCGTATAGCTTGATATTTTTTTTCTATAGGCAAACTTATTTTTATTTTTGCATTATTTATTTCATAATTATTATATTGATTATTATAAGTTGGTATACCTTCAATATGCGCATAATCTCCTTCTATTACAGTACAATTTGTATTACCTTTTATAGTATAATTATTTAATTCAAATATTATAAAAAATGAAATATCTTTTTTAATTATATATTTAATTTTTCTTATTGTTCCTTCTAATTTCATTATTTAATATTATTATTTAATGTTTATAATAAAATAATATATGGAATTTAATTTGATGGTACTTGGTAGATTAAATAATTAGCTGTAAAAATATATAAATTTATATGAAAATATATTGATTTTTTTTAACATAATTATATGTATTATATATGATGGTAATTAGTAGGATAAATAAATATTTGAATATTTTATTATACATATTTAGTTGTAATATTCCAAATAGTTAGTAAGACAATTATTTTATTAAACATTTTGTTAAAAATATTTAGGTGTAATATCTATGATGGCCTTTAGTAGGACAACTATTTTAATGTTTATTTTGTTAAAAATATTTAGGTGTAATATACATGATGGTATTTAGTAGGACAATTATTTTAATGTTTATTTTGTTAAAAATATTTAGGTGTAAAAATATAAATTTATATCAAAATATATTGATTTTCTATAAACATAATAAAAAAAATTTTTTTATAGCATCTCTCCGCCAACTTTTTTTTTTAACATCACTTTTATCACTTTTTGGAAATCATTAAAGAATACTAAATAAAAAAGTGATTTTTAATAAAAAAAGTTGATGGAATTAGTAGGACACTTTTAAATATATATAATTTTAATACATTTTTTAGGTGAATTTACTACATAAAGTAGTAAAATATCCAAGTAAATAAAAAGTAAACAAAAGTAAATACAAAGTAAACAAAAAGTAATCATTTATTTTAAATTAGATATACCTACTAAAAAATATCTGAAAATAAAGTTGATGGCGATAGTAGGACAACTATTTTAATGTTTATTTTGTTAAAAATATTTAGGTGTAATAT
>Ga0214923_10001385_pt1 | contig 34555 bp, 27 predicted proteins | sample LL1510_MetaG_FD_177993 | JGI IMG/M metagenome (GOLD analysis project Ga0214923, IMG submission 177993) | Freshwater microbial communities from Lake Lanier, Atlanta, Georgia, United States - LL-1510 | ecosystem: Environmental > Aquatic > Freshwater > Lake | place: USA: Georgia | collected...
CATGGACGATGCTTAATTCAACGCCTTGCTGAATGGCTGCAATCGCTGCAGGTACGGCAACTTCACCATAGGGAATATCGGATGCCAATGCATTGCGGATCGTAGTGCCACCGCCTGCTGAGGTGATGAAACCGCTAACCTCAAGTCCTGCCATTTCTTTAAACCACCCCTTGTCTTTGGCAACCGCAAAGGGCACGCCATACATGCCTTGGCCAAAGTGCGTGACGGTGAGATCGATGGCATAGGCGAGATTACTTTGACTTAAGCAGGCGACACCCGCAGACCATGCAACTGTCTGTTTTAAAAATTGCCGCCGGATTAATACTTGCATGGGTCTCACTCCTGTTGTTGAATGTACGCGATGAATTCACGAAGTATGAATGAAGGAGAATCGAATCATGGCACTGCCCCTTGAAGGCGTTCGCGTTTTGGACCTTACCAGCGTGATGGCTGGTCCGTATTGCAGCATGTTGCTTGGCGATATGGGTGCCGATGTTGTCAAAATTGAATCGTTTCCTGATGGCGACACCTCACGCGGCTTCACGCCTCAGATCCAAGGCGAATCTTATTGCTTCACTGTACTCAATCGCAACAAGCGAAGCCTTGCCATCGATATGAAATCGGCAAAGGGTCTTGGCATCGTGCAGCAATTGGCGAAAAGCGCCGACATCGTCACCGAGAATTTTCGCCCCGGGGTGGTGAAGAAACTTGGCCTTGATTATGAGCGACTGTGCAACGATAACCGGGGACTTGTTTACGCCTCGATGTCTGGTTTTGGCCAAACCGGACCCTATGCCAGCCGTGGTGGCTACGATATTGTTGCCCAGGGTATGTCGGGGATCATGATGATGACCGGAGAGCCGGGCGGTCGACCCGCGAAGGTGGGGATCGCGATGAACGATATCGCAAGCGGTGTCACCGCACTTTATGCGATTTTGGGGGCCTACATCAGTCGACTGCGTTTTGGGCAGGGGCAGTATGTGGAGACCTCATTACTTGAGGCGGGCCTTGCCTGGTCCCAATGGGAGTTTGGCGCTTTCTTCGGTGCGGGTGAGCTTCCGGGCCCGATGGGTACACGGCACCGCCGCGCTGCACCCTATCAGGCTTATCGAACCGGCGACGGTTATGTCACCGTAGGGGCCAATAACGAAAAGCTTTGGCGCGCGTTTTGTGATCAGGTTTGTAGCTGCCCGCAATGGCTTGCAGATCCCCGTTATGCCAGCAATGCGCTTCGGGTTGAACATGCCGACGCCCTGCAAGCCGATATCGAAGCCGTTTTTGTCAAGCACCCGACGGCGTATTGGGTCGAAGCGCTCGATGCTGCCGCAGTCCCAGGCGGACCAGTCTATGGCTACGAACAAGTGTTTGACGATCCACAGATCAAGGCCCGGGACATGGTCCTTGAAATCGAGCATCCGATCATGGGAAGCATCAAGACGATGGGCTCGCCGGTAAAAAGCAGCGGCGCGTTAACCTCGATTCGCCGTCCTGCGCCCTGGTTGGGCCAGCACAGTGCCGACGTGGTGAAGTCACTTGGTTTTGATGATCAGGCCATCAACGATTTGTTCAATGCCGGGGTGATTTACGATCGTTTTCGACATGATCCGCGCCGCGCCGGTCCGCACCCTGACGATCTGCACGCCGACGGTCCGCAGCGCCTATGAGACGACCATCGCCGTCTTGTTGCGCTTAGCCCTGCCGCTGCTGCTCGAGCTCAGCTTGGGCGTTGCAGCGGGCGTTCTTGGGACTGTCCTGGCGGGACAGATGGCCGATGCCTCGGCGGCCGCTTTTGCCCTTGCCATGCAGTTTTTCCAGACGGCCTTTTTGCTCTTTCGTGTGGTGGGCGCTGGCATCAGCGTGGTGCTTTCTCAGCGACTTGGCTATCAGGATCCCATCGCTGCAGAAGTCGCGGCGAGAACCGCGCTCGTGGCAAGCTTTGTCATGGGGCTGCTTGCCGCTTTTGTTTTATGGTTTGGATCGGATCAGTTATTGATTCAATTCCAGGTGCCTGAGGAGGTCCGCCTGCAGGCAAGACCCCTGATGCAATGGCTTGCCCCATGCGTCTTACTCGACGCTTTGGTGGTAGCGATGGCCTCGGTCATGCGTGCCCACCTCTTTGCAGTGCAAAGCTTACGCGTCATGATCGTGATGCACGGACTCCATTGGCTGATGGCATGGCTGCTTATGGAGGGCGGCTTTGGACTGAGCGGCTTTGCCATGGCATCGATGCTCTCACGCTTGCTGAGTCTCGTCTTGCTCACCCGTTGCTGGGAGCGATATCTCGGCATTGAACACATTTGGCTGACGACGCCGACACTTGACCGTGCCGCCTGCTACGCGATTTTGCGCATTGGACTACCCGGTGCGGCCGAGAACGGGGTGTGGCGCCTTGGTTTCATGGCCTCTATCGCGGCAGCATCCCAACTTGGGACAGGATCGCTCGCCACACAGGCCTATGTGTTGCAATTCAATACCGTGATCTTGCTGGCGGGTTTTGCGATGGGACTCGCGGTTGAGATTCTGGTCGGGCGCCTGGTCGGTGAAGGTCATTTGAAGCGCGCCCACGCCTTAGTGCGCCGTGTGACCTGGGCGGGCTTGCTCGTTGCGGGGTCTGTGTCGATCGTGGTTGCACTGTCGGGCCCTTGGTTGGTACCACTGTTAACCCAGGACTTGAGCATCCGTAGCGAGGCCATTCGATTACTTTGGATCTCGGTGCTGCTTGAAACCGGGCGCAGTTTCAATCTGGTGCTATTGGGTTCGCTCAGAGCGGTAGGCGATACAAGGTATCCGCTTTACTCTGGGATTCCTTCCGTGCTGCTCTTGCTGGCAGGCGGTAGTTGGTTGCTTGGTGTGCACTGGGCTTGGGGGCTCGCTGGTATTTGGCTTGCTTACGCTGCCGATGAATGGGCAAGAGGGCTCTTGCTTTGGCGTCGATGGTTGACGCTTCAGTGGTTGCCTGCTGCTCAACAAGTGATTCGGCGGATGCGTGCAGAAAAAAAGAGGGGCCTGTGAATGAGGCCCCCGCCTGATGGTTTTTGCTGCATACAGCCAAGAAAGCCTGCAGGGTCAGGGCTTACGAAGGCTCGCGGCTTACTTCAGTGCTACCGAAAATCCGCGTTTGATCGCCGGCCGGTCCATCATGCCTTGGTACCATGCCTGCACATTTGGAAAGTCGGCCAAATCGACTTGATGGCGCTGATGGCGCCACACCCACCCCAAAATCGCAAAGTCGGCGATTGAGATTTCTTGGGCGAAGTAGGCTGTTGCGGCCAGGCGACGATCCATTACGGCGTAGAGTCTCCGGGTTTCGCGACTGAATCGTTGTAAACCATAGCGCTGGTCTTCGATTTTCTCGAGACCAAGAAAGTGGTGGACCTGACCCGGCATCGGACCAAAGCCACCCATTTGAAACATCAGCCATTCGTAGGCTTGAACGCGTTGCCTGGGGTCTTGCGGCAAAAAGCGCTTGGTCTTCTCAGCCAGGTATAAGAGGATCGCACCCGATTCGAAGACATGAATCGGTTCACCATCGGGACCATCAAGATCGGTGATGGCCGGGATTTTATTGTTGGGGCTGATCGCTAAAAAGCTCGGTTCAAACTGCTCATCTTTGGTGATATCCACCACTTTGACCCGGTAGTCGAGTTCCATTTCCTCCAATGCAACCGAGATCTTGCGTGCGTTTGGGGTGTCAAAAGCGAAAAGCGTTATGCGTGCCACGTCGATTTCCTTGAAGATGCGAGACAGCGCCTATGCTAACCGGTCGCGCGAGCTGCACACGGCAGGATCGGGACCCTTGGGCGCCAGTATGTCGGGATCAGGCCGACTGATGGATAAAGCATCGATCTTTTTTTAACGAGGGGGTGGGCATGAGACTGGCATGTTCTGAGGTTGAGTGGCAATTGCGCTGTGATTTGGCGGCTTGTTATCGATTGATTGCCCTCCATGGCTGGGATGATTTGGTCTTCACTCATATTTCTGCGCGCATTCCCGAGACCGATCATCATTTTTTGATCAATCCCTACGGCATGATGTTTGAAGAGATCACTGCCTCAAGTCTTGTGAAGGTTGATATGGCGGGTCAGGCTGTTACGCCCAGCGCCTATCCGGTGAATCCAGCCGGTTTTGTGATTCATTCTGCCATTCACGCGGCACGCGATGACGTGATCTGTGTCTTGCACACCCACAGCACCGCCGGTGTTGCTGTCGCTGCCCAAGCACAGGGTTTGTTGCCTATTTCCCAGCAGGCCTCGGTTGTCTTGGCGGGTCTTGCCTATCATGACTACGAAGGACTTGCCGTACGTGATGATGAGAAAAAGCGTTTGCAGGCCAATTTGGGCTCAAAGCAAGCGCTGATGCTGCGTAATCATGGTTTATTGACGGTTGGGACGAGTATTGCCGCTGCTTATTTGGCGATGTTTACGCTGGAGCGGGCCTGCCAGATTCAGCTTGCGGCCCAGGCAGGCGGCGCTGAGCTGCTAACCATCCGCCGACATATTCTCGAAGGAACAGCACAGGCTGTGAGCAAAGCAACAGCTGGCATGGACGCAAGTGTCCTGGTCTGGCCAGCTTTGCTTCGCCGTCTGAATCGATTAAATCCCGGCTACGATCAGTAAATCAGGCGATAGCCTTTAGACTTGGCATCAAGCTAAGACCAAAGGCTTCAGCGATCAGCCGATAAGAGTACTTTCTCGCCTGATGGTCGTGGGTCCATGTGTTGATCACGATTTCATCGAGACCAAGCTCGGTCGCGAGTTTGGTTATTTTTTCAGCAACCTGATGGGCATTCCCCACCATTGCCTTGCGCCTTAAAGCATCAACCGTTACCTGCTCAGCCCTGTTGTAGGGATAGCGCGCCGCTACTTCTGGCGAGACCAAGGGGTTGCGTTTTCCCTGCTCAAAGCCAACCCGCCAGAGTTCTCGTGTTTTGAGCAAATGCCTGGCTTCCGCCTCGGTGTCAGCAGCAAGTGCCCAGACGCAGATCGTCGCATAGGGCTCCGGGAAGCGCGCGCTGGGCCGGTAGTGCCGCCGATATAAATCTAAGGCGAGTTCAACCCCGCTACCTTCAGAAAAGAAGTAGGCAAAGGCATAAGGCAGTCCCAAATAGGCGGCGAGCTGAGCACCATAATCGGAACTGCCGAGGATCCACATCTCGGGCCAAGTCGGGCCCTGTGGATGCGCTTTCACGCTTCCAAAGGGGTGATCAGGCTGCAGTGCGGTGCCGCTAACCCAAGCTTGCAGATCCAGGATCTGGTTGGGGAATTGATCGGCACCTAAACCATAAGGATTGAGCGCCATGGCGGTGAGTCGATCGGAGCCGGGCGCGCGTCCCAGACCAAGATCAATTCTTCCCGGAGCAAGCGCTTCAAGGACTCTAAATTGTTCTGCAATTTTAAGCGCTGCGTAGTGGGGCAGCATAACACCGGCGCTGCCAATACGAATCTTCGATGTCTTTGCAGCGATCGCAGCCATCAGCACTTCGGGTGCGCTACCGACAATACTGTCGCTGTTGTGATGCTCGGAAACCCAATACCGCTTGTAGCCAAGCGTTTCACAATATTGAGCAAGGTCAAGGCTGTTGACAATGGCTTGCGACTGCGGTGCTTCGGCCGTGGCAATACTCTGATCCAAAACAGATAAGGCGAGTGACTTTCTCATCGTGAATGCCGTTTAACGAATCAACGTTGCGTAGTGTCCTTAGGATCCTGGTTTGGGGGCCTTTGGTCTTGATCCTGCTGATCACCTTCGCGTCGAATCAGCAAGAGGTTACGCACATAAACAATAAGCCCAAAACCCTGTCCGAACATGAACACCGGATCCTCGCGCCAAACCGCATAGGCAAAGAGGGTAGCACCACCGGCGATACTGAAATACCAGAAAAGTTTCGGTACCACGCTTTTTCGTGCGCGCTCACTCGCAATCCACTGCACAAGAAAGCGAGCGGAGAAGAGCGCTTGACCGGCAAAGCCGACCGCAATCCAGAAGGTCTGAGCCGAGATATTCATGCTGGCGCGATCTGGGTCTGTGTGAGTTCGACCTCCACGAAGGCAATCGGGTGATCGCATCCATTAATCACGTTATGGGCAACCCCGGCCTTTCGAAAATACGACTGGCCGACTTTCAGCGGGAAGCGAAGTTGCTCGGTTCCAGTATCAATCAGCAATTCGCCGTCGCTAGCAGGCACCACCAGATAGTCGTGCTGGTGCACATGCCAGCCTGTTTCGGCGCCGATATCAAAGGACCATAAGGTTGAGCGCAACTGCTGTTCGTCCACTTGCACGCTTGCCGTCGCTTGCGGACGCATGGGCCGCGGTTGGCTCGAATCTTCCGGTTTTGTCATAGCTTAAACTCCCATTGAATACGCCAGTTAATATAAGACTGGTTGACGTTTGTGATCTCCTGCCTTAAGGGGCCGACGAGCTGCGACCTTGTCGTCACAAAGTCGATGGGATGCAAATTGCTGCCGCTCAAGCGCAGCTGTGAGTTTGGTGAAAAAATCCATAATGCATAAGCATCCCATACCCGTTTGAGGCCTGTACGCAATATGGCACTTTCTTCGCTACGCGTTTCAAAACCAGGTGTGATGTTCAGATTGCCGCCAAGACGTAAAGGTGTTTGCCGGAAACGGTGATCAAGGCCAATATTGCCCGTCAAACGCGGCTGCTGATCGAGTCGGTTATTGGGTCCGAGTACCGACTTCACTTCAGAGTTGAAACGACTCAGATTGCTGCGAATTTCGGTACGAGGTGCGCCGGACCAAATCTGATCAAGCCTGAATTTCGCTTCAAGTTCTATACCTTGCGTATAGGCCTCTCCAACATTTTGCATCCGACTGACCCATCGCTGCGCAGGGGAATAACTCACTGTTTCAAGACTTATGACATTACGCATATAGTCCTGTATTTCGCGATGAAAGAGATTGATGCTGACACTGCCACCCTCGCGTAAGTAGCTTTCAAAAGCGAGATCAACACCGGTGGCAAGTTCGGGTCGCAAATTCGGGTTGCCGGCACGGTCCGGATTAACCACCGTATTTGCACCGCTGACAGGGTAGCGCGGGTCGACACCTGGCCGGGCTATCAAAGACGCCAGGGTGGGAGACTTATAGCTTCGTGTGAGGCTGAGTCGAACCTGATCCCGCGCCTTTTCATCGGGCTTCCAGACGGTGTGAAACAGCGGTGTCCATACGGACGATTGATTCTCCGGGGTGATGCCCGCACTTGCTTCGCCTTTGGTACGAATCGCTTCCCAGCGCAGTCCCGCATGGGCAGCCCAATTGGGCGAAACAGCCCATTCATCTTGTGCGTAGGCGGCAAGCCGTTGACTGCTGGCTTTGAGGTTATCGCCAAACTCAGTCAGGATCGGTAAACCATCTTGCGTTTGGCGCTTGCTTTCCTCGCGCCAGGTCGGCGCCCATTCAAGCCCTGCAACCAGACTATGGTCATTGTCGAGCACTTTTGAGAGCTTGCTGCTGAAGGTCAAGCTTTGCTCTTCGATCTGACTATCCTCCTGGGCGGTTCGAAGCAGGCGTCCATCCCGATTGAATTCCTGCCTCGCATTGTCACTTCGATTGACCCATGCCGAGCTTGCGCCATTGAGTTCAAGCCGGGTGCCAGCACCCAGGTTGCGTCTGAGTGTGGCATTGAGCCTGCCCACGGTAAAGTCGCTACGACCCTCGCTTTGACCGACATCGTAAAACGGGGAGGCAACCGGATCGGGACTGCCACTGAGTTGCTTTAAGCTGAATGAGCGCTTGTTGTCACCTTGGGCATGAAAAATCGACGGTATCAGCAAAAAAGTCTCACCCATACCGCCGCGCTGCTGCAGGCGGGCTGTGAGATTGAGGCCATAGCGGTGATTAACGCTAAACGTTTCTGAGCGCTGAGAGCGAATAACTTGTTCGTCGTCAGTGCTGACATCCCGGGTTTCAGCAGCATCGCGCTCCTGGCGGTTTGCAAAAAAGCTGCTCAGAGACAGGTTATAAATCCAACGATCGTTACTGTTATTATAAGTCCATGATAAGCCCGGCGAGGCGCGGCCATTTTCCAGGCCAAGACCAAGGCGCAGATCATTAAGTCGGCGGACAAAACCTTCACGGGTAATGATATTGATCGTGCCGCCGATGGCTCGTGCACCGGTCTCAGCGGTCGGTGCACGCAAAATCTCAATGCGCTCGACTTGCTCCGGTGTCAGTGAGTCGATCGAAAACCCGGGCGGGGTGCGCTGACCGTCGATCAAAATCTGTGTATAGCCTGCTCCAAGACCGCGCATGCGAGGTGGGCCGCCGCGGCCTGGCGCACCACCCAAGGTGATGCCGGGCAGTCTGCGCAAAACTTCTGAAACATTTGAATCGCCGAATTGTTCGATTTGTTCCCGTCCGATGACGATTTTGGCGGCGGTTGAAAATCGGCGTTGATCCTCGTCGCTGAGTCCTTGCCCTCGCACTTCGATCCGATTGCCAGTTTCAGGCTTGGGGGATTGGGACGGCGCTTCGCTGTTTTGGGCCACGCAAGGCAAAGGGCTAAACAGAAAAGCGGTAACAAAGAACGCCTTAGCGCGAAAAGCCAGCATGAAAGCCCCGAAAAAGGACAGCAAAGCGACTATTGTGTCATCAATCGATACCGCCAAGTTTGCGCTTGTAAGTTCGCCCTAAAATCTTAAGTGCCGGACATGGTGATTCGCCCCCCGGGGCTGGGACGGGCATCAAAGGGCAAAAATGGAGTTAAAGCATGCATCCTCGTGTCGAAGCAGTGACAGCACGGATTAAGCGGCGCAGCCAGGCGACGCGAGACGCCTATCTCGAGCAAATTGCCGCCGAGCGACGCAGGCCGCCGATCCGTGACAGCATGGGTTGCGCCAATCTTGCGCACGCCTGGGCGGCGATGCCCGCCGCGGATAAGCTCAGACTAAGGCTGGAGCGTGCGCCTCACCTTGCGGTCATAAGCGCTTATAACGATATGCTTTCTGCACATCAGCCCTATGCCGCTTACCCTCAGCGTATCCGGCAGTGGGCTGCGCAGCGCGGCGCCAGCGTGCAGTTTGCAAGCGGTGTGCCGGCGATGTGCGATGGTGTTACCCAGGGACGCCGAGGTATGGAACTCAGTCTCTTATCGCGTGACCTGATTGCCCAAGCGACGGCGATTGGGCTTTCGCATGAGGTCTTTGATGCCAGTTTATGCCTTGGCGTTTGCGACAAGATCGTGCCGGGTTTACTCATTGGATCCTTGCATTTTGGCCATTTGCCGACGCTATTCATGCCTGCAGGACCGATGCCTTCGGGCTTATCGAATCAGGAAAAAAGTACGATCCGTGAGCGCTACGCTCAGGGCCTCCTGGGGCGTGAGCAATTGCTCGATGCTGAATCACAGGCTTACCACGCACCTGGTACCTGTACCTTTTATGGCACGGCCAATAGCAATCAGATGCTTCTGGAGGCCATGGGTTTGCATGTGGCGGGCGCTGCCTTTGCGATGCCCGCGAGCATTGAGCGACTGCGCTTTGATGAGGCGGCTGTTTCAAGTCTGATCGATCAACTTAACGCTGTGCGTGCTGGTCGTGTAAAGGCTTTAGGTATTGGCGAATTGGTCGATGAGCGGGTGATTGTGCATGCCATGATTGCCTTATTGGCAACAGGCGGCTCGACCAATCACTTGATTCACTGGGTTGCGGTTGCCAAGGCTGCAGGTATTTTGATTGATTGGGACGACTTTGATGCTTTATCGGAAGTCACGCCGCTTCTTGCGCGGGTCTATCCGAATGGCGAGGCCGATGTTAATGCCATGCAGGCTGCAGGCGGTCCGCTATATATTCTTGCACAACTTCTCGATGCAGGATTGCTGTTTGGTGAGGTATTCACCGCGACCGGGGAGCGCATGGCCGATCGGTTGCAGGCTGTCAGTCGACAAAGTGCAAACGAGGCCGTCCTGCGTCCTCATTCGGACCCTTTTGACCGGCAGGGGGGGTTACGGCTGCTCCAGGGTAATTTGGGGCGCGCCGTGATCAAAACGTCTGCGGTTCCCGAGACCAACTGGGAGCTATGTGCCCCTGCCTTGGTCTTCGAAACCCAAGAAGCGTTCTTGCGTGCCTTTGAGGCTGGGGAGCTCGAGCGTGATTTTGTGGCAGTGCTCAGAGGGCAGGGGCCCAAAGCGAATGGGATGCCCGAATTACACAAGCTCACGCCACCGCTTTCGGTATTACAAAGAAAAGGATTTCGGGTGGCGCTGGTTACCGACGGTCGGATGAGCGGCGCATCGGGTAAGGTACCTGCAGCGATTCATCTGTGGCCTGAAGCGCGGGACTCAGGGCCTATTCAATGGCTTCGCAACGGCGATTTGATTCATCTCGATCCAAAACAGGGAAGCTTGCGATGCCTTGTGCCCGACGGTGAACTCAAGCAACGACGCGACAGCACTCAAGCGCAAGCAGATGGGCCAGGGCAAGCCGATGAGGGCAGTCTGGGGCGGGCTTTGTTTGAGCGTCTGAGGAAACAGTTATCCAATGCAGAACAAGGAGCATGCAGTTGGTGAGTCAAATCAAACACGGCTCGGCGCTACCAGCAGTGTTCAAAGCGATGTTGTCGCGCGGTCCTGTCGTGCCGGTGATCGTAATCAAGGACATTAACCAAGCGTTGCCGCTCGCGCAAGCGCTTTGCGAGGCGGGACTTGGTGTTCTGGAGATCACGATGCGAAGCGAATGTGCACTGGATGCCATCAGCGCTTTGCGGCACCGCTTTCCGGATTTGCTCATCGGTGCAGGCACCCTAAGACTTGTTGAGCAAGTGCGCCAGGTGGTGAACGCCGGCGCGCAGTTTGCGGTGAGTCCGGGTTACGACCAGGCGCTTGGTGCGGCTTGTCGCGAGCAGGGGCTTGATCTTCTTCCAGGTGTTGCGACAGCGGGCGAGCTGATGCAGGCAAATCGTGATGGATTCTATTTTGTGAAGCTTTTCCCCGCTGAAGCGATCGGCGGTCAAGCGCTTGTCCAATCACTGGCGAGCCCGTTTTCCGAAACGCTATTTTGTCCAACAGGCGGTATTGATGCGGCAAAAGCTGTGGGGTATTTGGGCTTAAGTAATGTGGCCTGTGTGGGTGGCAGCTGGATGATCCCTGCCACATCGCTTGCTAACTCGGATTGGACGGTGATTCGAAACTTAGCGCGTCAGGCACAAAGCTTGGCGAGAGCCTTTGCAGGCTAGCGCTCCTCGGGCCAGGTAATCCCTTCTCGGGCGGTCAAGGCACTGGCTGCTGGTGGACCCCAGGTGCCAGCGGCATAAGGTCTGCAGGTTTCTGGGTGTTGGGCCCAGGTATCAAGAATGGGCATCACCCATGACCATGCTGCGCGTTGCTCATCAAAGCGCACAAACAGATCGAGGCGACCCGCAATCACTTTGCGAAGTAATCGCTCGTAAGCCTCGATGCTCTGGGCTCCAAAGGCCTCTTTAAAGTCTAAGTCCAGGGCCACCGGTGCCAGCCGGCCTTGTTCTGCCCTGTCGCGGCGAGACGCTTTGGCGAGCAAATGAAGTTCGATCGAGTCCTCGGGTTGGAGCCGAATGACAAGGCGATTGTTTTCAGAGCCTAGCGGTGTTTGAAAAATCGGGTGGGGTACGGGTCGAAAATTAATAACAATTTCAGCACCCCGTGTTGCCAGGCGCTTACCGGTCCGAAGAAAGAAAGGAACACCTGCCCAGCGCCAGTTCTCGACTTCAGTTCGGATCGCGACGAAGGTTTCAGTGCTGCTTTCCGGGTCGACGCCTGGCTCATCCCGATAGCCCTTCACGGGTATGCCCGCGATACTGCCTGCCCGATACTGGCCACGGACGGCATACTGTGCAACGTCGGCCGCACTGAAGGGCTTCAGGCTGCGCAAGACCTTGAGTTTTTCATCGCGCACCGAATCAGCGTCGTCGCTTGACGGCGGCTCCATCGCGACCATGCAAAGCAATTGCAAGAGGTGGTTCTGGACCATGTCGCGCAAGGCACCGCTATGGTCATAATAAGCGCCACGTTTTTCAACCCCAAGGTCTTCGGCAATCGTGATCTGGACGCTCGAAATCCACTCGCGTCGCCACAGCGGCTCAAAAAGCGAATTACCAAAACGCAAAGCGATCAAGTTTTGTACCGATTGCTTACCCAGATAATGGTCAATTCGGAAAACCTGTTGCTCACTAAACACCGAAAGAACGGCTTCGTTGATCTCAATGGCCGACTTCAAATCGTGCCCGAGTGGCTTTTCTAGAACGATGCGAATCGATGGACGGTTTAAGCCTGCCTTGCCCAGTGAGAGACAGATTTGGGTAAAGAGCTGGGGTGAGGTCGCGAGATAAATGACAACAGCATCGGCTGCCTCCCGGTCAATCCAGTCGCGAAGCCTCGTATAGCTTTCAGGATCGGCGAGGTCCATCGGCAGATAATGCAATTGTTTGGCAAACTGCGCGAAAGCCTGACTGCAAAAGGGTTCGCTCCATGGCAGTTCGGCGAAACGATCTCCAAGCCACTTGCGATAGCTGGCATCGTCGTGACGCTCTCTTGCGGCGGCGAGGATGCTTCCTTCTGATGGCAGCGCACCGTGTCTGAAAGCCTCATACATCGCGGGCATCAGCTTGCGCCACGCCAGATCACCAGTACCGCCAAAGAAGATTACTTTATACGCCATGTCAAGGCTGGCACTATACGCATTGTTTTTTGCTTTGTGAATCGTTGATGAAAAGGCATGCTACAGAGTCTGGTCGCGCCATTGTGATCGGTGCAGGGCACAACGGTCTTGTTTGTGCTTTTTATTTGGCAAAGGCGGGCTGGAGCGTCGATGTTTATGAAAAGCGAACCGTGTTTGGCGGGGCGGCAATCACCGATTGTTTTTATCCTGGTTTTCGTAACTCGATTGCAAGCTACACCGTGAGCTTGCTTGATGAACAAATCATCAAGGATATGTGCTTGCGCGAATTGGGTTTAAGAATCGTTGAGCGACCCTTATCGAATTTTTTGCCGCTCGAAGATGGGCGGAGTCTGAGCGCTGGCGGTGGACTGGCATCAACCCAGGCTTCGTTTGCAAAGCTTTCAGAAAAAGATGCCTTGGCACTGCCTGCTTATTTTGCTCAACTCGAAGCGATGGGAAACGCACTGGGTCGGCTGGCCAGGGAAGCGCCCCCTGCCTGGCAACAAGGAACATCTTGGCACGACTGGCTATTGAGTGGCGCCGACATGCTGGCCAGGCTTCGGGACCTCGCCGGGCTCAGCGCAGCAGACCGTCAGGTCTTGCTTCGATTGATGTGTGATAGTGCTGAAGACCTCTTGTCGCAATGGTTTGAGAGCGATGCGGTCAAGGCCTTGTTTTCCTTCGATGCAGTGGTCGGACATCTGGCTACACCGCGTATGCCGGGCTCAGCCTATGTTTTGTTGCACCATTGTTTTGGCGGCGTTAATGGCAAGCAAGGTCAGTGGGGACATGCTATTGGCGGCATGGGGGCGATCACGCAGGCGATGGTAGCGGCATGCGAGCAACTCGGGGTAAGACTGCATCGCGATTCGCCGGTAAAGCGCATTTTAAGTCAGCAAGATCGCGTGCTGGGAGTCATGCTTGAATCTGGAGCGATCAAAGAAGCAGAAGTGCTAGCCTGCAATGCGCACCCGCTCATCATGAGCCAACAACTGCTCGAAACTGCCGATCTGCCCCGTGATTTTCAAACCGCCATGACACACTACCGATCCGAATCGGGTAGTTTTCGCATGAACATAGCCCTGAGTGCGTTACCTCGATTCAGCGCGCATCCCGAAGCAGGGCCTCATCATGCAAGCGGCATCATTTTGAGCCCGAGCCTGCAATGGATGGATCAGGCCTATCGCGACGCCGTGGACAAAGGCATGGCAGATCGGCCGATTGTTGAAATGCTTATCCCGAGTGTGGTCGACGATTCGCTTGCACCCGAAGGTTGTCATGTCGCAAGTTTATTTTGTCAGCACTTTAGGCGCCATCTGCCTGGTCGTTCATTGTGGGACGAGAAACAGAAACAAGTCGCTGTTGAGTCCGTGTTTCAAGTGATCGAGGATTTCGCGCCGGGCTTCAGGCAGTCGGTGATTGGCTATGCCGCACATTCGCCGCTCGATCTGGAGCGTGATTTCTCCTTGATTGGCGGCGATATTTTTCACGGGAAAATGAGCTTATCCCAGCTGTGGGCCGCCCGACCTCTACTCGGTTGGGGTGCTTATCGGATGCCGCTTCGCGGCCTTTACCTCTGCGGCGCCGGGGCCCACCCCGGTGGTGGCGTCAGCGGCCTGCCGGGCCGCAACGCAGCCCGACAAATCCTGCTTGATCGTCAGACAATCCCTTCGCGCTTATCCCGCGCTTTCAATTTCAATCGCCAGCCGTGAAGCAAGGGCTCGGTATAGCCGCTGGGTTGCTCTAAGCCTTTGAACACTAAATCGCAAGCAGCCTGATAGGCCATCGACCGGCTGAATTGCCCTGCCATGGGGCGGTACAAAGGATCAGCGGCGTTTTGCTGATCGACAACACTGGCCATGCGTTCAAAGACCTCTTGGACTTGATCTTCAGTCACGACACCGTGGCGTAGCCAGTTCGCGATATGTTGGCTTGAAATACGCAGTGTTGCCCTATCTTCCATCAGACCAACGTTATGAATATCAGGGACTTTTGAGCATCCAACGCCTTGATCGATCCATCGAACCACATAGCCAAGAATGCCTTGCGCATTATTTTCGATTTCCTCTTGCTTTTCTTTATCGGTCCACGAAGGATTTGCGCTCACCGGGATGCTCAATAAATCCCGGAGAATCGCCGGGCGCTCCTCTGCTTCAGGAATCGCCTCGAGCGAGCGCTGAACGGCCGCAACATCGACCTGATGGTAATGGATTGCGTGCAAGGTCGCCGCTGTGGGTGAGGGGACCCAGGCGGTATTAGCACCAGCCTTCGGGTGGGCGATTTTCTGTTCGAGCATGGCGGCCATCAGATCCGGCATGGCCCACATACCTTTCCCAATCTGGGCCCTGCCGCGAAGACCACAGGAAAGCCCAACCAGCACGTTATTGCGCTCATAAGCGGTGATCCAAGGCGTTGACTTCATCGCAGCCTTCCGGAGCATCGGGCCTGCGTGCATCGCCGTATGCATTTCGTCGCCTGTTCGATCGAGAAAGCCAGTGTTGATGAAGGCAACCCTTGAGGCACCGGCTGCGATACAGGCTTTCAGATTCACGCTCGTTCGGCGCTCCTCGTCCATGATCCCGAGTTTGACGGTATGCTGCTCAAGCCCTAGCACTGACTCCACGCGTGAGAAAAGATCGCATGCAAAAGCGGTTTCTGCAGGGCCATGCATTTTAGGTTTAACAATATATACCGATCCTGTTCTTGTGTTACGGATGCCAGATTTGTCCATCTGGCTTAGATCGTGCATGGCGATCGCCGTTGTAATCATCGCATCGAGAATGCCCTCTGGAATCTCTTTCCCATCGTCATAAAGTATGGATGGGTTAGTCATCAGATGCCCCACATTGCGCAAAAACAGTAACGAGCGACCATGCAAAACCTTCTCGAGGCCATCAGTTCCCTTGTAATGTCGGTCCGGATTGAGTGTTCGCTTGAAGCTTTTGCCGCCTTTGCTCACTACTTCGCTCAACGTTCCTTGAACAATACCGAGCCAATTCGCGTATGCCGCAACCTTGTCGTCAGCATCGACGACTGCTACCGAATCTTCCAAATCCAGAATGGTCGACACCGCAGCCTCTAGCACGATGTCTTGTATGCCCGCCGGGTCGTTTGAGCCAATCGATGCGTTGCGATCAATTTGCAGATCGATATGTAAGCCATGATGAATGAAAAGAATCGAACTGGGATGGCTTGTATCGCCCTGATAAGCAATGCAATGCTCAGGGTGTTGCAAAGCAACGAGGCTTTTGTCTGCCAATTCGAGCTCAAGCTCAAGCCTTCCACTAGAGCCTGGCCTTAGGCGGTAGTAGCGGGCTTGCTGATGCGAACCGCTAGAAAGCGGGAGGGTTTCATCAAGAAATTGCCTGGCAAACGCTATAACTTTTTCACCCCGAACAGGGTTGTAGCCGCCCGCGCGTTCAGCGCCGTCGGCTTCGCTGATCACATCGGTGCCGTAGAGTGCGTCGTAGAGCGATCCCCAGCGGGCGTTGGCTGCGTTGAGTGCATAGCGTGCATTAAGAATCGGAACAACCAGTTGCGGCCCGGCCTGATGGGCGATTTCGTGATCAATCTTGCTGGTGTTGACAGTGACCGCGCCAGGATCGTCAACCAGGTAGCCGATTTGGCGCAAAAAGCTTTGATAAGCGTCCATATCTGCGATAGGGCCTGGATGCGCTTGATGCCATTTGTCGAGCTCAGCCTGCATGCGGTCGCGCTCCGCAAGCAAATAGAGGTTCTTCGGCGCGAGCTCATGGACGATGTTGTCAAAGCCTTCCCAGAACACCGCTTGCGCCAGGCCGGTGCCAGGCAGTACCTGCTTGTTGACAAAATCGAATAAATTCGTGGCTACTTCGAGCCGATGAATTCTTGTGCGCGCGGTCATAAGCTGCTCATCTCTTTAAGGCGTTGTCGGGGCTGAGCGGCTCAAAACCCGGCCCGCTCAAGGCAAGACTCGGATCATAAATGATGTTGGATCGCCGATTTAATCAACAGGCTGCGAGGATCTCTAACGAAAAAGATGAGAATCGGTATCGCTAAGGGGATCGATGCTTAAGGGATTCGACCCGAGAAGTCGGTGGGCAATGACGGCCGAGGCGGCGGCGCATCGAAAGTCAGCTGCTTTTCCTTCTGGCATTTGAGAGACTTCCCAGAGCATGAAAAGCGATGTTGCACTGTGATAGAGGCCCGAGGCCGCTTTTCGAGCGAGATCGTCGCGCCCTTGAAATGCGGCAGCATGGACCATGTCTTTTAGTCTTGCCTGCGCGCTTTGCCATTGAACATAGCTTTCTTGAAGTCTTGGAAACCTGACTTGTGCCTTGATATCGTCGCTCAGTCGATCGCAGTGCGCTTGAAGTGCTTCAAGGCCTTGGTCGCGTTGAATGGCGCGCATCACATCCAAAGCGACGATGTTGCTTGTGCCTTCCCAAATGGATCCGAGATGTGCATCGCGCAGTAATCGGGCGTCTGGCCACGCTTCGATATAACCGCAGCCGCCTCTGACCTCCATGGCATCACCGGATACTTTGCGGGCGTCGCGACAGGCGCGAAATTTAATCAAGGGCGTGAGGATGCGGGTTAGTCCGTAGGCCATCCCAAAGGCAGGATTTTCGGCTTCTTTGTGTTCTTGCAGCTTCAGGGGCACAGCTTCGCGCAGGTCATCAGAAAGCTTAAGCGCCTGTGCAGCTTGAAACATCATGCTCAGCGCTTGCTCTGCCGGCACACGAATCTTCATCAATTGTCTGCGCATCAAAGGCATCTGATCAAGGTGCTTGGAGAAGGCTTTTCGGTGTTTGGCAAAGAACCATGCCTCTTGTGCTGCGCGTCGCATCATCCCAGCGGCTCGCATGCCGTTGGAAAGCCTCGAGTTGTTAACCATGTCGGCCATTTGGACAAAGCCTCTGCCGGCCTCACCGATGAGCCAAGCCTTGGCGCCCTCCAAGCTTATCTCGCCACTGGCCATCGAGCGCGAACCGAGTTTGTCTTTAAGTCGTACGATCCGATAGTGGTTCGCCTGCCCGTTGGGTAAGGTCTTGGGCATTAAAAACAGCGATACAGCTTTGATACCCAAATCCATCGGGCCGGTGCGGGCTAAGACCATCGCCAGTGCTGCGTCCGGATTCGAGCAAAACCACTTCTCGCCGTAAAGGCGCCAGGTGGGTTCGCTTATCTGATTCGGATCGCTGGCGTTGCTTAAGGCGTGCGGGTCGGGCTCGGCAAGGGCGATGCTTGCTGTACGCGCCACATCTGATCCTGCGCCTTGCTCGGTCATGAACATCGCCCCTTGTGCAAGTTGGTCGATATCCGTGCTGGTAAGCAAGGGTAGGTAGTGAGCGATCAAGTCGGCTGGTCCGAAGCGCGCGAGGGTTCGCGACAAAGAGTCGGTCATCGAGAGCGGACAGCAAAGGCCAAACTCACTTTGTACAAACAAATAGGATAATAAGTATTTTGCAACCGGGGGCCAAGGTGCATCAGCGCCAAGAATGCCTGGGCGATGATTCATTGCGGCAAGACCGAATTGCCCAAAGGCGATACGCTCGAGATCGCGATAGGCAGGGTGCTTGTGAATGCGCTGGATATTTGACCCGTTTCGATCCCGGTGACTTAGGCTGGGTGGATGCTGATCAGCCTCATGGGCAAGCGAATCGAGGGCTCCCCCGGCAAGTGCGCCCATATGTTGCATCGCGGGCCAAATCGCGTCGCACAGGCTCGGGTCCAGGTAAACCCGCATTAAACTTTGCAGTTGTTTATCGAGTTCGAAGCGATTAATCGATCCTTGCTCAGCCAGCGGTTCAAAACGAGGAAGCGCTGCCGTTCGTCCGAAATCCACCGCATCGTTGCTGGGACGCTGTGGTTCGATTTCGGACAGTTGCTCAAGCGCGGCGGGATGAATCATATTGACGACCTCTAAGCTGGCAAGCATGATGCAGTGCAAAGTTGCATTCTGCCCCGAAAACTGATGCCCTATCTCACTGCTGCCGCAATCACTTCCTTTGGGGAACTCAAAGGTCTTGGCACTGTCGACCTTATGGCCAAGGCCGCGGACGAGGCCTTGGATCAAGCGGGACTTGAACCGGGGCAAATCGATGGTTTACTTTGTGGCTATGCAGTGAATCTGCCGCATCTGATGTTGGCAAGCTTGTTTGCAGAACGTTATGGATTATCGCCCGCTTATGCCCATGGGATTCAAATGGGAGGCGCAAGCGGCGCTGGCATGTTGATGCTTGCTGGCGATCTGATCAAGGCTGGTCGTTGCCGGCATGTGCTGGTGATTGCAGGCGAGAACCGTCTCAGTGGCATGAGCCGAGACGCTGCTATCGCTGCGCTGGCTCAGGTTGGTGATCCGGTGTATGAAGTGCCTCATGGCACGACGGTTCCCGCTTACTATGCGCTGCTTGCTTCACAATACATGGCGGCAACAGGACTCAAGGAGGACGATCTTGCGGCGTTCGCGGTGCTGATGCGATCTCATGCCATCCATCATCCGAAGGCTCATTATCGCCATGCCATCAGCGTTGACGACGTTCTTGAATCGAGAGTAATAGCGGCGCCGTTGAAATTGCTCGATTGCTGTCCGATTTCTGACGGTGCTGTCGCCATCCTTGTAAGTGCCGAGCATCCCGGCAGGCCTGCAGCACGATTACGCGGCGCAGGACAAGGACATCGACATCAGCATCTGAGTGCGATACGGGCAGCTGAAGACTTTGGTGCGCGGGACAGTCTTGCGCGCGCTCTTGAACAGGCACGCTGTGATGTTGCCGACGTGAACTATCTTGGGATCTACGATTCCTTCACGATTACCTTGGCGATACTGCTCGAGGACCTGGGCCTTGCCCCAAGGGGGCAAAGTGCAATACTTGCACGCTTGGGTTACTTCGACGCTCAAGGCGAGATGCCGTTGAATACCCATGGCGGTCTGCTTTCTTTTGGTCATTCGGGCGTGGCTGGTGGCATGGCGCATATCGCAGAATGTTATGCACAATTGAGCGAATCTGCTGGTGATAGGCAGATTTCGGCCAGACAACTCGCCCTCATACACGCCGATGGTGGGGTGCTTTCGGCCCACGTCTCCTTGCTCATCGAAGCTTGTTAGTTGACAACGAGATGAGCTCGATTGCCCGAAGAGGATGCGCAACCCCTTTTGTAGAAGGCCTGGCGGTAGGTTTGATTCGCTACCAATTCTGTTTGTCCTGTGAGCGTCCGCAAAATCTTGCAAAGTATCGCTGCGTGAACTGTGGCTCAAAGTCTTTGATTTGGGCAGACAGTGCTGGCGTTGGGAATGTTCAAGCGGTCACAGCCATTCGACGGGCATCCGACCCCGTCTTCCAGGCGCTGGTGCCTTATGTGATTGTGCTGGTTCGCATGCGTGAAGCGTTCAGTCTCATGGCGATTCAAGATCCATCGGAAAGCCAGGAAGGCTTTTCACCTGACGATCCGGATAGCGTAAAAGAACGATCATGCCGTCCCCTGCAGATCGGAGACCTCGTCAGACTTTACCCGAAACGCTGGGGCGAACAGCAGGGTTTGGTCGCCTTCAGGTCCAATCCTTTGGCGGTATAAGTTCTAAATCCTGAAATCTCTTGAAAAACCGCCTAAACATCATTTCGGTGTCGACAAGTTCGGTAAAGCCGGCTTGATTGAGCTTTACGCCGCTGACGATTGATAGGGGCGGCGGATTATTTTCCATGCCATAAGCCATGTTTCTATCGGTATATTGGAAAGACAAGCCCACAAATTGATTTAAATCTTTGGGCGACTTGAGGCTAAAGCGATCGACCAAAGCTGCCCATTGCGCTTGACGCTTTGGCATCGCTTCGGCCAGACACATGGGTTTGGCTCGGCCCGGATCCATACCGAGCGCGTCGGCAATCGCCGGCCACACGCTTTCCCAAGCCATCGGCTCGCCATTATTCACATTAAAGACTTCATCCCGTGCGGCTTGCGAGGTCGCGGCCCAAACACATACTCTGCCCAGCATATCGGCATCAACCGCTTGAAAGACGCGCTGTGGACCGCCGGGAAAATGCAGATCCTCGCCTTGGTCCTTAAGCACTGCTGCATACACGCCGATGGCCGGAATACTGTTCATCGCACTACCCGTCGATTCACCAAAGATCACTTGCGGCCGCAAAATCGTCAGGTACCAAGGCTTTGTGCTTGCCAAATCAGACCGCTTTGCTTTCAGGTAATCCTCCTGCAACCAGTAGAAATTGGCATGAGGATGGCGCGGCAATCGCTCTCGTGCAGGAATCGGTATAGGACCAAGATGCGAACCATAGGCCTTGGTTCCCTGCAAAAGGCTGAGATGTTTGATGTTTGCTTTCAAAAAGAGGTAATCCATCAAATGCTGCAACATCGCTAGATTAATGGTCATCTGTTCCTGATCCTGCCAGCCTGCAATCAGATCCTCCTTCTCATAAAGGGCTGCATAAACCACATGACTCAGACCATCCAGATGTGGCTCGAGTGATTGGATTTGAGTTGGGTCACGCAGGTTCAGCGGCAGACAGATGGCTGTCTCCAAACCCGGAGGAATGCGTCGCGAGACTGCAATCACCTGCCATCCCGCATCGATAAAGGCGCATGCTGCGGCGTAACCGACTAAGCCCGAGGCACCAGCGATCAGTACTTTTCTCATGTCAAAACTCCCGGATTCGAGTGCTGTGCCTTGAATGATTGCAGCGAGGCACTGCACCTTAGAAGCAGCTGGGGTCTCAGCGCAGCAATCGCGCTAGAACAAGGACATCAACAAAACCGGATCTTGTAGCGGTTGTGGAGGACCGTCGTAGACTTTAGATCCCGTCTTTAAAACAATAACATCATCCGCCACAGGCAGGCTGGCCTTGACGTTTTGCTCGACGATGAGGATGGTTGTGCCTAAAGTCTGATTAATCTCTCTAATGCTGCGCATCACTTTTTCAACGAGATTCGGTGCGAGACCAATAGAAGGTTCGTCCAGCACCATCAGCTTTGGTCCATGCATCAGGGCCATCCCAATGGCCAGCATCTGTTGCTGCCCCCCTGATAAGGTTCCCCCGATTTGCGCGGCGCGTTCCTCAAGAATCGGAAATAGCTTAAAGACCATTTGTTGCCGCGCGGCGAGTTGATCAGCATCCTGCTCAGTAAAGCCGCCAAGCGAAAGGTTATCTGCGACACTCAAGCTTCTAAAAATGCCGTGCCCCTGTGGAATGAAGGCATAGCCATCGCGCACGTTTTGCGCCGGACTTCGTGCGGTGATGTTTTGACCCCCCAGTCGTACCTCGCCAGCCATGGGTGTCAATAAACCGAACATGGACTTCACCAAGGTTGTCTTGCCCGCACCGTTATGACCGAGCATCAAGAGCACACGCCCTTCGCGAGCCAAGAAATCAACGCCGTGCACCACTGCTTTACGCCCGTATCCGGCGCGCAATCCATGGGCTTGTAGACTTAAACTCATCCTATAACGATCTATTTAAAGTATCGTGTCGCGAGTGCGGGGTCGTTCATCAAGACCTCAGGGCGATCATGGGCGAATTTTTTGCCCTCATCAAGGAATATCGCGCTATCACAGAGGCTTCGAATGACATCCAAGTTATGCTCAATGATCGCAATGGTCCGCCCTGATCCCGCCAGCTTGCGGAAAATCGGAAAGACCTGTTCCAGGGTATCTGGCGACAAACCAGATAAGGGCTCATCGAAGAGCAGCACTTCAGCCTCGGTGGCCATCAGCCGGGCGACGACCAGTAGTTTTTCCTCTGCATATGAGAGATCGGAAGCGATGTCAGAAGCGCGGTGCTCAAGCTGAACGAAGCTCAAGATCGCAAGCGCCTTGGCAAGATGCTCTCGCTCTTCGCGTCGTACTTTCCAGGGGTTGAAAAAAACCTGGAATAAGGAATCTCCCGACTGCCTTGGCATGGCGACCATGACATTCTCGATCACGCTCAAGCGGGTGAATAGACGAAGATCCTGAAAAGATCGCGCGATGCCCAGACGGACAATTTCATGCGGCTTAAGGCCTGTTAAGGGACGATCGCGATAGCGAACTTCGCCAGCACTCGGCTTTAAAAAGCCGGTTAACAAGTTAAATGCCGTCGTTTTTCCTGCGCCATTCGGACCAATTAAGCCGGTGATTCGACCTGGTTCAATGCTGATGTCGACACCACTGACAGCAACAATCCCCCCAAAGCGCTTCTCCAAACCGGTGCCTTCAAGCCGTGAAGCGTGAACCAAGGCACCAACGTCCGGTCGATACCCAGGATCCCGCGTGAGGTTAAGGTTTGATGTCTCGGGTATCAGACCTTGGGGACGAATGCGCAAGATGAGAATCAGGATGATGCCGTAGAGCATCTGTCTGATTTTGTCGGCGACATCGGGAGAAAGCGCTAAAAATTTGAGCAATTCCGGCAAGATGGTCAAGATGGCGGCGCCGAGCAAAGAACCCCAAAGGTTGCCCGTACCACCCAAAATTACCATTGCCAAGACGTAAACCGTCAAATCAAGCGTAAAACCCTCTGCAGATACGAAGGTGACGTAATGGGCATAAAGTGAGCCCGCAACCGATGCGAGGGCTGCGGCCAGCGCAAAAACACTGAGCTTCATGGCGACAACGTTCTTCCCGACAGATAGCACGGCGGACTCGTTTTCACGCATCGCCTTGAGTGCTCTGCCGAAAGGCGAGTTTCCGATTTTCCAGCTTATCCAAAAACAAAAAGCAGCGCAGAAAACAGCAAGCGGCAAAAAGCGTGGTGCATTGTTTAGCTCCCAGCCGGCGATCACAACACGAGGAATGCCACGAATGCCGTCGGTGCCCCCGGTGAGTGCGGTCCAATTGAGCATGATTGCAGCCACAATCATCTGCAAGGCAAGCGAAACAATCACCAAATAATCGCCGCCGATGCGCAGCGCGGGCAGCGCGATGGCCATGCCAACAAGCGCTGTAATAATCATACCAATCAACAAGGGTATGGGAAACACCAGTCCAAGCTGGGTGGTCAGAATGGCTGTCGCATAAGCGCCAACACCAAAAAATGCCGCATGCGAGAGCGCAAACAGCCCCGAGTACCCAATGAGTAAATTAAACGAAGTCGCCAGAATAGAGAACAGCGCGACGCTCACAAGGATATGGAATAAATAGTCCATGCCTTATTGCCGCCCAGCAAAAAGTCCCTGAGGACGAAAAAGCAAAACAAGAAACAAAACCACAAATGCAATTGAGCTTTGCCATTCACTTGGGATCTTCCACATCCCGAGGCTTTCAACCAAGCCAAGTGCGTAACCGCCCGCGATTGCCCCTCGCAAGCTTCCAATGCCCCCAACCACCACCGCTACAAAACCCATAAAGACAAGATTGAAGCCCATGTGCGAGCTTGCGCCGTCCCGCATCAGTATCAGCAAGGCGGCACAGGCGGCAATCGCTGAGCCCAGTGCAAAAACCAGCAAAGCAATCCTGTCCGTATCGATACCTACAACCCTTGCCATCTCGATGTTATCGTTCATGGCGAGCACAGCGCGTCCGAAGCGCGTTTTGCCAAGAAAAAGCCCCAGCGCAATCGCGCTCGAGATCAATGCGAACACCTGCATGGCTTGAACCTGGGTGATCACAACCGGCCCGATTAAAAAAACCTGGCTTGGCGGATTTGGCAAAACCTTTGTGTCGGTGCCAAACACGGCACCGATAAAGTTCTCGACGACAATATATAGACCCAGCGATCCGATCAGTATCACCAGGGCCGGGCTTCCGGAACGCTCGAAAGGCTCGTATAAATACTGATAACAGAGGATGCCGATAAGTGCCCCTGAACCGATACCTGCAAGCAAAGCAAGCTCAAGCGGCACGCCGCGTTGTGCTGCCCACCATCCCACATAGGCTGCTAAAGTCGCCAGTGGACCGTGGGCAAAGTGCGTGATCCGCGTCGGGCCGAAAATCAAGCCAAAGGACAGGCCCAAAAGCGCGTAATGGCTGCCGTTTACAAGGCCATTAACCAGTAACTGTGCGAGCAAATCCATTGAGGCTTTGCCGCTTAGGCCAATCGCTGGCGAGCGAAAAAACTGATCTTTAAGGCGATCAATTCAAATCGATATATTTAATGAATTGATTCTGTCCGTCTTTGACCTGAAAAAGACCAACCTTTTTCGAGGCGACACCGTTTTCCTGGAAATTCATCTGACCGCCGTAGACCGAATCAAACTTGGGGTTGGCTTGTAAAGCTGCTCTCATGGTGTCACCATCGACTGTGCCGCCCTTGGCGGCCACGCGTTTGATCAATTCTGCGAGGACATAAACGCCCTCGTAGTAGTTCGCAGCATAAAACTCGGGCTTTGCCTTGTAGCGCTCCTCATAGCCCTTTGCAAAAGACATGGACCAGGGATAGTCCGCGGTCGCCTGAAAATAATCGTTAAGAAAATAATATCCTTCGCCATGCGTGCCGGCAACTTTGGCGTCGTTTCCAGTGTACTCAACACCGATGACCGGTTGTTTCATCCCAAACTCACGGATTCGTTTGAGGGCAAGGCCGACTTCCGGATTGAACATCCAAAGCATGATGGCATCGGGATTGGATGCCTTGATTTTGGCGATTTGGGTGTCCATGTTGCTAATGCCCTGCGGCACCGCTTCAACAGCGGCTATGCTGCCGCCGGATTTTTCCCAGGCCGGATGGACCACCTTCACGATGCTGTCGCCCGCATCATTCTTCCATTGAATGGCCGCAATCTTTTTTGCACCGAGCGCCTTCGCTTGAAGCGCAGCACCACGGCCTAAATCAGCGGCCAGTGAACGGTTATGAACAATGTACTTTGAGACGCCGACCAAAGAGTTCGATACGCCGCCACCATTGATCAAAAAGACTTTGTTTTGGTCGGCAAGTGGCGCTATCGCCTGCGTTGGCGCGGTAAATGAAGTCATGACCATTTTGACACCGTGGATCGACATCAGACGATTCATGGCTGACACAGCCTCCTGAGCGTTACCGCTTTTGTGATCTTCGATCACTGCCTCAAGGGGCATACCGTTCACCCCCCCTCTGGCGTTGATTTCGGCGACCGCCTGCTGAATGCCTTGGCTCATCACCGTGCCATACCAACTGGCGCCACCGCTCATCGCAAGAATTGCGCCGATTTTGTGGGTCTTAGGATTCTGGCTTTGTGATTGTGCTTCCAAAGCAACCAATCCAACAATTAGCGCAATGCCTGAGGCAATGACGGTCCGTCGCTTCTTCATGAACTTCCCCTAAATATTCGGCATCGAACTTGCGGTTGCAAGACCTTGCTTCATTATCGACATGGGCTTGATCAATCGTCAATGAGAGCCATGCCGAGTTCCGCCCAAATGGCCAATCTCTTGCTTGGTATGTTCACGGGGCTGCCGGAAACGGAATAGGCATGCATCAGACCTGCCTGATTTCGTGTCATGTTCGTTGTTTTTCGCAGCTGTTCTGGAGTTAGTGTCTTATGAGCTTGAAGCCCACCCACGATGCCGAGGCTGATTACCGTCGCGCCTCCTTGCTAAAAGCCTTTAATCCGCAGTCGATCGTGATCTTCGGCGCCTCGGAAAACCCGAACAAGATCGGTGGCCGACCGCTCAAGTTTTTCAGGCAATGCGGCTTTGCCGGTTCAGTGATCCCGATTCACGCAGAGCGTTCTGAAATCCAAGCGTATCGCACGGCGCCATCGATCGAGGCAATGGATCACAGGCCCGATCTTGCGATTGTGGCTTTGCCTGGTGAGCTTGCCATTGAGTCGGTGCGAAGTTGTGCAAAGGCAGGCGTTAAAAATGCGATCGTGATGAGTTCTGGCTTCGGGGAAACCGATGATGAAGGTAAGCAAAGGCAAGCGCGCATGCTCGCGATCGCCGCAGCATCGGGCATGAGGATCATCGGACCCAATACCCAAGGCATGGCTAATTTCAGTAACGGGATGGTGGCGAGCTTCTCCACGATGTTTATCGAGGCCGCACCCGAAGATGGTCCTGTGGCGGTGGTCAGTCAGTCAGGGGCGATGAGCGTCGTGCCTTATGGCTTGCTCAGGCAGCGTGGCATCGGCGTACGCTATTCGATCGCTACAGGAAATGATGCCGATGTGACGGTTTGTGAGATGGCAGCAGCAGTTGCCCGCGACTCAGAACTTAAGGTCATGCTGCTTTACCTCGAAGGAATACCCGACCCATGGCATTTGGCCGAGGCCGCAGCGATCGCCCGCGCGCAAGGTATTTACATGATCGCGCTCAAAGCGGGTCGCACGCCTGAAGGTCAACAGGCTGCGAGTTCGCACACCGGGGCCCTGGCCAACGAAGACAGGGTGGTTGACGCCTTTCTGGAAGCACAGGGTATATGGCGTGCCAACGACATGGTCGAGTTGGTGGCGGCTGTCGAAGTCTATTTGCGCGGATGGCGGCCAAAGGGGAAAAAATTGGTCGCGATCAGTAACTCGGGTGCCGCCTGTGTGCAAGCAGCCGATGCGGCGAGTCAGCGTGGGATGGGTATGGCAAGGCTTGCACCGGGTACGCTTGAAGCACTTGCGGGTATTCTTCCAAAATTTGCAACGATCACCAACCCCATCGACATCACAGCAGCGTTGCTCTCTAACCCTCATTTGTTTGGCGATATTCTCCCCGTCATTGCAAGAGATCCAGCAGCTGACGGTTTTGTCATCGGCCTGCCTGTGGCAGGTGAAGGCTATGACATTGCCTCGATGGCTGCCGACTCGGCACAGCTTTGCAAGGCAACGGGTAAACCGCTGGCCATCGCAGCGCCACAAGCAAGCGTTGCAGCCTATTTTCGAGCGCAAGACTTGCCCGTATTTGATACCGAGCTTCAGGCGGTCAATGCCTTATCGCAGCTCATGGCCCATCAGTCGATGCTCAATCAGCTGAATGCTCGGGTTTCGCCTTTGGACGCAAAACAGCAAGCCATGCGGTGGCAACAGCAAGCAAAGCGACAGTCACAACGCGCTCATGAGCAAAGCGTACAAAGCGCACAAAGCGCAGACCTGTCCTCATCAGCGCTTCGCTGCCTGAATGAGGCGGATTCCTTGGCTTTGTTGGGTGCTGCAGGCATTAATGTGGTTGACCATGCGGTGGTTCAGTCCCTTGATCAGGCGCTTGAATGGTTTGAAAAGCTGCAGCTGCAAGCGCCCGGTTCCAGCGCCGTGCTCAAAGCTTGCAGCGCGGCGGTTCAACACAAGTCCGAGCTTGGCTTGGTGAAACTGCATCTGCGAACCCCGCAGGCGATCAGGGAGGCTTATCAAGAGATTGTTCTCATTGCTGAGAGGACTGGGCTTACGCTCGATGGTGTTTTGCTTGCCAAGCAAATCAAGGCGCGGCGTGAAGTCATGATCGGGGCAAGGCGTGATCCTGTTTTTGGCACCGTTATTCTCGCGGGCGATGGCGGTCTCTATGTTGAAGCCATGCCGGATAGCGTGGTGTTACTGGCGCCTTTCGACGAAGCCTCGATCCGCGCTAAACTTGAGCGTTTGAACATCGGCCCCTTGCTTCATGGTGTGCGCGGCGAGCCAGCGTTGGATGTGGGCGCTTGGGTGAAACAGATACGACATGTGGCTGCGGCGATGGATGATGCGAACGCCGCTGAAAACATCTCAACCCTCGATCTCAACCCCTTGATGCTTGGCGCTGAAGGGGAGGGTTGTGTGGCGGTCGATGGCCTCATCTGGATTGCGCCCCGGGTGCAAAATAGGGGTGTCGACGATCTAGCCCAAAGAGGGAGCTTGAATGTCTCATAAGATCTTCATTGATGGTGAAGCCGGAACGACCGGCCTGCAAATTCGCGACTTGCTCGCCGAGGACGCGCGGCTTGAGCTATTACAGATCGACGTCGCTGAGCGAAAAAATCCCGATGTCAAGAAGGCCTTGATGGCCGAAGCGGACTTGCTTGTTCTTTGCCTACACGATGATGCTGCTCGGGAATCGGTAAGCATGGCTGAGGCTTTGCCGCTTGATCAGCAACCCAGGATCATTGATGCTTCCAGCGCTCATCGAACGGCGCCGGATTGGGTTTATGGCTTTGCGGAGCTTGAGCCCTCGAAGGCTCAGGCGATTCGCGATGCAAAACGCGTGAGTAATCCCGGATGTCACGCAAGTGGCGCGATTGCGCTGCTCGCGCCGCTGGTTAAGTCGGGCATCCTGCCAGGGGATTTTCCGCTTTCGATTCATTCGGTTTCGGGTTATTCGGGCGGTGGCAAGAGCATGATTGAAGCCTACGAGCAGTCCCGGGCACCGCTTTTTGAGCTATACGGACTTGCGCTCAAACACAAACATGTGCCTGAAATCATGATGCATGCCGGGCTCTCGAGACGGCCGATCTTCGTGCCATCGGTGGGCAATTTCAGACAGGGCATGTTGGTGTCTATACCGTTGCATCTCGATGAACTGCCGGCTAGGCCCGGGCTTGTCGATCTTGAGTTATGTTATAGAACGCATTATGATAGCGAGCGTTTTAAGGCACTCGGATTGGAATCTGCGGTTGAACTCGCCGCAGCGACTGAAGACAGCCGTATTGATGCGCTTGCCACCAATGGCAGCAACCGCATGGAGGTTCGCGTCTACGGGCATGGGGAGCATCGACAGGCAGTGCTTGTCGCCCGCTTTGACAACCTGGGCAAGGGCGCGAGCCGGGCTGCGGTGCAAAACATCAGAATGATGCTTGGCCATTGATCAAGTCGGGTCTGCAAGGGCATTGACATGGTGAATCTGGATCCAAAGCCCTACGGCAGCGCAGCGCATGCCATGCTTAAGGTTCTCAGCGAGCATGGCGTTGACCGGGTTTATCTCGTGCCCGGTGAAAGCTATCTGGGCCTGCTTGATGCACTGAGTGACTTTCCGCAAATCGACGTGGTGAATTGTCGCCATGAAGCAGGCGCAGGCTTTATGGCTTGTGCCGACGGACGTTTACGGCAGATTCCCGGTGTGCTGATGGTGAGTCGCGGTCCGGGGGCGAGTCACGCAGCGATTGCGATTCACGCAGCTGAGCAGGACGCTATACCGCTCATCATGATCGTGGGGCAAATACCCAAGGCCGATTTGCGAAAACGTGCTTTCCAGGAGATCGATTACAAGGCGATGTTCGGTGATATCGCAAAGTGGGTTGAAGAGCCTACCGATCCCGGTCAGCTCGCTGCCGCATGTTGGAAGGCGATCAGGGTTGCATGCAGTGGCCGCCCTGGACCGGTCGTGTTGGTGGTACCTGAAGATATCCAGCAGGCTCAGGTTGAGCAGCCCGACTGGAAGCTGCAGCCGAGCGCTGCCACGGTACTGGGTGATCACGACGCGCAGCGATTGGCCAATGAACTGCGTCATGCCAAACGACCACTGATCCTCGCAGGGGGTTATCTTGATCGCCCAGGGGGGCGAGAAGTCTTGATCGAGTTTGCAGAACGCTATCAATGTCCTGTTGTGCTTGCTTTTCGACAACAGGATCTTTTTCCCCACAAGCACCCACTTTTCGCAGGCGATCTCGGTTTAGCGAACCCGCAAGCCCAAATCGCATGCTTTGAACAGGCCGATCTGATCGTGGCGCTTGGCACTTTGCTTGACGACATCACCACGCAAGGCTACCGATTTCCTCGTTGGCCGCAGCCGCGGCAAACCTTGGTTCATATTTATCCCGACCCTCAGGTTGTGGGCCAGCATTTCGCAGCGCAGTGGCCTATTGTTGCCGATCCGATACAAATCATGTCGCAACTGATTGCTTGTGTGCCTGGTGTGATTCAATGCGACGCGCGCCGGGCTTGGCAGCGAGACTTATGCCTTCATCGGAAGCAATGGGCAGCATGGCCGCCGCCGCTTGACTACCCTGATGGCCTCTCATTTGTGGAAGTGGTCAGGGCGCTTGAGCAGCGTGCTCGACCCGATTGGCTGATTTGCCTGGATGCAGGAACTTTCGCGGCACCCGTTTATCGGCATTGGCGCTTCTCTCCCCCACAACGGTTGTTAGCGCCTCTGGTTGGCGCGATGGGATATGGCACACCTGCAGCGCTTGTTGCTCAAATGCGTATGCCCGAACGGACTGTGGTTTGTCTGCTCGGCGATGGTTGCTTTCAAATGTCGGGACAGGAAATGGTGCTTGCTGCTGAGCGTCAGTTGCCCGTTCTATTTATTGTCGCAAACAATGCTTCATATGCTTCTATTCGGATTCATCAAGACCGTCACTATCCGGGGCGGCATCGCGGCACGACGCTGGCTAACCCGGATTTTGTTGGACTCATGCATGCTTATGGTGTGGACGCTGAGGCTGTCGGCAGTTTGCGCGAATTCGAAGCGAGTCTCGATCGGGTTTTGGCGCGCTGGCAGCATGCCCCAAGCGAGCGTTGTCCCTTTGGCATCGAGGTGAAAACAAGCTTGATCGCAAGCCTGCCTGCGCCAAGCCATTAACCGATCCGCGCCAACATCCCGCCATCGACCGGCATCGCAATACCGGTGATAAAGCGAGCCTCCTCGGAGGCTAGAAACAGTGCCGCATAGGCTACATCCATAGCGCCTCCCATCCGGGCCTTAAGAGGCACCTGGGCATCACGCTGCGCAGCGACCGCTTCGCGGGCTATACCTTGTGCTCGCGCACGGGTGTCCACGGCCATGGGTGTATCGATAAGCCCTGGCAGAATCACATTACAGCGGACGCCATCGGCCGCGTATTGCAAGGCAATTTGTTTGCTGAATTCGATCATTGCGACTTTGCTCGCCTTGTAGGTCACCCAAGGGTATTGCATGTAAGCAGCGACCGAGGAAATATTAATGATCGACCCGGATTGCTGGGCTTTCATGACTGGCAAGACGCGCTTACAGGCCATGACGCAGCTGCGCAGATTCACCGCCATGATGTGGTCAAACACCGACTCGCTGAGCCGTTCAACCTGCGCATCACCACCCGCCACGCTGATGCCGACATTGTTTTGCAACACGTCGATTCGCTTGTGCCGAGCCATGCAATGCCTGATCAGTGCGTCAAGTTCCGCGTCGCTCGCAGCATCAACCTTATAAGACTCGGCAGTGCCTCCCTCCCGCTCGATCATGGCTACAGTTTCTTGAGCACTATCCAGGTCGATGTCTGCGGCGATCACGCTTGCGCCTTCTCGGGCGAAAAGCAGGGCAGAGGCTCTGCCGTTGCCGAGTCCTAGGCCTGGCGACTGGCCGGCACCGATCACAAGTGCAATTTTCCCATCAAGGCGTGGTGGAGACTTCAGTGAGCTTGCGGCCGCTGGCTTTGTGAGCTCTGAATCGCTTGCTTGCATGGCCTGTCCCTTTTGGTTGCGCGTCACTTCGCAGGTAAGCTGTGAGTCTTACATGCTAGCGGCAATCCGAACCCATCTCGTCTCGCTTTCTGGAAACGCCCGTGGCGTTGCCTCGATGAGTGCCGCCATGGCGGTGTTCATCATGAATGACGCTTTGGTGAAGCAGGTATCAACCGAGCTGCCCGCTGCGCAGTTAATCGTGGTTCGAGGATTGATGGCGCTCGCTTTGATTCTTGCCGTCGTGCGCCAAATGGGGGTGCTGAAGCGGATCAACGAGGCCTTTAATCAGCGTGTTCTTGTTCGGGCATGGGTTGAGGCAAGCGCAACCATGCTTTACCTGGTCTCGCTTTTTAATTTACCCATCGCGAATGCAACAGCGATCAATCTGGCAACGCCTGTTTTTGTGGTGCTTGCGGCTGCTTTCTGGCTGAAAGAACGGGTGAACTGGCTCCGTTGGCTCGTGGTTGTCTTGGGCTTTATCGGCGTGCTGCTTGTGATCCAGCCCCACGAAGCGGGCTTTAACCACTACAGCTTGCTGGCGCTTGTGGCAACTGCGCTCTATGCCTTGCGCGATATGATCACAAGAGGTATCCCAGCCCGGATTCCATCGATTCTCATTACCTTATCGACCGCTATTGCGGTGACGCTGCTCGCAGCGATTTGGTCCTTGATTCAAGGTTGGCAGATGCCTAGTCTCGGTGCGCTCTGGCGTTTGCTTGCGGCGGCTTGCTGCTTGTCGCTGGGCTACTATCTCATCATTGACAGCATGCGGCATGGGGATATGTCTTTTGTAGCGCCCTTTCGCTACAGCGGTCTGGTGTTTGCGGTTGCGATCGGTTATTGGGTTTGGGGTGACTGGCCAAACCACGTAGCCTGGTTTGGGATCGGTCTGCTCATCTTGTCAGGCATGGCCTTGCTCAAGGAGCAGCGCCTGCTAAAAAGCGCAGCCGATTCGTGATTGCAGCAGCAAAACGCCTGATCACAGGTTTACAAAACGCTTCATCGCGAAAACAAGATGCTTAGCTTGCAGGTGCCTGGGGCTTTCTGGCAAGCCAGAAAAACACCGAGCCCAAACCGGCTAGACCTGCGAGCACCGTAAAGCCCGAGCGATAGTGGCCGGTGAGATCAGCAAAGGCGCCAGCGACCAAGGGGCCGCCGATTTGACCGATCATGATGATGATGCCCGAGAGGCCAAGAATCATGCCGATCGACTTACGACCAAAGTAATCGGCCCGAAGCGCTTGCATGAATGGCCCGCGTAAACCCCAGGCAGCGCCGTGGAGCATCGCAAAGGCGATGAGCATCCAAGTGGCTTGGGACCAGGCGAGCATCAACAAACCGCTGGCATGCATGACCATGCACAGCGCAGAAATCTTGCGTTTTTCAAAGCGGTCACCGCACCACCATCCGATCAAGACGCCGACGATTTGAAACACCGTCATCAAAGTGATTACCAGGGAAGCCTGGGCAACGCTGTAGCCCAGACCCTCCTTCATATGCGAAATGGCATGAACATTCACCGCGGTCACAACAAACAGCGCTGAACCATGGCCCAGACTCAAAAGCCAGAAGGCCCAAGTGCGAAGCGCTTGCCGCGCCGTGAACTCGATGATTTGTCCAGATTCCTCGCCCACCACATCGAGGGCAAGCGGCAGTCCGTCGACAGTCTGCCCCACATCAGCAGGTCGGCGTTTGAAGTTTCGCGCTAAGGGCCAACCCATCAGGATAAACGCGAGTCCGGAGCAAAAGGCTGTGCTTCGCCAGCCCCAGGTCTGCATGGTCCAGGCAACCACGGGCACAAAGATACCGCCGAAGGCAAGACCGAGTGACAAGGCCGATAACGCTCTTGCTCTCAACCTTTCAAACCAATGAATGATGGCGACGTTAATCGGGAAAAAGCCGCAGAGACTTGATCCCAAGGCAATCACGACAAATGCCGTGTAAAAGCCTGCAAGGCTGTCAATCTGGCTCAGCAGCATAAAGCCGCCGCCCAGCACGCAAATCCCAAGCCGGATCATGCCCTGAGGACCGAAGCGGTCGATGAACCAGCCCATCAGCGGACCAAGCGCCGCCGCTTCCATCGGTTGCAAGGTTGCCGCGCCGGATAATGCAGTTTTGCTCCAGCCGAATTGGCTCGACAGCACAGCAAGATAGGCGCCGAAGGCCTGATGAAGCAGTCCTGATTGCAGGAATTGGATACCGCCGCCGGCCGCAACCATCCGCCATCCTTGAAACTTCCACGCCGCGCTTAGGACTGTTTGCACGTGTTAGCCTCAAGGCCTTTTGTTTTGTCCATGCCCAAAGCTTAAATGAGATGAATCTTCAATGGCAGATCGAGCGTTTCGATGCCTTAGAACTTCGACAGCTTTACCAACTCTTACAGTTGAGGCAGGCGGTTTTTGCTGTCGAACAACAATGCATCTACCAGGATTTGGACAATCTCGATCTCGAGTCGTTCCATCTTTTGGGCTGCCATGCGCAGTCAGGGAAACTGCTGGCCTATGCCCGTTGTTTGCCCCCGGGCCTAAAGTATCCGGAGTCTTCAATCGGCCGCGTCGTCGTGGACCTCTCGTGGCGTGGCAAAGGGCTGGGCCATGCACTGCTGCGGCGCGCGATTGACTGCTGCGCGCTTTTCGACGGGAATGAAGGCGGTGTTCAGGCCATCAGGATCAGTGCTCAAGCTTACTTG
>Ga0214923_10001386_pt1 | contig 34539 bp, 39 predicted proteins | sample LL1510_MetaG_FD_177993 | JGI IMG/M metagenome (GOLD analysis project Ga0214923, IMG submission 177993) | Freshwater microbial communities from Lake Lanier, Atlanta, Georgia, United States - LL-1510 | ecosystem: Environmental > Aquatic > Freshwater > Lake | place: USA: Georgia | collected...
GGGGGCGTGACAGGCTGAAGCCTGTTTCACGTGGGGGCGTGACAGGCTGAAGCCTGTTTCACGTGGGGGCGTGACAGGCTGAAGCCTGTCCTACTTGGCAGAATGACAGGCTGAAGCCTGTCCTACCTTGGTGGTGGCTGTGGGGCGGCCCCCTGGCCGTCCTCGAGGATGAAGGTGTAGCCGAGGGGCGTGACCGGCTTGGAGAAGTCGCGGATCAGGTCGAGCCCCTTGTCGATGAGGCTCGTCCGCGGGTCGAACTGGTAGACGTCGCGATCCTGCCCGCCGGGCTTGTAGATCTGCATCGCGAAGGGCATCAGGTCGCGGGCCTGGAGGATGAGCTCCACCTTCGAGAAGTTCGCAGCGTCGGCCTGCAGGCGGGGAAGCGCCTCGAGCCAGATCTGGTCGGCGGTGCCGGGGGGCGTGATCAGCCGCATCGCGTATCGCTTCCGGAGGGTGTCGGCCTTCGCGCCGAACACGAACGGCAGCGGCCCGTCGCTGATCGCCTTCCCCCGCATCTCCGGCGGCAGCTTCGTCTCGCGCAGCTGCCGCTCGGCGTGGCGGAATTCGTAGATGCTCGCGCCGTTGCACACCCAGTGCTCCCCGGCCTCGCCGACCCGCGGCTCGTAGCGGCGGGTCTCGCCGTTCCACTGCTTCGCCTCCCTGACGCGGTACAGTCCCTTGTCCGGGGCGGCGTACTTGATCTCGCCGGAGCTCTCCGTGAAGGCCAGCCGCTCGCCGCCGCCGTCGGCCGGACTCCAGGCGTTGTATTCCCACTTGTAGAAGGTGCACGACCAGGTGGTGACGGCGGCGTTGCGGGCCTCCCAGGCTGCGAGCAGCCGGTCGAGCGCCGCCTGCTGCTCCGGCGACAGCTGCGGAAACGGCGGCGCAGCGGGCGCGGCCGCCGGGGCCGGGGCGGCCGGAGGCTGGGCGGAGGACGATCCCTGGGGCAGCGCCAGCGCGACGAGCGCGAGGGCAAGGCCCGCTCGACACGGTGTCACGCACGCCGGCACGGGATCTTCCTTCGGGACACAGGATCCAGGGGAGGGGAAACTAGCAGTCCCGTCGACCCGGGGCGAGGCCGGTTTCGAACCTCGCAGCCGCGGAAACCCCGTCCGATCCGCCTCCCCTACACTACAGCGATGATCGTCGCCGCCTTCTCCGCGAAGCCCTACGACTGCGAGTTCCTCACCCGGGCCTCGGCCGGCACGGGCATCGCGTGGCGCTGGTTCGAGAGCCGCCTCGACGCCGAGACCGCGCGGCTCGCCGAGGGCGCGGCCGCCGTCAACTGCTTCGTCAACGACGACCTCTCGGCGACGGTCCTCGAACGCCTCCACGGCCTGGGTACGCGGCTGGTGACGCTCCGCTGCGCGGGCTTCAACCAAGTCGACCTGCCCGCGGCGGCCCGGCTCGGAATCCCCGTGGTGCGCGTGCCGGAATATTCCCCCCACGCCGTCGCCGAGCACGCCGTCGGCCTCGTGCTCATGCTCGACCGCCGGCTGCACAAGGCGTTCAATCGCGTGCGCGAGGGAAACTTTTCGCTCGACGGCCTGCTCGGCTTCGACCTCCACGGCCGCACCGTGGGCGTCGTCGGCACGGGGCGGATCGGCGGCCGGTTCGCCGCGATCATGCTCGGCTTCGGCTGCCGGGTGCTCGCCCACGACCCGTATCCCGATGCGGAGCTCGCCGGCCGGGGCGCCGCCTTCGTGCCGCTCGCCGACCTGCTCCGCGAATCCGACATCGTCTCGCTCCACTGCCCGCTCACGCCGGCCACGCGGCACCTCGTGAACGCCGACACCATCGCCCTCATGAAGCCCGGCGTGATGCTCGTCAACACCAGCCGCGGCGGGCTCGTCGACACCCCCGCCGTGATCGCGGCCCTCAAGACGGGCCGGATCGGCCTGCTCGGCCTCGACGTCTACGAGGAGGAGGCGGATCTGTTCTTCGAGGACAAGAGCGGCTCGATCATCGCCGACGACGTCTTCGCCCGCCTGCTCACGTTTCCGAACGTCGTGGTCACGGCCCACCAGGCGTTCTTCACCCGCGACGCCCTCGAGGCGATCGCCGCCCAGACGGTGCGCAACCTCGTGCACTTCCAGCGCGGCGAACCGCTCGAGGCGGTCGTGGGGGCGTGAGGGACCACATGTGGGACAGGCTTCAGCCTGTCATAGCTTCAGCGGTATGCGACGGCTCGGGGCTGCCCCGTCCCGTCTCGCCGAAAGGTAGGGCAGGAGGTAACAACCCGCATTCGGAGCCGGCGGTAGGCATGCTCGACTCCGGTCGTCTTGAGAGTACAGGACTCGTGGGTTTTGATCAGACGCCGATAGTCCTCAAGCACTCCCTGCGTCTGCGCGTGCCCACCGACCGTCTCCGCCGAAACTTTCATGCGCCTACGAGTTGAGGAGGATTCGGGCTCCCCGTGTCCCTGAGACGGCGTATGTGACCAGCGCAGGCATGGATGGCCAAGCGGAGGCGCTCCCGCCGGCGCAGGCACATCCGAGTGAGCCAAAGCCGGGCACCGATCCGCCGCAGGCGGATTGGTCGGGCGGAGGCGAACGTCCGGCGAGGGAATACGGGGAGCCCGAAGCCGGCGCGTTTGAGTAAAGGCATGACAGGCTGAAGCCCGTCCTACATGGCCGCGCGGAGGGCGGCGAGTTCGCGGGTGAAGCCGCCGGAGAGGATCGGGAACCGGCACCAGGTCTTCGGGTCGAGGTTCTCGTCGTCCACGTGGAACGACGGGGCATAACGCTCGCGCTTCCACTGGTTGCGGCTCCAGAGCACGTAGAACCGCTCCGTCCAGACGGCGAGCTGCCGCGGGTCGTGCCGAGGGAAGTCGGCCACGAGCCGCCGCCAGGCCGCCAGCGGCAATTCCTTGTCGCGGATCGCCAGCCGCTCGATCCGGTCGAGGACGTCGTAGGGCATCAGGTCGCCCTCGTCGGTCTGGCCGGCGGCGCCGGGCCGGAGTTCGGCGGTGGGCGCCTGGGCGGTGACGGCCGCGAGGGCCGGGATCGGCCCCAGGCCCTCGGGGCCCTCGCGTTCGAGCCACATGAGCCAGCGCCGCAGGTAGGCCTTGTCGATGCCGGCGATCGGGGCCAGGCCGCCGGCGGTGTCGCCGTCCATGGTGGCGTAGCCGACGGCCGCCTCCGAGCGGTTGCTCGTGGAGACGAGCAGGGCCCCGCGGATGTTGGCGAGCATCCACACGCCCGGTGCGCGGGCCCGGGCCTGGATGTTCTGGAGCGCGACATCGTCGTGCTGCCACGTGAGCGGCCGGCCGACGGCGTGGGCCACGATCTCCGTGTAGCCGCGCACGAGCGGATCGACGTCGAACTCGTGAAACTCGGCACCGAGCGCGGCCGCGAGGCCGCGGGCGGCCGCCCGGGTCACGGGGCCCGAGTTCGCGGTCGACTGGTAGACGCAGCACAGCACCGAGTGGACGATGGCCCCGAGCGTCGCCGAACCCTCACCCGCCGGGATGCCGAGCCGCGTCGCCACGTCGGCCGCCGGCAGCTCCCGGCCCGCGAGCCGGATGGCGAGTGCCACGAGGCAGGCGACGGCCGAGGAGTCGGCCCCGCCGCTGGCCGACACGACGAAGCCCCGCGCGCGGCTCTTGCGGAGGTAGTCGAAGAGGCCGAGGGCCACCGCCCGCGCGAACTCCTCCTCCTTCACTTGCCCGCCCGATTCCCACGCGTCTCGCCCCTGCGGCGGCACGGCGGCGCCCGCGGCGACGGCGGCGGGCGTGAAGCCGACGGCGACGCGGCCGTCGGGGAGGGCACGCGCCGGGTCGTGGGCGAGCCGGGCCTGGGCGAGGCGGAGGGCGTCGAGATCGACGTCGCACGAGGCGGCCACGGCGTCGCGGAAGGAGAACCGCCGGCCCGCCGCCGCCATCCCCGTCGGCACGGCCGCGAATACGCCGCCGTCGTAGATGGCGCGGCCCGCCTCGTTGCCGAGCAGATTGGCGTAGACGTAGGCCGCTCCGCAGGCCCGCGCGCCCTCGAGCACGAACCGGCGGCGGATCTCGTCCTTGCCGAAGGCGAAGTGGCTGGCAGACGGGTTCAGGATCACGTCGACGCCCCGGGCCGCCAGCACCGCCGCCGGGCGGCCCGCCACCCAGGCGTCCTCGCAGATCTCGAACCCCACCCGCACGCCGCCGCAGTCGAACCGCAGGTCACCGATCGGCACCGTCCGGCCGCCGGCGGCGAGCTCCGCCTGGCGACCGGCGGGCCAGGGGCGAAACCAGCGCGGCTCGTAGTGAATCCCCTCGCCGGCGAGGTGCTGCTTGCAGACGAGACCGGCGAGCCGCCCGTCGATGAGGAACGCCACCGCGTCGTACACGCCGCTCTCGAACCGCACCGGAAGCCCCACCGCCACCGCGAGGCCGCGGGTTCCGGGCTCGATCTCCTCGAGCACCTCCCAGGCCGTCCGCTGGACGCCGGGCGACTGGAACGCGTCTTCGCAACCGTACCCCGAGATGCACAGCTCCGGCAGGCAGAGGATCGACACGCCGGCCCGCCGTGCCGCGTCGATGGCGGTCACGATCCGGTCGCGGTTGCCGTCCCAGTCGAGCGGCGTCTGATTGAGCGCCGTGCCGCCGATTCGGATCAGGTGCATGGGGTTGATGTAACGGAGTCTGCCGACCTGTCGATCATAGACTGTACCTCACCCGCGCCGGCTTCGGACTCCCCGTATCCCCTCGCCGGACGTTCGCCTCCGCCCGACCAATCCGCCTGCGGCGGATCGGTGCCCGGCTCCGGCTCACTCGGACCTGCCTGCGCTCCGCCCTCCATGGCTGCGCTGGTCAGCTACGCCGTCTCCGGGACACGGGGAGCCCGAAGCCTCCTCAACTCATAGGCGCCAAGAACTTTCGGCGGAGACGGTCGGTGGGCACGCGCAGACGCAGGGAGTGCTTGAGGACCATCGGCGTCTGATCAAAACCCACGAGTCCTGTACTCTCAAGACGACCGGAGTCGAGCATGCCTACCGCCGGCTCCGAATGCGGGTGGTTACCGCCTGCCTGAACATCCGGCGACGGAACTCGGGGAGCCCGAAACCGACGCGCACGAGTCGACTCCAGGCCCGGAGGGCCGGGTCAGAACCAGCCGACGGAGGTCGGCCAAGGCAAGTTCGACAGGATGTCGAGACTTGCCGTGAAGACAGCCATGGCAGGCTGAAGCCTGTCCCACGTGGCAAGCGGGACGCTTGCCCCACACGCGGGCCTACCGTTGCGTGGGTTCCTCGAGGTAGGTGTAGCCGCCGAGGCCCTCTTCGTAGAACCGCAGGAACTTCCCCGCCTCCTGGTCGCAGATGCGGCCCTCGCGGACGGCCTGCTCGATCGATTCGCGCAGCCGCTGCACGAGCTGGTTGGGGTCGAACTCGACGTAGTCGAGCACCTCGCGGACCGTGTCCCCCTTGATCACCGCGTCGAGGACCACGTCCCCCTTGGCGTCGGTGCTGACGTGCACGGCGTTGGTGTCGCCGAACAGGTTGTGGAGGTCGCCGAGGATCTCCTGGTAGGCGCCGATCAGGAAGGCCCCGAGGTAGTAGGGCTCGTGCTGCCAGGCGTGGAGCGGGAGCGTGCGCTTCACGTCGCGGCGGTCGATGAACTGGTCGATCTTGCCGTCGGAGTCGCAGGTGACGTCGCCGAGCACGGCGGCCCGGCAGGGGCGTTCGTCGAGCCGGTGGATCGGCATCACCGGAAAGAGCTGCTTGATGGCCCAGCTGTCGGGGATCGACTGAAAGAGCGAGAAGTTGCAGAAGTAGGTGTCGGAGAGCGAGGCCTCGAGCCCCTCGAGCTCCTCCGGCACGTAGTCCATCTGCTTCGAGAGTTTGATGATCCTGCGGCAGATCGACCAGTAGAGGTTTTCCACCGCCGCCCGCTGGTCGAGCGGGAGGTAGCCGCTGGCGAACAGGCTCATGGCCGTGTCGAGCGCCTGCTGGGCGTCGTGGTAGCTCTCGAGCAGGTTGCGCACGTTGATGTTCTGCGCGGCCTCGTAGAGGTCGTGGAGCGGCTGCTCGGCGTCGGGGGCGGGCTCCTTCGACTCGCCGTTGCCCCCCTGCTCCGATACGCCGAGCACCCCGAAGATCAGCATGCTGTGGTAGGCCACCACGGCCCGGCCGCTCTCCGAGACGATCGTCGGATGCGGCACGCCCGCCTCGTCGCACGCGTTCTGCACGTGGGAGACGACGTCGTTGGCGTATTCCTGCAGGCTGTAGTTGACGCTCGACTCGAAGTTCGTCTGCGAGCCGTCGTAATCGACGCCGAGGCCGCCCCCGACGTCGAGATACCGCAGCCCCGCCCCGCGCTTCACGAGCTCGGCATAGACCCGCGACGCCTCGTTGAGGGCCGCCTTGATGTGGCGGATGTTGGTGATCTGGCTCCCCTGGTGGAAGTGGAGCAGCTGGAGGCAGTCTTCCATCCCGCGCTCGGCGAGGATGCCCAGGCCCCTGATGAGCTCGCTGGCGGTGAGCCCGAACTTGCTGCGGAAGCCGCCGGAGGCCTGCCAGCGGCCGCTGCCGCGGGAGGCCAGCTTCACCCGCATGCCGATCCGCGGCCGCACGCCGAGCTTCTCGGCGTATTCGAGGATCAGCTGGAGCTCCGAAAACCGCTCCACCACCGGGATCACGTGCCGACCGATCTTCTGGGCCAGCATCGCGGTCTCGATGAACTCGGCGTCCTTGAAGCCGTTGCAGATGATCGGCGTCTCGTTGTCGGCCAGCGCGATCACGGCGAGCAGTTCGGGCTTGCTGCCCGCCTCGAGCCCGAAGCGGTAGGGCCTGCCGAACTGGAGCACCTCCTCCACCACCTGCCGCTGCTGGTTGACCTTCACCGGATAGACGCAGCAGTAGTCGCCACGGTAGCCCGATTCCCTCATCGCGGCGGCGAAGGCGCCGTGGATCTCACCGAGCCGATGCTGGAGGATCTCGCCGAACCTGAGGAGGATCGGGAGGTCGATGCCGCGGACCTGCAGCCGGTCGACGAGCGCCTTGAGGTCGATGCTCTTGGTCGGGCTCTTGTCGGGGTGGACGAGCAGGTGGCCGTTGGGCCCCACCGAGAAATAGCCGTTGCCCCAGCGGGCCACCTCGTAGAGGTCGGCTGCATCCGCGGTGGTCCACTGTTCGACGTCGAGATCGACTGCCATCTGCCACGCTCCGGCCCGGCGGGCGCCGCGGCGCCCGTGCCGGAAAAGTGTAGCGTGTCGGAGCGGCTAGGCGAACAGTTCCTTGATCACCTTGCCGGAGTTGGCGATCTTCATCGGCCGGCCGTTCTTGGCGGTGAACGTGGTCTCCAGCGAGATGCCGAGCGACTTGAGCACGCTCGCCATCACGTCCTGCGAGCTGTAGGGCTCGCTCACCACCTCCTTGCCGTCGGAACTGGTCTCCCCGACGGCCACGCCCCGCTTGAAGCCGGCCCCGCCGACCACCACGCTCCAGCTCCGGGCCCAGTGGTCGCGGCCTCCGTTGCCGTTGATGTTGGGGGTGCGGCTGAACTCGCCCATCCAGATGACCGCCGTATCGTCGAGCAGGCCCCGGTCGGCCAGGTCGGCCACCAGCGCGCTCATGGCACGGTCGAGCTCCGGCAGTTTCCGATCGGCGAGCGTCGGGAAGATGTTTTCGTGGTTGTCCCAGCCGCCGAGGTCGACCTCCACGAACGGCACCCCGGCCTCCACGAGCCGCCGGGCCATGAGGCAGCCGCGGGCGAACCCGCTCCCGCCGCGCTCGCCGATGCCGTACTTGTCCAGCACCTCCTTCGGCTCCTTCATGACCTTGAAGGCTTCCATCTGCTTGCTGGTCATGAGCCGCACGGTCTTCTCGAGCACCTTGGAGTGGTCCTCGGCCACGCCCCCCCGCTTCTCGGAGATGAACTTCCGCTCGATCGTGGCCAGCATCTCCAGCCGCTGCGACATGCGGGCCGGATCGATCCCGACGTCGAGGTTGCGGATGTTCCCGTTGGAGTCGACGACGAACGGGGCCCACGACATCCCCAGGAACCCCGGCCCGACGCTGCCGCCGCCCACCGACACGAACGGCGGGATCTCCAGGTCGGGCACGTGCTCTGCCAGCTCGTGGGCGATCACCGCCCCGTAGCTGGGGTGCTCGACGTTGGGATTCGGGACGTAGCCGGTGTGCATGTAGTAGCGGCCGCGCATGTGGTCGGCCTCGCGGGTGCTCATCGACCGCACGATCGACATGTGGTGCATCTGCCTGGCCATCAGCGGCATGTGCTCGCAGATGGCGACGCCGTCGGCGGACGTGGAGATCTGCTTGAACGGGCCGCCCGTGGCGGCGCCCGGCTTCAGGTCCCAGATGTCCATGGTGCTCGCGCCGCCCCCCATCCAGAGCACGATGGCCGACTTGTGCCGCTTCTTCATGTCGGCGGCGTTGGCGAGGATGGAGTTGGTGAAGGCCGTGGCCGGCGCGGCGAGCGCGGCCGCCCCCGCGAGGTGGCTCATGAAGTGGCGGCGGCTCATGTCGGCGGGCGGGGTGAACATCGCAGGTTTTCCTCTGTGGAATCGGGCCACCGGGAGGGTGGCTACATCGAGCAAGCCGGCACGGGCCAGGGATGGCCGGGCCGGCGTGAAGTCAGTGATTGATGATGAATTCGTTGGAATTGAGCACGGCCCACCAGACGTCCTGGAGGGCCCCGACCGGGTCTCCCTTGCGGTCCTGCATCAGCTTGTTGGCGGCGGCCACCTCCTTCGCCACGGGCTTGCGGGCGAGCGCGGCGAGGTAGAGCGTGTCGATCTTGGCGGCGTTCTTGCCGCCGCTCTCGGCGACGCGGTCGAGCAGGCCGCCCTTGCCCGTGCTGGTGGCGACCTTCACGAGGTCGCCGTTGAACATCATCAGCACCTGGGCGATCGAGCCGTTGAAGGTGGTGGCGTCGTCCCCCTCGTCGGTGCCGAAGGCGATGATGAACTGCCTCATCCACTCGTCCTTCTTCTTGGCCGCCACCTCGGCGGCGCGGCTCCGGTCGGCCTCGGTCGCCGTGAGCAGCGACTCGTAGAGCTCCTCGGCCCGCATCTGGCGGAGGTAGAAGTGGGAGAACTTCGGCTTCTCGCCGAGGGTCGGATCGTCCTTGGCGTTGCCCTTGGTGACCCGGCTGGAGAGCCCGTAGGGCTTCGAGAGCACGATCCAGCGGATCAGCTCCTTGAGGTCGAAGCTCTGCTCGCGGAACCGGTCCGCCAGGCCGTCGAGTAGCTCCGGATGCGAGGGCGGGTTGTGCTCGCCGAGGTCGTCGATCGGCTTCGTGAAGCCGTAGCCGAGGAAGTGGGCCCACATGCGGTTGACGATCGCCTTCGGCATGAGCGGGCTGGCCTTGATCAGCTGGGCCAACTCCCGGCGCCGGTTGACGCCGAACGCCGCGCCGTCGGCGGCTGTGCCGGGAAGGTAGCCGCTCTGCGGGATCTCGGTGCCGTCGACGAACACCGGGAAGGCGACCTTCTTGAGGCCGTTCCGCAGCTCGTAGAAGATCTCCGCCTGCTGCGGATCGCTTCCCTCGCCGGCGAAGTCCTCGTCGACCATCTCGATCGACTGGATGTCCATCGTCTGCTCGTACCGGCGCAGTGCCCGGGCCTGGCGGAAAAACGCGTTCATCTCCCAGAACTGGTTCTGCTTCCCCTTGTTGAAGGGGTGGTTGTGGCACTGCGTGCACTGCACCTGCACGCCGAGAAAGATCTGGGCCGTCTTGGCCGTGGCCTGCACGCCCCCCTCCTCCATCTTGCCCGAGAGGAAGTTCGTGGCGCCGTTGAAGTTCTCGATCCCGTCCTTGTTGGTGTTCGCCCCGGTGGCGGTGACGAGCTCCTCCATGAAGCGGTCGTAGGGGATGTTCTTCGAGAACGCCCGCCGCAGCCACTGCCGCATGCCGGGCCGGCTGACCATCTCGTTCTCCACGTCGCGGCCGATCAGCACGGTCGTCCAGACGTCGGTCCAGCTGCGGGCATACTCGTCAACGAAGTCGTCGCCGAGGAGACGGGCCACCAGGTCGGCCTTCTTGGTCGGCGAGGAGTCGGCGAGAAACGCCGCGAGTTCCTCGCCGGAGGGAACCCGCCCGATCACGTCGAGGTGCACCCGGCGGCACCATTCGCCGTCGGTGGCGGCCGCCGCGGGCTCCAGATCGGCGTCTGCCCATCCGGCCGACACCTGCTCGTTGATGAACCGCACCTGCGGGATCCCGAACGACTCGTCGCTCCCGGCCCGGGCCGGGGCGGCCGCCGCCACGAGGACGGCGCCCACCAGGGCCGCGAACGGCTTCACGCGAAAAAACTGGTGCTGGTGCATGGAGGATGCCCTGCCAACGGTGCGGACGGGCCGGCTCGCCACCGGCCGCATTCTATTCGCGGGAACCGGCCGGGCCTATTCCACGCCCTCGGCACCGCCGGGGATCGCGGTACCGGGCGGGCCAGCGGGACCGAGCCGGGGCGGCCGCCGTCAGCCGCGGGCCTTCGCGCCACGGGGCGGCCGGGCCGCCTCGACCTGCGGTGCGGGAGCCCGTCCGGCGCCCGTCTCGGCGCCGACGAATTCCAGCACGGCCCGCGGGCCGGCGTCGCCGAGCCGCGGCGTGGCGAGCTTGAGGATGCGGGTGTAGCCGCCCGGACGGTCGACGTAGCGGGGGGCGATCGTCTCGAAGACCACGCGGGCCGCCTGCTTGTCGCCGAGCAGCGTCACCACCCGCCGCCGGGCCGTCACCGCGGGGGCTGAGGCGGCGGCCCACTTCCGCCACTGCTCGCCCGCCCGCCACTTCTTCCACTCGGCCGAATCCCGCTCGGCCGAGGTGCCGAACTCCCCGGCCTTGTGCGCCGCCGCGAGGCCGCGCTTGGCGATCGTGATGCACCGCTCCACCAGCGGCCGCACCTCCTTGGCCTTGGCAACGGTCGTGACGATCCGGCCACGGACGGCCGGCGCTCCCGGCTCGTCGACGTCGAACTCCCGCTCGGTGAGCATGAGGGCCGACGCCAGGTTGCGGAGCAGGGCCCGCTGGTGCGACGGACTGCGGCCGAGCACGCGGCCTTTGCGACGATGACGCATGGATGGATTCCTTCGAGAGGGGGAAACGGGGGCGGGCTCAGGCCTCCGCCGCCGACGGAACCGGCATGCCGAACTTGAGGCCCAGTTCCTCGAGCTTCTCCTCGATCTCCTGGAGCGTCGTCTCGCCCAGGTTCCGCATCTCGAGCATCTCCTCGCGGGGTCGGGAGACGAGGTCGCGGAGCGTTTCGACGCCCGCCTCCTGCAGGCAGTTGTTCGCCCGCAACGAGAGCTTGAGGTCCGACACCAGCATCCCCAGCCGGCTCTCGAGCGGCGCCTCGATCGAGAGCACGTTGGAGAAGGCGGGGAGATTCACCGCCTCGCCGGGCGTGGTGTAGCCGACGAACGGGTTGAGGTGCTTGCGGAGGATCTTGGCGGCCTCGACGAGCGCCATCTCGGGCGTCACCGTGCCGTCGGTCCAGATCTCGAGCGTGAGCTTGTCGTAGTTCGTCTTCTGGCCCACGCGGGTCTCCTCCACCTCGTACCGCACGCGGGTCACCGGGCTGAACACCGCGTCGACGGGGATGATCCCGATCTCCTGCGCCTCGGGGCTGTGCTCGCTGGCCGGCACGTAGCCGCGGCCGTTCTCCACCACCATCTCCAGCTCGAAGGGGACGTCGTCGGTGAGGGTGGCGAGGACGAGATCCTTGTTGATCACCTCGACGGCCTCGTCGGTCTGGATGTCGGCCGCCGTGACGGGGCCCTTGCTGCTCTTCTCGACGCGGATCACGCGGGTCGAATCGCTGTGGTTCTTGACCACGAGGCTCTTCACCGCGAGGACGACGTCGGTGACGTCCTCCAGCACCCCCTTGATCGTGGTGAACTCGTGGAGCGCCCCGCCCACCTTGATCTGTGTGATGGCACTCCCCTCGAGGCTCGAGAGCAGCACCCGACGCAGGCTGTTGCCCACGGTGGTGCCGAACCCGCGCTCGAACGGCTCCGCGGTGAACCTGCCGTAGGTCGCCGTGAGGGTCTTCGGGTCGGCCGTGACCGAACCGGGCAGTTCGAGGCCTCGCCACCGGATGTGCATGGGAAACTCCTTCGTTCAGTGGTTGCTCGACCGGCGGCGCCAGGGCCCGGTCACTTCGAACACAGCTCGATGATCAGGTTCGCCTGCACCGGGATCGAGACGTCCTCGGCTGCGGGCAGGCGGTCGACCCGCCCCTCGGGGATGGGGCCCTCGACCCGCGAGAGGAAGTCGGGCACGTCCCTGCGCGAGTCGGCGAGGGCCGCGTGCACCAGTTGCAGGCTGCGGGCCCGGTTCTTGACGCGGATCAGGTCGCCCGCCTTGACGAGGTAGCTCGGCACGTCGAGCCGGCGGCCGTTGACGGTGATGTGGCCGTGCAGCACGGCCTGGCGGGCCGCCGCCCGCGACGACGCGAAGCCGATGCGGTGCACGACGTTGTCGAGCCGCCGCTCGAGGAGCTGCATCAGCGTCTCGCCGGTGTTGCCCGTGCCCCGCTCGGCGCGGGCGAAGTAGGTGCGGAACTGCCGCTCCAGCACGCCGTAGTAGTGCTTCACCTTCTGCTTCTCGCGCAGGTGCAGGCCGTAGTCGGTCGGCTTGCCCCGGCGCTTCTGCACCATGCCCGGCGGGGTCGGCCGGCGCTCGAAGGCGCACTTCGGCGTGTCGCAACGGCTGCCCTTGAGGAACAGTTTGAGGCCGTCGCGGCGGCAGAGGCGGCAGACGGGTCCGGTGATGCGTCCCATGGCTGGTGTTTCGCTCGTCCTGTCGGTGGGTGGGTCGTCGGGGTCGGCCGCCTCGCGGGCTACACGCGGCGCTTCTTGGGGGGCCGGCAGCCGTTGTGCGGCAGCGGGGTGATGTCCTCGATGCTCTTGACGTTCATGCCGGCGGCCTGGAGGGCCGTGATCGCGCTCTCGCGGCCGCTCCCCGGCCCGCGCACCCGCACCTCGAGGTCCTTGACGCCGAACTTGGCCGCCTTCTCCGCGGCCTGCTGGGCGGCGCACTGGCCTGCGAAGGGCGTGCCCTTGCGGCTTCCCTTGAACCCGCACGTGCCCCCGCTCGCCCAGCAGAGCGTGTCGCCCCGGGTGTCGGTGATCGTGACGGTGGTGTTGTTGAAGCTGGCCGTGATGTAGGCGATGCCCGCCGTCACGCTCTTCTTCTTCGTCTTCGCTGTCTTCGTCGACATGTCGCTCTTCGGGGGATGGGAAACGCGGGCTCGACCGTTACTTGAGATCCTTCACGCCCTTCTTGCCGGCCACGGTCTTCTTCGGGCCCTTGCGGGTGCGGGCGTTGGTGCGGGTGCGCTGGCCGCGGACGGGCAGGCCGCGGCGGTGACGCAGGCCCCGGTAGCTGCCGATGTCCTTGAGCCGCGACACGTTCTGGGCGACCTGCCGCCGCAGCTGCCCCTCGACGACGTAGTCCTTGTCCATCAGGGACGCCAGGCGCGCGAGCTCGTCCTCGTGCAGGGTGCGGGCGGCGGCCTCCGGGTCGACGCCGGCCTTGTGGCACAACTCGCGGGCGACCCGCGGACCGACGCCGTAGATGTACTGCAACGAGAAGACGGTCTTCTTCTCGGAAGGGATGTCGACGCCGAGGAGACGGGGCATGGATGTCCGGGGAGTTCGGGAGGATCGGGTGGGCGACGGAAAAACCGCGCCGGCGGTCGGGACCGTGCCGCGACACCCGGTCGCGTGCGTCCCTCGCGCCAGCCGGCCGGACGTCACCCCTGCCGCTGCTTGTGGCGCGGGTCGGCGCATACGACGAACACGACGCCGCGCCGGCGGACGACCTTGCACTTGTCGCAGATGCGACGAACGCTGGCGCGAACCTTCATATGCGAGCCCGTGGCGACTGCCGACCACGCCTTCAATCAGGACAGGGGGGGACGAATCGGGAAGCCTCGGAGTATAGGACGCCGCCGGGGGCGTTCCAAGGGGGTGGGCCGCAGCCGCGGTTTGCCGCCGTCGGCCGGGGCGGGGGCCGCCCTTCAGGCCGCCGTTCCCACCGTTTCCCCGGCGGCCGGCGCGGCGGTCAGCACCACCGGGCCGGTTTCCACGATCGCCACGGTGTGCTCGAAGTGGGCGCTCGGCCGCCCGTCGACGGTCGCCTGCGTCCAGTGATCGGGCAGGGCGCGGACCTTCTTCGTGCCCATGTTGACCATCGGCTCCACGGCGATCACGAGCCCCGGCTCGAGATCGAAGTCGTGGTTGCGGCGGAAGGCGGGGGTGCAGAAGTTCGGCACCTGCGGGTCCTCGTGCATCTTGCGGCCGATCCCGTGGCCGACGAAGTTCTCCACGACCGAGAACCCGTGGTCGCGGACATACCTGGCCATCTCCGCAGCCACGTCGCTCCAGCGGTTGCGCACCCCCATCAGCTCGATCGCCAGGGCGAGCACGCCGCTCGTGCAGTCGAGCAGCCGCTGCGTCTCCGGGGCGATCGGCCCGACGGCGTAGGTGACGGCCGAGTCGCCGCACCAGCCGTCGACACTGCAGCCGGTGTCGACGCTGACCACGTCCCCCGCCACGAGCACGCGCCTGCCGGGGATGCCGTGCACCACCTCGTCGTTGACCGACGTGCAGCACACCGCCGGGAAGGGCACCTTCCCCGGCACGCCCTTGAACAGCGGGACGGCCCCGTGCTTCGCGAAGTAGGCCTCGATCGCACGGTCGACGTCACCGGTGGTGGCACCGGGCTTGACGACCTCGGCGGCGACCTGGTGCGCCCCCCAGACCACGAGCCCCGCCCGGCGCATGGCCGCGATCTCGCGCACCGAACGCAGATTCACCACGGAGAGTCCATCCAGGGGACGCGGAGACGAAAGAACCGAAGAACCGGAACCACAGGCCAGGGCGGCGGGCGAGGCGACGGACCGCGCGATTATACGTCGGGCAGGGGGCTCGGGCGATGGGCCCGGCGGCCCTGAGCCCGGGCGAACCGCCGCAGCGCCTCCCGGACGCGGGAGAAGATCTCGTCGGCCGTGCCGAGGCCGTCGATGCTGGCGAGTTTCCCCTGCCGCTGATAATAGTCGAGCAGCGGCGCCGTCTGCTCCTCGAAGCTGGTGATCCGCTTGGAGAAGATCTCGGGGTTGTCGTCGGCCCGCTTGCGGGCGAGCATCCGGCGGATCAGTTCGTCACGCGGCACAGCCAGCTCGATCACGCCGTCGACGCTCATCGCCCGTCGCTCGAGCAGGTCGTCGAGCGTGGCCGCCTGCGGCAGCGTCCGCGGAAACCCGTCGAGGAGACAGCCGGCGCGGCAGTCGGCAGCCTCCAGCCGCCTGGTCACCATCCCCAGGATGAGCGCGTCGGGCACGAGCCGCCCCTGCTCCATGTAGGCCGTCGCCTCGACCCCCTCGGGCGTGCCGGCCTTGACCGCCGCCCGCAGCATCTCCCCGGTCGAGAGGTGCGGCACCCGGAGCAGGTTCACCAGTTTCTGGCACTGCGTGCCTTTGCCGGCGCCGGGCGGTCCGATGAGGATGATCCGCATGAGACGTCCAGGGGACCGGAAGCGTCCGCGGACCGGCACACCGGCGGGCCCGCCCTCCGGGAGCCCGCCCTGCGGCGGCCGCGGCTGGTCAGGCTTTCTCCAGGAGGCCGGTGTAGTTCCTCATCACCAGGTGGCTGTCGATCTTCTGCACCAGGTCGAACGCCACGCTGACGGCGATCAGGAGCCCGGTGCCGCCGTAGAAGCTCGCGATCTGGGCCGGGATGCCGAGGGCGCCGCCGACGATCGTGGGGATGATCGCGACGAGCGCCAGGAAGGCGGCGCCGACGTAGGTGATCCGCTCCATCACCCGTTCGAGGAAGTCGGCCGTCCGCTTGCCCGGCCGGTAGCCGGGGATGAAGGCGCCGAAGTTCTTGAGGTTGTCGGCCATCTCCTTGGGGTTGAAGGTGATCGCCGTCCAGAAGTAGCAGAAGAAGTAGATCAGGGCGACGTACAGCACGTTGTAGAGATACGACTGCCCGCGGGTGAACGAGTCGTGCAGGGCCCCCAGCACGGCGCTGCCGGGATTGGCGTTGTGGAGATACTGGAAGAGCATCTGCGGGAACAGCAGCAGCGAGCTGGCGAAGATGATCGGCATCACGCCGGCCTGGTTGACCCGCAGCGGCAGGTACTGCCGCGTGCCGCCGTACACCCGCCGGCCGCGCACGTGCTTGGCGCTCTGGGTGGGGATCCGCCGCTGCCCCTGGGTCATGAACACCACGCCGGCGACCACGCCCACGAACAGCGCCGCGAGCACCAGCAGCGTCTCGATGCCGAGCTTGCCGCCGCCGCCGCCGAGCTCCCAGCTCGTGTCGCTGCCGAGCTGCACGAGGGCGCTGGGCATCGCCGCGAGGATGCCGGCCATGATCAGGAGGCTGATGCCGTTGCCGATGCCGAACTCGTCGATCTGCTCGCCGAGCCACATCAGGAACACCGTGCCGGCGGTCATGGTCATCACGGCGACGAACTGCCAGATGAACGGCAGCCTCCCGTCGACGAGGAAGCTCGACTGGATGAGCGGCGTCTCGCCCACCCGGGCGGTCGAGAGGAAGGCCACGTAGGCCCAGCTCTGGACGACGCAGATCAGCACGGTGGCGTAGCGGGTGTATTCGTTGATCTTCTTGCGGCCCGCCTCCCCCTCCTTCTGGAGCCGCTCGAGCGGCGGCCAGACGGTGGCGAGCAGCTGGAAGATGATCGAGGCCGAGATGTAGGGCATGATCCCCAGGCCGAAGATGGTGGCCTGCGAGAGCTGGCTGGCCGAGAACACGGCCACCGTTTTGAGGAGGTCGCCGATGCCGCCGGCCTCCTCGGCGAACGCGGTCATCGCCTGGGGGTCGACGATCGGCAGCGGCACCTGCCAGCCCACGCGGTAGATGGCCAGCAGCCCGAGCGTGAGCAGGATCTTCTGCCGCAGCTCGGGGATCGTGAAGATGATCCGCAGTTTTTCCAGCACGCGACCGCTCTCCTCGGGGCGACGGGACGCCGTCAGCCTACACCGCCGCCGCCCCGGCCACCCAGCCGGCCGGACGGCCTGTGCCGTGCCGGCTTCTTCTTCCCCTTCTCCACCGGCGCGGCGCCGGGCAGCGTGACGACGCTCCCGCCGGCGGCCTCGATCTTGGCGCGGGCCTGGGCGCTGTAGCGGTGCGCGGAAACCTTCAGGGCCTTCGACAGCGTGCCGTCGCCGAGAACCTTGAGCTCGTGCCAGATGCCCTTGGCCAGGCCGGCCTTCCTGAGCGTCTCGGGATTCACCTCCGCGCCGGCCGGAAAACAGGCGTCGAGGTCGTCGACGTTGACCTCGGCCACGAGGAGGCCGTGCCGGTTGTGGAAGCCCCGCTTGGGGATCTGGCGGATGATCGGCATCCGTCCCCCCTCGAAGATCGCCGGCGCCGACCAGCCGGCGAGCTGGCCCTGCCCCTTGTTGCCGCGGCCAGCGGTGCGGCCCTTGCCGGAGCCGGGGCCGCGGCCCACGCGCATCCGCTTCTTGTTCTTGTGTACGCCGCGGTTGACGTCGCTGATCTTCATGGCGGGTTCCTGTCGACTGGTTGTGCGGGGGGGGGCGTTCCGGCCGGTCACGACAGCGACACGCCGCGGAGCCGCTCCACGTCGGCTTTCGTGCGCAGCTGCTTGAGCGCCTCGAGCGCCGCCTTGACGAGATTCACGGGGTTGGTGGAGCCGTGGGCCTTGGTGAGCACGTCGTGGATGCCGGCCGACTCGCACACCGCCCGCACCGCCGCGCCGGCGATGATGCCCGTGCCGGGGCTGGCGGGGAGGAGAATCACCTTGGCGGTGCCGCTCGTCCCCTCGACGCGATGCGGGATCGTGCCCGACTCGACGGGCACCTCGATCAGGTTCTTCATGCCGTCCTTGATCGCCTTCTCCACCGCCGGCGGCACCTCGTTGGCCTTGGCGTAGCCGCAGCCGACCTTGCCGCGGCCGTTGCCCACGACCACAAGCCCGGCGAAGCTGAACCGACGCCCACCCTTCACCACGGTGGCGCAGCGGCGGACCTTCACGACCTTCTCGGCGAACTCGCCGCTCATCCGCTCGCCGGCGCCGCCCCGGTCGCCGCCACGGGACTCGCGTTCTCTGCTTCCACTCGACACTGGATTCATGCTCCCGGGGATTGGATGGATTCGGTCAGAACTCGAGGCCCGCCGCGCGGGCCGCGTCGGCCAGCGCCGCCACGCGGCCGTGGTAGCGGAACTCGCCGCGGTCGAAGCACACCTGCGTGACGCCGGCGGCCCGGGCCCGCTCGGCCACTGCCCGGCCGATCGCCTCGGCGGCCTGCTTGTTGCCGCCGAAGCCCAGCGACTCGCGGATCTGCCTGTCCATCGAGCTGGCGGAGGCGAGCGTCCGGCCGGCCGCGTCGTCGATGACCTGGGCGTAGATGTGCTTGTGGGTGCGGAACACCGCCAGCCGCGGCCGCTCCGCGGTGCCGCGGATGTGCCGGCGGACGCGATGGCGGCGCCGCAAACGCTGCCGGAGGATGGTGCGGGCGTGGTCCATGGGAGTCTCTCGTCGTGGTCGGAAGGCTACTTCGTGACGGCCTTGCCCGCCTTGCGGCGGACCTGTTCGTTCTCGTAGCGGATGCCCTTGCCCTTGTAGGGCTCCGGCTTCCGCAGTGAACGCACCTCGGCGGCGAACTGGCCGACGAGCTGCTTGTCGATCCCCTTGATGTGCACGTGGGTCTGGTCGGGGCAGGTGACCGTCAGGCCCGCCGGAATCGGCACCTGGAGTTCGTTGGCGAAGCCGACGCGGAGCTGCAGCACGTTCTTCTGGATCGCGGCGATGTAGCCCACGCCGACGATCTCGAGCTTCTTCTCGAAGCCCTTCGTGACGCCCTCGACCATGTTGGCGGCCAGGGCCCGTGACAGGCCGTGCACCGACCGGGCCAGGCGGCCGTCGTCGGCCCGCTGCACGGCGAGCGTGCCCGCCGCCTGGTCGACGGAGACCGTCACCGCCGGATGAAGCCTGTGTTCCAGCCTGCCGAGCGGACCCTCCACCCGGAGCGTGCCGGCCTCCACGGCCGCCTTCACGCCCTTGGGAATCTGCACGGGAGCCTTGCCGATGCGCGACATCGCCAAACCGCCTTTCTGATCACCACAGTTCGCAGAGGACTTCGCCGCCGAGCTTCCGCTGCCGGGCCTCGCGGTCGCTCACGACGCCGCTCGACGTCGAGAGGATCGAGATGCCCAGGCCGCCGAGCACCGGCCTGAGCCGCACCGAGCGGCTGTAGACCCGCCGGCCGGGCGAGCTGACCCGCTTGATGTGCCGGATCACCCGCTCGCCGTTCGGGCCGTACTTGAGCTCGAGCTGCAGCTGCGCCACCGGCTGGGAGTCGACCTCGCGCCAGTCCCAGATGAAGCCCTCCCGCTTGAGCACGTCTGCGACGCCGCGCTTCACCTTCGAACTCGGCACCTCGACGGTGGCGCGTTCGACGCGCACCGCGTTGCGGATGCGGGTGAGCATGTCGGCGATGGGATCGGTCATCATGTCAAAAGTGCCCTTGCTGGCTGGAAGAACCTGCTGCCTCGAACGAACGGCGAACTCCTCTGGAATCGATCACCAACTGGCCTTTCGGACGCCCGGGATGCAGCCCTGGTCGGCGAGCTTCCGGAAGCAGATCCGGCAGGTGCCGAACTTGCGGTACACGGCCCGCGGCCGGCCGCAGAGCATGCACCGCTGCACCTTCCGGGTGGTGAACTTCGGCGGCCGTTTCGCAGCCGCGATCTTCGACTTGCTCGCCATGGTCGTTTCCCAGTGCCGTCGCCCCGCGGGGCGTGTGCCGTCCGCACGTGTGCCGCTACGCCGCGGCACCTCCGTCCCCGTCGTCCTTCTTCAGCGGCACGCCCATCGCCTTGAGGAACTCCCGCGCCTCGTCGTCGGTGCGGGCCGACGTGACGAGCGTGATGTTCATCCCCTGGGGCCGGGTGTACCTGTCCGGATTGATCTCCGGAAAAACCATCTGCTCCGAGAGGCCGAGGCTGTAGTTGCCGTGACCGTCGAAGGCGGTGCTCGAGAGGCCGCGGAAGTCACGCACCCGGGGGAGCGCGAGCGACACGAGCCGGTCGAGAAATTCGTACATCCGCCGGCCGCGGAGCGTCACCTTGCAGCCGATCGGCAGGTTTTCCCGGAGCTTGAAGCCGGAGACGGCGGCCTTCGAGAGCGTGGCCACGGGCTTCTGGCCCGTCACCTGGGCGAGGGCCCCGAGCGCCTCCTCGAGAAACTTCTTCTCCGTCACCGCCACGCCCACGCCCATGTTCACCACGATCTTCTCGAGCCGCGGAATGGCATGGGGGTTGGTGCGGCCGAGGGCCCGGGCCAGCGCCGGCCGCACGGTGCCCGTGTAGTGGTCGAGCAGCCGCGGGGTCGCGGCGGGGCCGGGGGTCGCGGGAGCAGCCTTCGTCTTCTTCGCCATCGCCTCGTTCCTCTGTCCGTGATCCGTCGTTCCGCCGGCTTCTGCCGGCGCCTATGTCTTCGCCGCCCGCGCCGCCCGTGGCCGCCTCACCACGCCCAGGTCGGCGCCGCACCGGCGGCAGACCCGCGTCCGACCGCCGTCGTCGGCCACCCTGACGCCGAGCCGGGTCGCCTTGCCGCAGGAACTGCAGACCACGAGCACGTTGGAGGCGTCGATCGGCATCTCCCGGCTGAGCCGCCCCCCCTGCGGATTCTTCTGGCTGCGCTTCACGTGGCGGTAGACGCGGGCCACCCCCTCCACCACGAGCCGGCCCTTGTCGGGCTGCACGGAGAGCACCTTGGCCCGCGTGCCCCGCGCGTTGCCGGCCCGCACCTCGACCATGTCTCCCGATCGGATGAGCATCACACCACCTCGCTCGCCAGGCTGACGATCTTCATGAAATTGCGGTCGCGCAGCTCGCGGGCCACCGCGCCGAAGATGCGGGTGCCCTTCGGATTCTGCTCGTTGTCGATGATCACGCAGGCGTTGGAGTCGAACCGCACGTAACTCCCGTCGTCACGGCGGGTCGGCCGCTTGCAGCGGACGATCACCGCCTTCACGACCGCCTTCTTCTTGACGTCGCTCCCCGCGATCACGCTCTTCACGCTGCACACGATGACGTCGCCGAGGCCGGCGGTCCGCTTGCGGCTCCCGCCGAGCACCTTGAAGCACATCACCTCCTTGGCGCCGGTGTTGTCGGCCACGACGAGCCGGGTCTGCATCTGGATCATGTCGCGCCCCCCTCCCCGGCGACCGGCTTGCCGGAGGCGGCGGCCTCCTCGGCGCGGGCCGCCGTCTCACGCAACTGCGTCGCCCGGGCGCCGCTGCGGAGCGAGGCCACGTCGACGGCCCGGCTCTTGGCGACCACCCGCACGAGCTCCCAGCGCTTGAGCCGGCTCCGCGGCCGGCACTCCACGATCTCCACCGTGTCGCCGAGTTGCGACTCCTCCCGCTCGTCGTGCACGTGGCAGACGGTGCGGCGGTGGAGGATGCGGCCGTATTTTTCGTGCCGCACGACGCGCGGGATCTCCACGCGGCGGGTCTTGGCCGCAGCGGCGCTGGTCACGGTTCCGGTCTCGATTCGCTTGGGCATCGGGGGCTTCCTGGTTACGGGGCGGCGGCGGCCGCCCGCTTCAGCCGCTCGGCGATGATCGTCTGGCAGCGGGCGATCGTGCGGCGGTGCTTCCGCACCTCCGACGGCTTGGCGAGCTTTTCCGTCTGGGCCTGGAGCCGGAGGCGGAACAGCGCCTCGGCGGCGTCCTTCCAGACCAGCCGGATCTGCTCGTCGCTCATGTCGCGGAGGTCGCGTGCCTTGGTGGTGCTCATGGGATGGTCCTCTACATCGCCCGCCGTTTCACGAACCGCACGCGGATCGGCATCTTGTGGGCGAGCCGCGCCATGCAGACCCGCGCCGCCTCCTCGGAGACGCCACCGATCTCGTAGAGGATCGCGCCGGGCCGGATGACCGCGGCCCAGTACTCCGGCTCCCCCTTGCCCTTGCCCATGCGGGTCTCGAGCGGGATCGACGTGATCGACTTGTGGGGAAACACGCGCACGTAGAGCCGGCCCTCCGTGCGGAGGTACTGCTGGGCCGCGATCCGGCCAGCCTCGATCGTCGCGGCCGGCAGCCATCCCGGCTGCTCGGCCTGGAGGCCGAAGTCGCCGAAGACGACGCGGTTGCCGCGGGAGGCGTCACCTCTTATACGACCTCTTTGGCTTTTTCGGTGCTTCACCCGCTTGGGCATCAGCGCCATCGCCATCCTCCTCGTACATGCCTTGGTTCACCCACACCTGGATCCCGATGTTGCCCTGCGCGGTGGGAGCCTCGCAGAAGCCGTAGTCGATCTTCGCCCGCAGCGTCGAGAGCGGCATCGCGCCGGCGATCGCCTTCTCGCACCGCGACATCTCGGCGCCGCCGAGCCGGCCGGAGAGTTGGATCTTCACCCCCTTGGCGCCGGCGTCCATCGTCGTGTCGAGGGCCCGCTTGAGCGTGCGGCGGAACGCGGCCCGCTTGCTCAGCTGGTCGGCGATGTCCTCGGCGATCAGCTGGGCCTGGATCTCCGGGCGGCCCACCTCCTCGACCTTGAGGTTCACCCGCCTGCCGAGCAGCTCCTGGAGCTCGCCCTGGAGGCGGTCGACCTCCTGCCCCTTGCGGCCGATGATCACGCCCGGCCGCGCCGAGTGGAGCACCACCTTCACCTCGTCGCGGGTCCGCTCGATCTCCACCTTCGGGATCGCCGCGGCGCGGTACTTCGTCTTGAGGAACTTCCGCACCTTGAAATCCTCCATGAGGAGGTCGCGGAACTCCTTCTTCGACGCGTACCAGCGGCTCTTCCACGGCTCGGTGATGCCGGTGCGGAAGCCGGTCGGATGGACTTTTTGACCCATGAGGAACGCCTTTGGGAGGAACGCCTGTTGCTTCGATGAACGCCTGTGAATTCCCGGTCACTCGGCGCTGTCGAGCGCCACCTTGATGTGCGACATCCGCCGCTTGATCCCGAACGCCATGCCGCGGGCCCGCGGCCGGATCCGCTTGAACATCGGCCCCTGGTCGACGCGGGCGTCGACCACAACCAGGTCGTCGACGCCGGTCGCCTGGGCGTGCTCCGCGTTGCCGAGCGCGCTTTTGATCACCTTTTCGAGCATCCGCGCGCCCCGGTGGGGCTGGAACCGGAGGATGTCGAGCGCCTCGTCGGCGAACTTACCACGGACGAGGTCGGCCAGGGCCCGCACCTTGCGGGCGCTGATCCGGGCGTATTTGTGGGTGGCGGTGTAGGGCATGGGTCGTCTCGATCCTCGCGCGGGGCTACTTCGCGGCCGGCGCGGGCGTGGCCGCCTCCTTCACCTTGCCGCCGTGGCCGCGGAACGTCCGCGTGGGGGCGAACTCGCCGAGCTTGTGGCCCACCATGTCCTCGGTGATGAACACCTTCAGGTGCTGCTTGCCGTTGTGCACCATGAAGGTGAGGCCGATGAACTCCGGCACCACCGTGCACCGCCGCGCCCAGGTCTTGATCGGGTCGCGCCTGCCGCTGGAGAGCTGTGCTTCCACCTTCTCGAACAGGCGGGGATCGACGAACGGGCCTTTTTTTGAGCTGCGTCCCATGGTTCTTCGACAGGCTGAAGCCTGTCCTACGGTGGCTGTGTGTTTCGGATGACAGGCTGAAGCCTGTCCTACGGTGGCTGCGTGTTTCGGATGACAGGCTGAAGCCTGTCCTACGGTGGCTGTGTGTTTCGGATGACAGGCTGAAGCCTGTCCTACGGTGGCTGTGTGTTTCGGATGACAGGCTGAAGCCTGTCCTACGTGTCGTGGATTACCTGAGTTTCAGCTGGCCGTAGCGGCGGCTCTTGCGGCGGCGGAGGATCGCGGCGCTCGAGGGCTTGCGGGGCTTGCGGGTGCCGCCCCCCTTCGCGCTCTTGCCCGTGGGGCTGACCGGGTGGCGGCCCCCCTTGGTGCGGCCCTCGCCGCCGCCGTGCGGATGGTCGATCGGGTTCATCGCGGTGCCGCGCACGTGCGGGCGGATGCCCATCCAGCGCTTGCGGCCCGCCTTGCCGAGCACCACGTTCATGTGCTCGGCGTTGCCGATGGCGCCGATCGTGGCCCGGCAGGCCGCCGGCACGCGGCGGATCTCGCCGCTGGGGAGCGTGAGCTGGGCCCACTGGGCCTCGCGGGCCACGAGCACGGCCGCCGAGCCGGCCGACCGGCAGAGGCGGCCGCCCCTCCCCTCCTGCAGCTCGACGTTGTGGATCTGCATGCCGAGGGGGATCGCCGTCATCGGCAGGCAGTTGCCCACCTCGGGCGGCGCGTCGGGCCCACTCAGGAGCGTGGCCCCCACCGCGAGGCCCTCGGGGGCCAGGATGAACCGCTTCTCGCCGTCGGCGTAGTGCACGAGCGCCACGCGGCAGGTGCGGTTGGGATCGTACTGGATCGAGTGCACCTTCCCCGGCACGCCGTCCTTGTTGCGGCGGAAGTCGATGAGCCGGTAGTGCTGCACGTGACCGCCGCCCCGGTGCCGCGCCGTGATCTTGCCCTGGTTGTTGCGGCCGCCGGTCTTCCGCTTGCGGAACCGCAGCCCCTTCGGCACCTCGGCGCCGGGCGTCAGTTCGGCGAAGTCCGAGACGCTCGCTCCGCGGCGGCCCGGGCTGGTCGGCTTGTAGCTGCGAATTCCCATCGGTGTGATCCGGAGCGGGGCGGCCGCCCGCGGGGTGCTGGACTCAGAACAGGTTGATCTTGAAATCGGGCTTGAGCGTCACGATCGCCTTCTTCCACGGTCGGGCCGTGGTCCGCCGCATGCGGCTCCGGCGGGTCTTGCCCAGCCGGTTCTGCACGGCGACCCGCTCCACCTTGACGTTGAAGAGCTCCTCGACCGCGTGCCGCACGTCGGCCTTGGTCGCCGACGTGACCACCTCGAACGAATAGGCGTTGTGCCGCGTGGCGCGGTGCATCCCCTTCTCCGTGAGCAGGGGCCGCACGATCACCTGGTGCGGGGCGAGCCGCGGATTGAGCCGCGGTGCGGGAGGAACCGGGCCGGCCATCACGCACCCCCCTTCGTGCGACGTGCGGCGGGCGCCGCCCGGCGCCGGGCAGCCGACCGCTTCACGGCCTTCTTCGCCCCGGCCGCGGGCCGGGCCCGCGACTTCGCCGTGGCGCGGAAGGCGTCGATCGCCGCCGTGGTCATCACGATCGCCCGCGGCCTCAGGATCGACCAGGCGTTCAAGTCGCCCACCGGCGCGACCGACACTCCCTCGATGTTGCGGAAGCTCTTCCAGAGGTTGTCGTCGTGCTTTTCCGGCGACACGAGCACCGTGCGCTCGCCGAGGCCGAGGGCGCCGAGCAGCCGGGCCGCGGCCGCGGTCTTCGGGGCCTCCAGCGGCAGCCCGTCGACGAGCTTCACCTCGTCGTCGGCGATGCGCGAGGCGAGCGCCATCCGCGTGGCCGCCTGCAGGGCCTTGCGGGGCATCCGCCAGCCGAAGTCGCGGGGCCGCTTGGCGAAGATGTGGCCGCCTCCGCGCCGCGTGCCGCTGCGCCGGGCGCCGGCCCGGGCGTTGCCCGTGCCCTTCTGCCGGTAGAGCTTCCTGGTCGAGCCGGCGACCTCGCCGCGGGTCTTCGTCCGCATGGTGCCCTGCCGCTCGTTGGCCTGGTACATGACGACCGCGTCGTGCAGCAGCTGCTTGTTGACGGCCGGAGCCAGGTCGGCCGGATCGATGTCGTAGGAGCCGACTTTGTTTCCGGAGATGTCGTAGACGGCGAGATTCACTTGGCACCCGCCTTCTTCTTGCCGGCCGGGGCCGCGGGGCCGCCGACCTTCTTGATCTTGTTGGTCTGCCGCACCACCACGAACGAGCCGTCGGGGCCGGGGACCGCCCCGCGGACGAGCAGGAGGTTGTGGTCCTTGTCGATCCGCACGAGCCTCAGGTTCCGCATGGTCGACCGCTCGTTGCCGTAGCGGCCGGCCATCCGCTTCCCCTTGAAGACGCGGGCCGGCGACGTGTTCATGCTCGTGCCACCCTGGTGGCGGTGCACCTTCTTGACGCCGTGGCTGGCCCGCTGCCCCTTGAAGCCGTGCCGCTTCATCACGCCGGCCGTGCCGCGCCCCTTGGTGGTGCCGGTGACGTCGACGGCCGGCACGCCCTCGAAGAGCTCGACGGTGAGCACCTGCCCGACGGCCGCGCCCTCGTAGGCGCCGCGAAACTCGCGCACGAACCGCTTGGGCTCGCAGTCGGCCTTCGGCACGGGCTCCGCGCCACCCTCGGCCAGCCGCTTGCTCCGCCTGCTGTCGAGCCTGGCCACCTGCCCGCGGACCGACCGGCTCGCCAGCCGCCGCGGCTTGTCGAGAAAGCCCACCTGCACGGCCGAGTAGCCGTCGCGGCCGGGCGTGCGCACCGTGAGGATCGGACACGGGCCGGCTTCGATCACGGTGACGGGCACCGCGGTGCCGTCGGCGTCGAACACCTGCGTCATCCCGACCTTCCGGCCCAGGAGGCTCTTGCGGCCGGCCTTCTCGGCGGCCGGCGCGGTGGTGGGGGATGCTGCAGCCATGGTGTTCATGTCGCCGGCAACGCAGGCGGGCCGGCGGGCCCGCCTGCCGTCGTCTCGCGTTCACGCTCGAAGCCGTCGGCTGCGGGAGCACCCGGGGGCGTCGCCCCGCCTTGCGGCGGCGGACGCCCGGGCCTTACCCGCAACGCCTTCCAAGCATGCCGTGTCGTGCGCTCCTGGTTTTGGTTCCTGGGTGGCTGGGGCTTCGCGGATCCGTCACCGCGACGAGGCCTTGATCTTGATGTCGACGCCGGCCGGCAGGCTCAGCTTGTTGAGGGCCTCGATCGTCTTGGCGGTGGCCTGGACGATGTCGATCACCCTCTTGTGCGTGCGGATCTCGTACTGCTGGCGGGCCTTCTTGTCGATGTGGGGGCTCGAGAGCACCGTGTACCGCTCGACCCGGGTGGGGAGCGGGATGGGGCCGTGGACCTCCGAGTTGGTCCGCTTGGCCGTGTCGACGATCTCCGCCGCGCTCTGGTCGAGCACGGCGTGGTCGTAGGCCTCCATGCGGATGCGGATGATCTCCTGCGTCGGACCGGCCACGGAAAAACTCCAGAATTGGCGAGCCCCAGAACGTAAATGTCCCGGGGCGGGGTGTCAACAACCCCGTGAAAACCACGCCGTTCGGCGTGCCCGCGGCGTCACAGCCGCGTCAGGCGGATGTCGCGGAACTCCGCCCACATCGGGGCGCCGGCGTGCAGCTGCAGGGCGATCACCCCCGAGGTGAGGGCCAGGGCCGGGTCGGCGTCGGTGAAGTCGAGGATCAGCCGGCCGTTGAGCCAGTGGCGGATGCGGTTCCCCTCGGCCCGGATGACGACGTCGTTCCAGTCGTCGATCTTCATGAGTTTCGTGAACTCCTCCTGGTCGATGAGCGTGCCGGCGACCTTCTTGCCTGCGCCGGCCGCCCAGAGGGCCTGCTCGCCGGCCTGGCAGATCCGCTGCCGCCCCCCCGCGCCGCCCCCCTCGTCGTAGATGAAGCCGGGCACGTTCGGGAGCGTGTGCTCGTTGCGGATCTCGTGCTGGTAGCCGCGCACGACCCACTTGTTCCGGGCCGTCCCGTCGGTGATCCGCCGCGACCGGTATTGGATGCCCGAGTTGTTGGTGGCGGTGCACCGGAACGAGAGCCGCAGCTCGAAGTCGCCCACGTCGCCCCCCTGCCAGATGAGGAACGTGTTGCCGGCGGCGGCGTTCTCCTGCGTCGTCTCGCCGTGGATCACGCCGTCGCGCACGCTCCACAGCCGCGGGTCGCCGTCCCAGCCGGAGAGATCACTGCCGTTGAAGAGCGCTTCCATCTCCGCGGGGGCCGGCGGGGCGGCGGGCGGTTCGGCGACGGCCGCCGTGGCGGCGATCCCCACGACGAAGGCCGGAATCAGTGCGCGGATGCTCATGCAAGGCTCCTCGTGAACGGTGCGGTGGGTGGACGCCGGTGCGGGTCTGCGGTCGGCACGAGAGTCTACACGAACGCCTCGGCCGCAGCCGCCGGGGCGGGGCCGTATTTGAGCGGGGCCATCGTGAAGCTCGCCCGCCCCTGGCTCACGCTCCGCACCGCGGCCGAATAGCCGAACATGCTCGCGAGCGGGGCCTCCGCCGTGAGCACGTTGGCCCCGCCGCGGATCTCCGTGTTCGTGATGATCGCCCGCCGCTGCTGGAGGTCGTTGATCACGTCGCCGAGGTGCTCCTCCGGCACCGTCACCTCGACCCTCATCACCGGTTCGAGGAGCACGCTGCCGGCCGCCTCGAGGAGCCGGTCGATCGCCTCCGCCGCCGCCATCCGGACCGCCACGTCGCTCGGGGGCGGGTCGGGGATCGGGCTTTCGAGCACCACGATCCGCACGCCCCACAGCGGGCAGCCCTTGAGGCCCCCCCGCTCCGCCGCCTCGCGCACCGACTCGGTCATCAGCGCCGCGAGGCTCCCGAGATGCTCCGACTCCGGAAACCAGCCCTGCTCCACCGTCACCGGTTTCTGCTCGGCGGTCGCCTCGGCCCGGAGCGTGACGCTGGCCACGAGGTTCTGCCCGCCCACCTGGCGGTTGATCGAGCCCGTCACCGTGGCCGGCCGCTCGAGCGTCTCTTTGTAGCTCACTCTCGGCTTGTGGACGCGGCACTTGAGTTTGAAGTCGCGCTCCAGGCGGTGGCGGATCACCTCGAGGTGCAGCTCGCCCATCCCGGAGATCAAGGTCTGCCCCGTCTCCTCGCTCTCGACCGCGCGGAACGTCGGGTCCTGCCGCTTCATCATCTCGAGCACGTCGGCGAGCTTCTTGCGCTCGAGGCTCGTGTCGGGCTCGATCGCCATCGAGATCACCGTTTCCGGAAACCGGATGCTCTCGAGCAGGATCGGCGACGCGGCGTCGCAGAGCGTGTCGCCGGTGATGCTCGCCCGCGGGCCGATCACGCCCACGATGTCGCCGGCGAAGGCCTCCTGGATCTGCTCGCGCCGGTCGGCCTGCACGTGCCACAGCTGGGCGATGTTTTCCTTCTTCTGCCGCAGCGGGTTCCAGGCCCGGCTGCCGGCCGCGAGCGTGCCGGAATAGACGCGCACGAAGTACAGGTCGCCGTGCTTCTCGGCGATGATCTTGAACACCAGGCCCGAGAACGGGGCCTTCGGGTCGGGCGGCCGCGAGATCGTGGTGGCGACCTTCTTCGCCGGGTCGAGGCCCTCCACCGGCGGCACGTCGGCGGGGCTCGGCAGATACCAGGCGATCGCATCGAGCACCGGCTGGATGCCGATGCAATCGAGCGCGGAGCCCGCGAGGATCGGCACCACCTTGCGCCGGATCGTCGCCTGGCGGATCGCCTTGCGCATCAGGTCGGGCGGAATCGGCGCGTCGTTCAGCGCGAGCTCGGCGATCTCGTCGGAAAAGTCGAACAGCGTGGAGACGAGGTGCTCGCGGTATTCGCCGGCCACGTCGGCGAGCTCCGCCGGGATGGGCGCCTTCGTGACCGCCGCGAGGGCCGCGCCTCCGGCGAGGGCTTCGTCCTTGGGCGGAAACGTGAGCAGCTGCATCTCGACGAGATCCACGATCCCGCGGAACGGATCCTTGACGTGCGGCGGCCCCATCCCCTGCGGCACCTGGAGCACGAGCGGCTTCGCGCCGAGCCGCTTCTCGATCTGGTCGATCGTGCCGAAGAAGTCGGCCCCCTCGCGGTCGAGCTTGTTGACGAGCGCGATCCGGGGCACGCCGTATTTGTCGGCCTGCCGCCAGACCGTCTCGCTCTGGGCCTCCACGCCCTCGCGGGCCGAGAACACGACCACGGCCCCGTCGAGCACCCGCAGGCTCCGCTCCACCTCGGCCGTGAAGTCGACGTGGCCGGGCGTGTCGATGAGGTTCACCGTGACGTCGCGCCAGGTGAACGACACGGCCGCCGAGTAGATCGTGATCCCGCGTTCCTGCTCCTCGGGGTCGAAGTCGGTGATCGTGGTGCCGCGATCCACCTCGCCGAGGCGGTGGCTCGTCTTCGTGTAGAAGAGCAGCCGCTCGGTGAGCGTGGTCTTGCCGGCGTCGATGTGGGCCACGATGCCGATGTTGCGGATGTCTTCGAGTTTGCGCGCCATGCGTGTCTCTGGTGCCAGATCGCGTCTCACCGTTCCGATGCGGTCGCCGTAGCCGTGGCAGCCTCCTCCACGATCGCGTCCCCTGCGTCGGGATCGATCCGCAGCGTCCAGGTGCGGGTCTTCCACGTCCATTCGGCCCGCATTCGGCCCTCGCCCGCGCCGGCGAGCGGTTCGAGTTTCGGGGCCGCGTCGATCGGGCCGTTCATGCTCAGGCCCCATAGGGTCACGACCCGCTTCAGTCGGTGCAAGGGCTCGCCCTCCAATCGCAGGCCCCAACGGATCGCCGGATCGTCCTTGGAAAACGAGAGGTCGGTGCGCTGCATTCTGCCGCCGGAGGCCAGGGGCACGAGCCGGATGGAAAACGTCCGCTCCGGGTAGGCGAGATCCAGGCCGGCCATCGGACCGTCCATCGGCAGTTCCGTGATCCGGCCGGTCGGACGGACGATCTGAAGATGGTCTTCGTAGGCGTCCCACGAAGCGGGCACCACCGGCATGACGCGCAGCACGACCGCGTCGCCGCCATGCTGGATCGACCAGGTGCGGCCGACCGGCACGGGCTTTTCCTCGAGGCTCAGGGCGTTGCTCAAGAAGGCCGAGTGCTTCTCGAGCGCCGGAAAGCCGCGTTCACGCTCCCCTTCCTTGGCATAAAAGCGAAGAAAGCCCCAGTCGGCCGACCTGCGAACGAAGGCCACCGGCATCGTCTGCCATGAAAGCCCCGACGTCTCCCGATCCAGATTCGGCAGGATCGGGTAGCGGGTGAGCGTGCCGAGCGACATGTCGGGTTCCGCGCGGCATATCGCCTCGGCACCGCCGCCCGTCGCGATCCTGATGTCCTGCCGTGGCGCGGCCCTCGGTGGCATCTTCTCGTGCCAACCGAGGTCGTAGAGTGTCGGGTTCGACAGCCTGGTCGTGGCCGCCGGAGCGCCCGAGCCGGGCTCCGGCGGCACGACGTGCCGCGGATCGCCGCCGTCCACGCCGCGCACCCGTTCGCGGAAGTTGAGGTGCGACGGCACCGAGGCGAACGCATAGGACCGGATCGTGGGCACGCGAGGCCGGTTGCCATAGGCATCCTCGATCGCGAGCAGGTCGTCGAGCAGGCCCTGATAGTCCCTGCGAAGATCGTCGGGAAGCGACTTCGAGAGCAGCAGCAGTCGCGACAGCTGTTCCATCAGCACGGCGCAGTAACCGTCGCTGAGGTGCTCGCCCCATCCCCAGTGTCCTTCCCGCCATTCGCGGGCGGCCTGGTGCATGATCGTCGCCAGCTTTTCCCGGCCGGCCGCGTCGCCCGCCTTCTCGGCCAGGAGCCAGGCGTAGACGAGGTCGGCCATGTACTTGTTCGGGTAGATCGTCTTCAGCGTGGCCGCCTGGCGGTCGAACCAGATCTTCAGATCCTTGAGGATGTCCGCGAGGACGCCCCGGCTTTCGCCGTCCAGTTGATCGCCATAGGCCAACTCGATCACGATCAGCGGACCGCCGATGAAGAAGGCGGCGTTCGTATCGACCGGTTCGGTCTCTTCCCAATACCAGCGGAAGCAGCCGAATGTGGGCCCGGGCTTCCGCCACTGCATCTCGCGCAGGGTCTGCAGCACTCGCAGCACCGGCTCGGCCGCCAACTGCTTCCTCTGCGCGGCTCCAAGCAGGCGATTCGCGGCCCTGGTGCCGTCGTGAATCTCCGGCAGATCGGCCACCGGCCGCGTGTGGCCCGGGCCTCGGCTGGCCCAGATCCCCACCGCATCGTCCCAATCCTTCGGCGGATTGGCCCGCGGCGTGGGGCCTTCGGCGGCGCGGGCGGCGACCCCATCGGTCAGCAGGCCCGTCACCACCAAGGCCATCAGCAGGCCGCCCCAAGCCCCGATCGACGAGCGTCGACGAGCACTCGGGGAACGGGTATCCCGGGAGCCTGTGATTCGGAGCGGGGCGTTCACGTTGGCTGCAGCGCCTCCTTCGGAGAGTCGATGTGGGCCACGATGCCGATGGTGCGGATCGATGCGTGGGGGCGTGCCATGGGAATCCCGGGGGCCGGAAGACCCGAGATCATTCCCGCCCCCGGCCGCGTTGTCCACCCGACGGATCAGGCGGCCGATGGTCAGCCGGCGAACACCTCGAGCCGGCCGGCCGCCAGGCCGAGCGACGCGGCGCGCGTGGAGAGCTCGGCGAGGGCTTTTGCACCGGCATCGCTGAGATCGAGCGTCCATTCGTTCACATAGAGATCGACATGCTGCATGAGCACCCGATCGTCGAATTCCTGGGCGTGGGCCCGCATCGTGGGCAGGGCGGCAGTCCGATCGCGAAGCGCGAGCGCCAGCGAGTCGTGGATCACCCGCTGCACTGCGGCGATCGTCGCGTCGGGTAGCCGCCGACTGGCCACGATCCCGCCGAGCGGCAGCGGGCCGCCGGTCTCGGTCTCCCAGCGGGTGCCGAGGTCTTCGACGAGCGCGAGGCCGTGCGCTTCCCAGGTGAACCGCCCCTCGTGGATGCAGACACCGAAATCGGCCGTGCGGGCCGTGAGCCGGGGCATGATCTCGGAGAAGACGACCTGCTCGACGCGGGTGGTGTGCGGATGAAAAAGATCGAACAGGAGCGAGGCCGTCGTGTGCCGGCCGGGGCAGAGCGTGAGCTGGCCGGTGTGCGTCGGCCGCGTGCCCGGCTCGGCGGCGAGCAGGAGCGGGCCCACGCCGAAGCCGAGGGCCGAGCCGCTCGGCAGCACGACGACGTCGGCGGCGGCGAGCAGGGCCGCATGAAAGCTCGCCTTGCAGACGTCGAACTCGCCGGCGAGGAGCCGCTCGTTGAGCGTCTCGACATCGAGCAGCTCGACCTGGAAGTCGAGCCCTCGCCAGTCCACCGCCCGCGTGAGCAGGCCATGGAAGGCGAACGTGTCGTTGGGGCAGGTGGAGATGCCCAGGCGGATGGGCCGCGTCATGCCCGCGCTCCGAGAAGCATCGCGGCGAGTTCCGCGGCCGCGCGGCAGGCGGCTTCGATCTGCCAGCGGGACATGTCGCGGTCGCCGGCCGTGTTGGAGATGCCGCGGACAATGTCGAGCGGCACGTCGGTGAGCCGACAGGCCGCGGCGACCGCGAAGCCTTCCATGTCTTCGGCCGCGGCGTCGGGAAAGAGCCGCAGCCGCGAGCGCACGTCGGCCTCGCCCGCCGACGCGGCGCAGGCGGAGAGCAGGAGGCCGGCCTGCGGGGCGGCCGCGGGCAGCCGGCCACTCGTGCAGGAAATTTCATCAGCGATCCGTGTCGCGGGGTCGGATTGATCACCAGGCCACTGCGGCCAGCCCAGCGTCTCCGCCGGCACGAAGGCATCGCCCGAGCCCGCGCCGACGCCGTGGCAGGCGACCCGCTCGAACGCATACGCCTGACCGACGGCGAGGCTGTCGGTGAAGCGACCGGCGATGCCGACGAGCAGCACGCCCTCCGGCCGGTGCTCGGCGATCAGTTGAGCCGTGCGGGCGGCCGCCACCACGGGGCCGAACCCGCAGAGTTGAAGGCAGAACGAGCCGCTACCGCCGGCCCGCACCACCGGCTCGATGATGAGGCGTTCCGACTCGGTGGGCACGAGAACAAGATGCTGCCGCATTTCTCGGGCACGACTCAGGTGGTCGCGGCTGGGGGAGTTTCGACTTCCAGCATCATAGGCGAGCCGCGGACCACGGCAGACGCCGACTCGCTCGTGTTCGTCTCGCCGGCCTCGCCGGCGGCGTTGATTCGCCAGGGTCGCCTGGGAAGAACGCATGATTCAGCGCCGGCGGCGAGCGCGGATCACGAAACCGCCGGCTGCGAGCCCTGCCGCGAGCAACGCGGCAGTGGCCGGCTCGGGCACGGCCACTGGCGAGAGCCGCGTGCTCTGATCCAGTAGCCGCAGCAGGCCAAGCCGGCGAGGGCCATGCAATAAGTGGAGGGCTCGGGGACGGCCACCACCCGCATCGCGAGTTGGAAGTCCTGGTAGAACCAGTTCGACTGGTCGAAGGGGAGGATGTGCACGCCCGGCGGCGGCAGGTGTCCGGCGATGTTCCCGTCGCTCGGAAAGCCCGTGGTGGGGTCGAGGGCCAGCGTGTCGAAGATCGCCGGCGTGTTGTCGTGGCTGCTGATCACGAGCGGAAACACGTTGCCGGCAGAATCGGTGCCCGTCTGGCCGAGCCACATCACCACGTGCAGGATGCCGAGATCAGGATCGCCCATGTAGAGCAGATCGCCCGGCTGAAACTGGTCGATGAGCGAGGCGAGAGGGCCTGTGCCGGTGCCCGTGTTGAGCACGCCGGTGCCGAAGTTGGGGCCGTAGAAGAACTGCGGCTCCAGCGGCGTGCCGGTGGTGTCGAGGACGGTCGCGAAGGCCGTGGCGCCGGGCGCCGGCTTGCCGGAGGAGCTGGTGAACTGCACCTGGCTCGACACTCCCGAGTGCATCTGGACGCCGAGGGCGAGGCTGTAGACGTAGGCCGAGAAGTCGGTGCAGTCGATGCCCGGAGCCGGCTTGCCGTAGGCGGCTGCATAAGGGTTGGGCGTCGTGCCCGTGGTGCCGCTGGCGAGCTGCCACGACGACTG
>Ga0214923_10001387_pt1 | contig 34522 bp, 31 predicted proteins | sample LL1510_MetaG_FD_177993 | JGI IMG/M metagenome (GOLD analysis project Ga0214923, IMG submission 177993) | Freshwater microbial communities from Lake Lanier, Atlanta, Georgia, United States - LL-1510 | ecosystem: Environmental > Aquatic > Freshwater > Lake | place: USA: Georgia | collected...
ATTGGATCAATGAATTCTGTTCCCACAGATGAAGCTTTAGCTGATAGATGGTGGATCATAAATGTGGGTGGTTATTGTCGTTCCGATAAAATAAACATTCTGCAAAACCATTTACTTCCTAGAGCTTTAAAGAACTGCGGGATTGAACCTACATCTGTTTCTTTTCCACAAGGTTCAGCCGGGTATTTAATAAGTAAGGTATGTCGATCTGGAGACAAAGGAGTTCGCACTCTTGAAAAAACAATAAAAGATTTAGTAAACAAACTTAACTTTATTCAGATACATCAGAATGAAAATGGAGAATTACCGTTCAAAACATCCTTTCAACTTAACTATAAACTAACGTTTCCTCTGCTCTTGAAAACAGAGCTTTTAGATAAATTGATTGAAGAAAGCGATCTTGAAATAAAAATGAGTATGATGTATATTTGATTAAATATTTTATATTATAATTATAATATAAAATGCAACAGTTGTGTGAAAAACTCTGTAAATTTTATAATGCAAATATACTAGATGATCAAACATATGAAATTTACAATGGATTTCATAAAGCTTCTTCAGACAATATAGGAACTGGACATGGTAAACAGACTTTAATGAAGCTTATATTGAATCATTTTCGTGGAGATCCAGAACCTAGGCCTGAATTTATTGGTGGACCAAAAAATCTCACGGTTCATTGGAGTGATAAATATGAAAAGATGATATATATATTTGGAGAGTATCACTCAGCTATTATTGATTGCGACGAAGGGGACATGGATATACCAGATGCCAAAAAAATGTCAATCGAATACTTTCTTGGTGAATTGATTAGAACAACAGATAAATATCTTGATATTTTTATTGAAATTCCAATGTTATCTAATAAAGAAACAAAAAAATATCATAACAATTTTCTACCATTAGAGAAAGACAGCCGTCTTTCTAAATTATTTGAAAAGTTTAAAGAATGCGTAGAATACAATACACGTGACGGAGATAGATGTAAACTTGCTAGAGTGCATTATTTTGACATTAGAAAAAAAGAAGATATGGAAGGTTTTTCGGAAGGTACGGATATTATAAGTTATTTTTTAATAGAAATACAGTATCTTTTTAACAATGCATTACATTTTGAAAAAAGTTATAAAGAATTAGAGATTGATATCACTGTTCGTATTGAGTCAGATAAACAGATCATGTCAGTTCTTAATGGACTTCGACAACTAAATACTACAAAATTCAACAAATTCTGGACAAGCCCGCTGAGAGATAACATTTATATCAAAAAAGAATTGAATAAACTAGATCCAGAAATGAAACAGCTCATCGTTGATTACGTTGATAAAGAAATTATTCGAAGGGCAACTAGAATAAGGTCTGAATGGGAAAAAGATACTACTCTCATTTTTTCAACATCAAAAGATGAATTCGAATTTTGTAGAGCTGTAAAACGAATTCTACATTCTGTTCATCATGTTTACTCAGGTGTTATTGATGCGTACCTACTAGCGAGGATGTTTAAAAAGTTTAAGTTGAAAGAAAAAGCAGATCAACCGGATACAGCGCGTAATATAATAATATATGGCGGTCTTTCTCATGCCGAAATTGTCAGACGTTTTTTGAAATACGTACTTAATTTTGATGATATTGCTAGTTCAGGTGAGAGAGAAATAAGAATTGAAACAGGTGGAAAGGAGACGACTTGTGTTGATATGAAGAGTATAAAATACCCTTTATTTGAGTATCCAAAAAAGCAGGTATTGGTTCTTTGTCAACGTAGTGAGGGATTTAATGAAAAAATTAGTATAAAGGATCGTTTGATCCCAACACTAGAAAAAATAATCAACACTTTTTTGAAAGAAAAAATAGGTAATGACATAGCAGATATAAAATATATGGTTGATCTTGATCCTACTAAAAAACAAGATAAGGCAGATTTTAATATGGTACTAGCTAATCACAGTAAAAAGGGTAGAGCGTTTAGAGACCAACATTTAGACTTTTATGATCTTGTTGTTTTGCAAACATGTCCCTTTCTTTATATGGATATGAAAATGGTAAATGACATTTTAAAAGACTATGGTTATCTAATATGTACAACCGTTCTACTGAATGGAAAAAGCAACAAAATAATACTAGAACCACTTGTGAAAAAGATTACTGACGCTGGTTTTACAGAAGTCACTGATAGGTTCTTAACCTTTCAAAAGAAGGCTTCTATTCCGGACCCAAAAATTTTAGTAGAAAAACTAATTTTGGGAGGTCAAAATTTGTCCATTGACGATCGTAATGCTATTAACAAAATAATACAGAAGAATATAGATTTTAAAAATCTTTCTTTGTTGAAACAAGATTATACAAATCAGGTACACAGAGGTATGGTAATAGTATTACTTTTATTATCTAAAAACAATCCATGTTCACCTTTTTTTCCAATAGAAAAGAGACCTGAAAATCATGAATATGCAGTTGTTACAAAGAAATTAGAAGACAATTTTATACAATCTTTTGCTTCAACACAATAAAAAGATATTATCTTTTCAATAATTAAGAAAATGGCATCAGAAAAGGAAGTAATACCTTTACATGTTCTAAAAGAAAAATTAATCTTTAAAAGTCATGAAGAACTGTCACCAGATGAAATGGAAGAGATTAATAACGAGATTTCAAATATCGGGATTGAAAATCTAAATCAAGATTATACAAATCCTGTACACAGGGGTATGATAATTGCTTTGCTCTCATTATGTGAAAATCATCAACTTTCCCCATTTTATCCATTGAACGATAATCCTGAACATTCATCTGTCGAAAAAATACTCAAATTATTCGAAAATGATCTGATAAATGCTTTTGCTTTAACATCCATATAATTTTAGATACTCGTTCCGATTTATATCAATTGATATAAATCTACTCATAATATAGTACGTAACAACTCTACTTGTTCGATTGTCAGTGACTCTGGAAAATCAACTGAAAATTCAATGATCAAATCTCCAACCCATTGCTGTTCTTTGCGCATTCCCATTCCAGCTATGATCTTTTTTGAACCGGGTTTGAACACCGAGTGTTCTTCAATTGTAATTGTTTCTCCGCTAGGGTGAAGTATGTCAAAGGAAAATCCACATAGAGACTCCTTTAAGGTTACATTTTTAGAATATATCAGATCTTTTCCTCGTCTTGAGAATGGGAATATGTATTCAATCTGAATACTAACAACTATATCTCCTTTGCAGTTTTCATACACATTGCCTTTTTCTTCTATAATAAATTTTTCATCATCAACTCCAGCAGGAATAGAAATTTGAAAAGTCTCTGTTTCATAAGAGACTGAACTACTACTGTTATTTGTCCTATCAATTTTTAATTGAAAAGAACATCCTTTAAAAGATTGTTCCAATGATATTGTTAACGTATGTAGTATTGGAGCTGGTTTAATATATTGACGCACACCATTGTGAAAAATATTAAAATTGGAATGGAATGGAATACCTCCGCCGTTGAAAAACATATTGAATATATCGATTCCTTGAGCATGAAAAGGCTCAGAATCATACTGACTTCTTTTCTCTTTATCTCCAAGAATTTCATATGCTTCATTAATTTTCCTGATTTTTTCGTCCGCATCCGATGAATTGTTCCGATCAGGATGATATTGAAGAGTTAACTTTCTATATGCCTTTTTTATATCTTGTTCACTTGCATTTTTTGAAATTTCCAAAATAGAGTATAAATCGGGTTTCATTTTAACAAATGTCTTTACTGTTTATATATTAATTTGTTAAAAAAGCAGTATTTATATAGATAGAACCTCCGTTGTTCTTTATACACTCATTGAATTCTACATGTTCGCATTTTTCATCACCATCTGGATGTGTTCCAACATACCGACAATACGGAGGTATTGATTTAATTTTATAAATAGCAGCTCCTCCAAAAGCCGAATCTACTTCTACCAATCCTTGGTTTCGATTATATTTTCTCTTAGCTTTTAATATAACATATTTAAACAAGCCGTATATATAACCTAAGCGCTCTTCCCTCATTTTTTTATGATGATCATAATCTATTTCATTTTTCTTTCGAATAGCCCAAAGATCATAATATCTTCCCGTTTGATTTCCAGTAAGAACATCCCAATTTTTATGGTCAAAGTTGGTTTCTATAGAATCAACAAAACTACCAGATTGATTAATATCATCCATGTCTAAAACAATAAGATAATCATAGTATTGATCTTTGTTAATTTCACGCATTTTATCAAGAATTTTATTTCTACCATTTTCCAATCGTTTCGTTCTTAATGGTTCAGTGATATTATCTTCAAAAATGTAGTAATAATTGTCTTTTTTATGGTTTTCTAAAATGGATCTCGTTTTATCATCTGAATCATTTTCATATAAAATGACTGCATAATCATTAAACTTTTTTCCACATAAATCAATATCAGAAATACCTTTCTCAATGTATTTTTCTACATTACGAATAGTTCCTGCGAATATTACGTTATATTTTTTCATACGTTCTCTACCTTTTGCACTCCCTTTAAATTGTTCTGTCGAATTCATAGAATAAATTAACACAAAAAAACTTGCATATACTATAACAAATAATAATATCAAGACCATTTTTTTCATTATCTCTCTTTATTAATAATTTAAAAAAAATTGTGATTTTCTTATCTATTTAATATCCATTTTGTCATCATCCGTATCCGTACCCATATCCGTATGTGGGAGCTCATCCGTACGTGCGCGCTTATTCGTAACTATGCGCTTTAATGACCGATCGCTTCTTGGACCACAATCAATCGGATCCTGATTCATATCTATTAAAGGCCGACAAGCTGGATCATATATATATAATTTTTTTATATCAAGTATATAACCTAACATAATAATAGTGCTTAATTTTAACCATACATTCGTCTTTATTTCATTCATTATTTGATGAAAAATTTGTTCTTGTGTTGTCGTTTCTTTTGGGATTCTGTCTTCGCTTTCTGGTATAAATTTTCTTTTAAACCTTATAATTTCTTTTGGGGTTGGTAAACGATCCTTTAGTTGTTCAACCATTATTTCTAATCTCTTTGTTTCATCGATTGTTTCATCAATAATTGTTTCATCCCTCATTTCTGACTTATTAGTATCTCTTACATCAATTACATGCAAACCTTCATGAGCATAAAATTTAATCGATTCACCTTTGTTTGGAGAAAGATAATAAGTCCTTTCTAAACTTTCACTTGTTAATTTTTTTAATACCCAAATTTCTCCACGTTTCATCAAGATATCTACTCTGTTTAGTTCTTGGTCTTCTGTTTCTCCAAGAGCTATAGATGATGGTTCTGACCAAAGTTTATAAAAATTGACTCTTAATTGAGATTTAATCAATGAATGAAGTAAGTCTAAATTTTCATCGTTTAATTTTATTTTATACTGATTATCCTTGTTATATTTATTAAATACATTAAAAAAAGTTTTTGGAATTACGGCATCTAATTCAGAAGTAGTATAATTTGGTCTAAACCCAAAATCAATTTTTTTTTGCATTGGAGAAGGTATACAAATCATTCCCAATGCCATCATCATAAACACGGAATTTTCAAGATACTCTTTTAACTTATTCTCATCTAATTTTATTAAATTGTTAAATTTCTTAATAATGGCGTTAAGAATAGTAGGTCGATCTTTTGTTCCTTCTCTTCCATGCGCACTTATAAAAAAGCAACCCGTAAAATTAGTATTTGTATCATCTACAATATTAGTACTACTATTAGTACTTGGTCTCGGAAATATTATACTAAATATGTTATATATATCTGTATCTGATAAAAAGTCTGTATATATTTTTTCTAATAATTCTTTATTTTCAGTCGTTGCAAATTTTTCTATTTCTGCAGGCATATCCAATTTAGAAGGAAAATATGCTTTTCCTTTTTTAATTGGGGAATACACATTTTTTAACGCTGTTTTACGACGTCTCGATTTACGACGTGTCGATTTACGACGTGTCGATTTACGACGTGTCGATTTACGACGTGTCGATCGAGAACGTTTTTTTACTGGTGATTTACGACGTGTCGATTTGCGACGTGTCGATCGAGAACGTTTTTTTACTGGTGATTTACGACGTGTCGATTTACGACGTGTCGATTTACGACGTGTCGAACGAGAACGTTTTTTTACGGGTGATTTACGACGTATCGATTTGCGACGTGTCGAACGAGAACGTTTTTTTACGGATGATTTACGACGTCTCGATTTGCGAGACGGACTTTTTACCATTTATATAAACACAAGAATTTATATAAATACTACAATTTATTCCGTCATAGAACTATTATTAACAAAATAAGAAGCTTTCAAAAGGATTTTTATCAAGCATACTATAGAATTTTTCTAACGTTATTACAATGTTTTGGTGCTTAATTTTTGATGATTCAAACAAGCTATTAAATCTCTTACTATTTTTATCAATCCACCAATCTAAATGAAATGAAATATAAACAGGTATTTTATTTTTTAAAGAAAAAGTAAGAACATCTTCTAGTATATTTTCTTCACCACCTTCTATGTCTATTTTAATAAAACCTATATCTGTTCTGTCTTTGATAATCTGTGCAAAAGTAATCGTGTCAATTTCATAATCAGTTTCATCTGATTTTCCTTCTTTGATTTGCGACATTGACTCGTTTAAAGAAGATTTTCTAAATTTATTTACACCAAAAATGACTTTAGTTTCTTTATTTGATATTGGTTTATCTATAAGAGTGTAGTTAGAACATTGTGATGCTTTGCAGTTTAATTCAAGACTCTTTGTTGCTAATTTGTCAACTTCGATAACAATGACATGCTTAAAATTCTGACATAACCATATACAGGTTGTTCCTATCCAACCTCCTATATCTATCGCAATCTTCTTTTTATTTTTAACAGTTTCAAACACATTAAACGTTTCTTCTTCCCATGTTGGAAAATTACTAATAAACCATTCTGGGTTTGAACCGCAATCTTCAAAAACATACTTAACACCGTGTTTGATATAAGAATATGAATCAAAACATCTTGGGTTATTATTTAGTATATAGGAAGAAATGTCTCCGATATGACATATCAATATATTAGTGAAAGATGTTTTAAAACCAGCTTTCAAACACTCAAACGCAAATCTAAGTTCAAAACAATCATTGTATTTTACATCTTCTGAAAACTCCAAATTATGTCTCTTTATTTTTTCTATATTAAAAATAGATGGATTTAGACTAAATCCAGGGTAAAAAAATCCAATGTTATCGCTTTCACACTGAAATTCTTTTTCAAATTGCTCGTAAAATGGAAGAAGTTTTGTATCCTTTTTAGCCTTGTGTTTCGGGTTATAGGAATAACTATATATATCTTTATTATGTAACATTGCCAATTTTTTGTATCCATCATTTTCACTTCGACCATGAAAAATTACTTGATCTTTTTCGTATTGTTCCAAAAATTCAACGTATGGAAGTATTGAAAAATGTAGATTACATCTCCAGTCGTCTTCAAAAAAGAAGACATACTTAGTATCAATAGAATTAAAAACAATATTTAGACTTTTAGCATGACCTTTCTGTTCTGGTGATTTCATAATAAACTCAAAGAATGGATATCTTTGTTTCATTTCATTTCTGTCTTGTTCTGAAGAATTATCATCTATACAGACCCAATTTTTTATCAAAAATAAATCTTGACAGTGAAGTATCAATTTATCCATCGTTTCAATAAACATTTTTAACCTTTTGCATGTTGTAATCACAAAAGTAATATCCAAAGGAATATTTCTAGTCAAATAGTCTTTTTTTTGCTTTACTATTTTATCAATACGATCTTGTCTAATGTATAAATCAATGTTAGGAAAATCAAATAAAGCATCATTTTCTAAAACTTCTTTTTTCAAATATCCAATAGAGTTAAACCCTATGGAATCCAAAGTATAATCACATATAGCTTTTAGTTCAGGTACAGATTTTCCTTGAATAAATCTATAATCACCACCATAGCTATCTTTATTTTTTACCACTGTATACCTTTCTTTGCTCATTTTTATTATACTTAAAAATCTTTAAGCTGCGATTCTCGATATATCATATCTTTTTGATAATAACTCAGCAAAGGCTTCATAACTAGGAAATATTGATAAAGGTTTATGCATTCCACATGTGTCAGGATGATAGATCGTTTCTACTGAGAAATTCTTCGCCTTTTCAACTGATGGTAGATTTGCTTTATCAAGTTTCAAATTAAATGAAAAATATAAATCCTCGCTAATGACATCTCTTATAGGATATATTTCTGTGATATACAACATTTTTGAAACATTTCGTAAAGAAAGTCCTCCGTTACCAATTTCTGCCCTAAAAACATTATCTTGAGATTTTTCATCCCAAGGAGCCCCAACATAATCATATTCTATAAAATCATCTATATTGTCTTTTAACAATACGGTGTCCAATTGAAAGATTAAACAATTGTGACAGCCCAGTGATAGCAATTGTTTCCAAAACGAAGAAGAACATAATAATACATTGTAATCGTAAATTGTAATATTTCGTTCAAACTGATTTATCATAATTACATTAGGCCAATCTTTCAAACCTTCTTTTAACATATTCTCATTCTCTGAACTGTGAAAAATGATTAATCCCCAACCCTTTTTCTGTAATAAATACATAAAATTTTTGATAACAATTATCAATTTATCGTGAGCTCGAGGTTCTATAATGACACAATGTTTGTTTGTCTTTTCAGGAATGTCTTGAAAATATAATGGTGATAAATCAAATTGAGATTGATAATTTATCCATTCGGAAGTATCCATTTTACTCTGTTTAAACTTATGTATTTAAATAAACTTATGTATTTAAATATTTCCAAAACGTGAAAAATACAGCCGGTTGGAATTGATCTCAACCGAACCAAATGATCGGTAGTCGATTATTGGATGTGTCCCAGTGGATCCCCACAAGAGGGTGTTCTGCACCGGTCAATCTTTTTCAGTTAACTTGTGTTCATCTACATTCGCATATTCCGCAGAAGTTTGGTAAGGTGCTATTTTTTTATTGATTTCTTTCATTGCTATCTCATTTTTTCTATGTCCAGCCTTTTCTGCTACTTTTTTCGGCGTAGGTTTTAATAACCCATAAATTAGTATGCCCATTCCTGCTACAAATAGAAAAGCTGCTATTACTAAAAATATATATTTTTGTCTCTTCTTTATATATGAAACACTTGCGCTCGAAACAGGTGTTTCTTTTGTACATGCAGCTCCCGCATCAGGAGCAACTGTTATATATACAGCTGAACCTAATTGAGTGTCTTGTATTTTTGATGGTTCTATTTTAGTTGGATCTCCTCCGTCTGGTATATCTATGAAAAAATCGTAACCAATGATATCATCATCTTGTACACGTGTTTTGAGATCTCCATATTTACACCTTATAAAATCTTTCTGGAATGTTTTTGTACCAACGCATGCTGAAAACGGAGAATTATATTGTATTTGTTCTTTTTGAGTTGTTATAAAGAATACAGCTACAAGTGCAAGAGCTGCTATTAAAAGTATAGTTCCGATATATAAAAATACCTTTTTACCGATATAACCTCCAAAAACGACAGGTGTACCAACAATAAGAAGAAATATAATAATAATTACAATCATAAAATTCATTGTTAATCCTTCCGATGAATTTTCAGCTGATTGTTGAGTTGTATTCTTTATTTTGGTGGACAAAGTATCACTAACACTTGCCTGAGCGTCTAATACACATTGATTGTGAGCATCAGCAGTATTCGTCTGCACTACATTAGTAATAGATGCTCCTAAACATCCACCGTCTATAAAATTTGATTGATTTTCTGTTATTTGTTGAGCACAACATTGAGACTGTTGTATATATTTACAAGCAGTCTCACTTGTAGAAATGTTATTACATATATCTTGGTTAGAATCCGAACCTGACAATAATCCCTGTGCTTTGTTTACAGCTGCTTGGAGTGCAGAGTTATCAATACTCGCATCCATTTTTGTTAAAGCTTTAAGAACTAAATTTATTTTACAAATATTTTCTGCGTTAGCGCTATTTGCTTGAGAAATATTGCTTATCTTAGAATTATGAATTATTTCTGCAATTGTGTCTTTTGTTAAAAATTGTCCAAGACCTTTGAGACATTTTGCAGATACTCCTCCCGTTATACTATTTGATTGATTTATATTAGTAGACTGATCACATTCACTTTGTTGTTTTGCACTACTAACTGATGATTGAACATTTTTAATTGTAGTAACAAGGCTTTGGTCACTTTTTGAGTGTGAGCCTAAAAGACCAAGTACATTCGAAAATGCGGTTGCTGGATTTAAATAAGCCAAATCGTGAGCAAAATCACCTAATTGATCTGTTTTCTCTTTAACTTTTTTACAGGCATCTTGCGCATTCATACCTTCTGTATCAGCAGGGCATTTGGGTCCTTTTGCACCATCTGTTGCTACTTTACAACTTTTTGGTGTTAAGTTTAAATTCTGTTTCATTTATTATAAAGTATATTTATAATAAACAAATATTTATTTATCAAATATTAAATTATTGAGACCATTTTTCATATACATGTGAACATATAGCTGATTTTGGTTTTATCCAGCCATATGTACCAGGTAATAAGGTCGCGTAATAACCTTTATCAAGTAAATTTGTTTTTGGAACTAAACGGTAACCATACTGTGGATTATATTTTTCATTCATATTAAGATATGGATTTTCATACGAATAAGATTCATACAAAGATGTACCAGATGACCCACGATCTCTGTCTCCATATTTCCAACCAGCAGATGGTCCAATTATCATTCCATTCTCATTATATCGCCAAACAGGTCCAGCTGTGCTATTTGACTCCGATGGAACTACGGGGATTGGTTTCTGATTAGGATCTGGTCCTACAGGGTTTGGTTTCTGATTAGGATCTGGAACTACAGGATTTGGTTTCTGATTAGGATCTGGTCCTACAGGAGTTGGTTTCTGACAATGACATCTTTTATTTTCCCAATTGTCATTTGATTCGGGAGTGTATTCAAAAGAAACAGGCTTTCCAACATACATTCCATCACAGCTAGCCATTTTACAACCTTCGGGAGATGAAAGATATTTTTCACATTCTTTTAGAAGTTCTGGATTTGACGATTGCATATACGGGTATCCTCTACATTTGGCTGATCTAGACACTTCAAAATGGAAACCATCCGTTTGACAATTTGCTATCTTTGCCAATTTATATATCAGAAGCAAAATTATCACTAATGTTAAAGATACAATGTAAGATGAAATTATCAGAGATAACCCTTTGGAATTTGAAAACGTTTGATTAAAACCAATAAGAGTAACTCCTATAATCAAGAAAATTAAACAAAAGAAACATATTTCTTTTATCGATAAGAACATTTTACTTATTCAAAAGATTTAGTTTTACGCTTAAAAATTGTGTTTCATTATCAATTTATCTTATAGAGCTTTCTCTTTTCAATAGAGGCATAATCTCATTAGAGATATCTCTCTTATTTTTTATTATTTCGTAAAGTTTTTTGTCACCAGACATTACAGCATCCTCTTCTAAAACGCTATCTGGTTTTACAAGTGATAAGAAATACACATTAACTTTCCTTTCTTCTTTTGGAAGGAGATAATGTGATTTGTATCTAATGGCACGACCAACAATCTGTTCAAGAGAAGCATCATTCCACGGAGGATCTAGAACGACTACATTTTTAACTTCTTTCAAATCGAGACTTTCACCTCCCGCTCGAGTAATGATTAGAACTTTAATTTTGTTAGTGTTAAATCTTTCAAGTATTGATATTCTATCATTTTTAGAAACTTTACCAGAATACTCTGCATATGATATACGATTATCCCTTAACACTTTTGCTATCGGTTCTATGCCAAATTTAAGCCAATTGGTGTAAATAATAGATTTTCCACTTTCTAATATTGGAATAGAATAATCTACTTTTCTGGACCAATAATCCGTACCCGCGTTATTTACTGCTCTACGATATCCGTTATAAAATCTTTCTGGAGATTTGAATTGAATTCCCATGAATTCTTCTCTGCTTATCAAAGATTTATATATTTCATAATATTTTTCTCCCATTGGAATATCTTCATGATGATTAATGCGTTCAGGATAATTTTCAGGATCTTTATAATCAACTATGTCAATTTTATCTTGTAGTAAAAGCGCGATCTTGGTTAAATTTCTTTCGGTTATATCATGTGTAATCCATTGTTCTACCTCAACTGCATCAAATTCTCTCTTTGATCCTACTATTTTTCTACCATGAACCATGTTTATTAAAGGAATAAGATCCAAAAGAGAGTTTACAAATGGTGTTGCTGTAAGAAGCAATCTTTTGTCTGCTTTGAAAGCAGCATTGATCAATATAGAAGCCATTACTCCATCAACGTTTCTGACATTATGAGCTTCATCTACAATAAGAAACGCATTTCTTAGAGAAATTGGTCGACCGTCGACGTGATCACTCCAAAATTTATTTAATGTATATATTTCGTATTTATTCTTATTTTTTACTCCATACGTTTCTTTCATCGATTTTTCGAAATTAGAACAAGTAGAAGGTGGTCCCACAAAAACGACTTTGCTCAACGGATTATTATCAAGATAACATTGAGAACATGTGACAGCCGTTAAAGTCTTTCCTAAACCAGTTGCATGAACTACAAGCAATCCATTATTATTCTCCATAAACTCAACAACCTTGAGTTGAGAATCAGTAAGTTTCATTTTTGATCTACTTGCACAATCTGTTGCTATCTGTGTTATACGTTGCCACCGTTGACTACTTACTCTTATTGGAACAGGTTCACGAACGTTTATTTTAGGAACTACTTTATTTTTCTTATAACCAGGTTTATTTCTGCATTTGCGAGTTATTTCATCTCTATACTGATAATCTTTGCATGGAACAAGTTGGTCAATTGGTTTCTTTTTTCTACCAGATGGTGACGGACTAGCCTTTTTTGATTTAGAAGTGATCTTAGGTTTATTTCTGCATCTGCGAGTTATTTCATCTCTATACTGATGATCTTTGCATGGAACAAGTTGATCAATTGGTTTCTTTTTTCTGCCAGATGGTGACGGACTAGTCTTTTTTGATTTGGAATTCGATGCTGTCTTCTTTCTAGCACCTAAATGTTTTCCTTCAATCTCGGTAATTCGTTTGCCATCTTTATAGTAATATTTTTGTCCATTTTTAGTAATTATATAATACACAATCATTTATTTATTCACGCGGAAAAAAATGATTGTTTTTAAATACACATCTGTTGTTTAGTAAGAGTTGAAAGTGTTTGCCAATTTTCCTTATAATATGGTATAATTTGTTTTATTGAGTTAATCAATACATCGATGTTCAGTTCCATTTTATTTTAGTAGATTAAACTTTAGATTAATGTGGAATTACAGTAGTACAATTTTGAATATCTGTATCAGTTCCATTAATTCCATAAATTGTAGAAGTTACCAGGTGAGGAACTGTTTTATAAACACATAGTGTGTCAAAATGATCAATCATAAAATGATCAACAGGTTGTTTAATTCCAAATTGTTTAACAAGCTGAAGAAGTTTTATAGCTCCTTTGGGACGAAGTACGTATCCGCATGTACCTCCTCCAAAAAGACGCATTGCTTTTGAGAATTGCATAACGCCGTCATAAATAAATGTATCGCCATATAGAGTTTCCCCGTGTTCATCGTCGTAAAAATCTAAATATAAAATATCCCATTTTTGATCACCTTTGATATCAGAATAAATATTGTTAAATTTTTTATTAAAATCAGTATCTAATTGTACATCATCTTCAAGAACAATAAAATCATTGTTGCTATTAGACGTTTCTTGCCACATACGCATATGACTCATTGCACATCCAAGCACGCCTGCAAAATAGTTATGCGTTAGTTGAGGCCAACGCTTACCAACAAATTCATCTTCTATGCGAAATATTGTCATCATCTCATCATCCATTATTAAGCTCTTTCCATCTGTAGCATCAAATCTAGTATAATTTTTAAACTGTATATTATTAGCATGTTCAACAAATGCATTCCATCTATCTTTTCTCCTTTCTAGATTAATCACACGAATAGAACAATCTTCATAAAAGTTTTCTGTTTCAATCTTACCAGTTACAATAGATTCAACTATTGGTATTAGTTGAAGTTTGTTTAGTATTTTCATTTTTTCCTGTTTAATTATATCAATTCTCTTTTCCCATTCTCCGTTATCAATAGAATCTTTAATGATTTGTAGGCTTCCTTCTGGATCGTCCGCATTTATTAGTATATATGCTCGATCGTCAATATGAGAACTTATATTTGGACAACCATAATAAAAACAAAGACATTCTCCAAGTACCGCATCTACTAATTTTTCTGTAAAATAATTGTCTACATATGCGTTTTCACATGCGATTGTGTATTTATATGGGAATATACCAGCGTCTTTGGTATAATCAGGTAAAGATCCTATATAGTTTTTGAAGTTAAATTTGTTACTTCGTCCATAAAGATCGAAATCCAAATTTTCTTGAACAAAATGAGAGATCATATTGATTCTCTTTACGTGACCTGGAAGTCTATATTCGCTCGATGTGACACTAGACAAAACCTTTGTTTTTTCAATTTTCATAGTCAATAGCTCAGAATACGTTTTGTCTAGATGCCATTCAATACTATTACGTTTGAAAAAATAATTAAAAAAATGATCTCGCTTCGGAATAATCCATTCATTTGGAAAGTATGTTTTTCGATTCTGTAGTTCTTCCATTGATAATAGTATTGACTTTTCTCTTTCCCAATATTCATCAGATCTTGGAAAGTTAATAATACAATAAAAATCAGCTTTTTCATTATCTGTGAAAATAACATCACCCCATCTTCCACCTGGTTCACAAAAACGCTTATAAATAGAAAGTAATGTTTTATGATCTGTCCAGTTACACATTAATTTTACCGTTATATTCGGTTGTATAGGCTCATATCCAATCATATTTAACCATTCATTTATTCTTATTGGCCATGATTGATTCTTTGCCCATTCAATTCCTTTATTTCTAAATGTTTCTTTCAACTCCTCATTTTTGGAGAATTCAATAATTTTGTCTAATGCTTCTTTAGAATATTCATCTGAATAAATATTTTCTCTTAACAAAACACCCCTATCACCGATAGTGTCTGTAAGTGCAGCTATATCAGAAGTAATACAAATACATCCAGCTGCCATAGCTTCAAGAGCGCTGATACAAAATGTTTCAGCCCACGCCGTTGGATAGTACCAAAAATCAGCTGTCATTTGATGTTCTGCCAAAGACTCATTTTCAACACGTCCCATAAATTTAATATATTCTGTTGTTTTAATTGTTTCGAGAAGAGTTTGATTTTCATCTCCAAAGTCTTCATCTCCTCTGTATACGAATAGCTCGGCATCTGGAATTTCATTTCTGATAGAAGCAAAATTATCAACCAGATATTTTAAACCTCTTACAGGATTTGATGTGTAGATAAAACGATTTTTTACACGTTCAACCTTTTTATCATATCGAGAAACATCAATTGCATTACCTATGATAAAAATTTTTGATGGATCTATATTTGAATAATACTTCCTTACAATATTTCTATGCCATTCCGTCAATACCACAATTCCGTTAACATTGTGAATAATATTTTGTAAGAGAAACTTTGCATTATCGGGAAAAAACATACCATTCCAAGCCGGTTGCGCTAAAACATCATGAAACCATATATACGTTTTAACAGCTTTATTATCAAATTCTATAAAATAGTTAATATATCTACTTACTATCATAACGTCAACTGTATGAAAATTCATAAATTGATTAAGTGAATTTGAGTTAAAAAATTGAATATTACCTATTTTGTTATCAGAAATACATTTACCGAATATATAAACATTGTGAGTTAGAGAGAATTCTTCGGCCAAACTTTTTAAAGCAAGTTCAGCGCCATAAACACCTTTAGTTGTAGAGATAAAATCTGGAGTGTAACCAATATAGAAACATATGATTGGTTTTGAGAGTGTTTCTTTCATTTTAAAATATAATTAATTTACTTTTATAACATAATTCAGATATATTCTTGCTTTTCCCCTTACAACACAGTTGCTTTTTTAAAACCTGTGATAGAAATATCCATTATCAACGTTCATACATATTAAATCTCTAATTTTTTCCATGCTTAATGCTTCCGAACATCCCCATTCTGGAGCATTATCATTTGTCGTGGTCTTCCATTCTTTTTGAAGGTTAGATATATCATTAAATTCGGGAAATGGAAACACATTTTTTTCCAAATAATCACTCAATCTAAATATTGTTGGATTTGCAGTATATAAAAATTCTGGAATTCTACGAAACGTTATATCTCTAAATTCTTTTTTCGGTTCTGTCTTGATCTTTTCATTATACATAAACGGATTTGGGTATTTGAAGCACAAATAGTTTATATGTCTCTTCCATCCATAAAAGATTTTTTCTTCTTCAGTCAAATATTTTCTTAAAAACAATGTACTCACGTTTGGGTTCAATACAAGATATGTCAAACAATTTGTCAACCAATCTTTACTTTTGATATCAGTACATATCCAATCGTCTTCTAGATGAAATACAAATTTATAATCATTTGATGCTAAATAGTTATACAAAGTGTTCATTCCACGAGACCAACCCATGTTTTGTTCAATTTCAATTAAATCATATTGTATACCATAACTTTCTAATTTTTTTCGTATATTATCGTTATGAGTTTTGGAACATCCTTGAGATAGTATTGTCCACATTGGAATGTTTTTCGTTTGTTCATACAAGCTATCGATAACTTCAAATACAGCATTTCTATCATTACAATGTAATGTTGCAATCGTAGTCTTAGGTAATTCAAACGTAAGATCTTGTATAGGCTCTTCAGTTATTATGTCATTCATTTTATGTAAAAATATATATCTTTAATATAAAAACAAAACTGCTCCATTCTGTAAATATTTACTTATTATAAAATGAGTTTAAAATGCAAGTATGATAGTCCTATAAGAAAAACAGGTTGTAAAAATATTGTGTTTCAAGAAACTAATATTAGACTTGAGAATGCGGTATCATTCTCACAGTATATAATTGGGTGTAATAAACTTGTAACTTTGATAGGTGAGAGACATGGTACGAAATTTAAATGTAAACCTTTAAAAACAGAAGAAATTAAAACAATATCTAAATACTGTGTTGAAATGGCTGAAAAAAATCCAAAATGTCGTGTTATTTTAGAGTATTACTGTGGTGGTGAAAAAGTTAGAGCTGATGTTCCTTCACGTATGAATTCTCATTCAATAAAGAGTACATTTAATGATATGAAAGACAAATTCATAGATAATCAAATACTTCCTCTTGATTATAGGCCTGCTTTTTTGTCTAGAGATGGTCAAGATGATCTGTACGGAAAAGGCTGGTCTAAATATAAGAAGCCTGAAGAAATTAAGCAAAATTTTATTCTACCATTTTGGAAAGAATCAGATAAATTTTCTATGAACAATCCACATTTGTACCCTTCTATTGTGAACAAATTTTTAGAATTGTATTATCAAGATATATGCATAACGTTTAAAAAAATCAATGACAAGCTTTCAAAAAATAAAAAATATTTACTTGATGTTAGACAAGATTTGTTTGATGCATGGAAGCTAGTTGCTGATTACTTTATAATTAGAAAAATACTAAAGAACGATGATATTGATGAATTTATATTGATAATAGGAGAGGCTCATCGGGAAAATATCAATATATTATTTGATAAACTTAAACCTTTTGTAATAAGAATTGGAGATATTCAATTAGGAAAGTCTGGTAAATGCGTTAAATTATTTGAGACACATAAATTTTAATCTATTTGAATTCCATTAAATAGTTTTTATTCCGCAAGAAATGGTTGAAAGTTGCGTTTACAATCTTTATGTCATCAACAATATTTCCAAATTGTTTTGTTGTTCCATAATATGAAATAAGGAACATGCTCGCAAGTGTCATTATATCTCCAGCTGGATTAGCAAAAATAGGTGGTTTAATTTTTGAAATTGAATCGATTATAGTATATACATACTTGGTGAGATCTTGATTGTCAAATATGCTTTCTCCAGCTCTCGCATTTACCTCATTAATGAAACTGTTTAGAATATCTATATCTGAATATCCAGGAACACTAACTTCATTAGGAAAGTGGTATCTCAACCGTTTATCTGCTCCAAAGAAACAATTTTCCATTGCTTTTTCATATCCAGCAACTATCATAATAGACATCCCCATATATTTGTCTAAAAAATTTACAATTTCTGTAATGGCTTCTGGTCCAAATGATTTGCTATCCTTAAGATTAAGAACACCGTTATCGCAAGGCATTATTTGATGAGCCTCATCTATCAAAATCACTCCTTCTAATCCTTTCATTAGAATATTCGCTGATTTGATTGCTGTGTGACCAACGTATTCCCCTATCATATCTTTTGGCGATGCAATAATCAAATCTCCGTTAAGAAGAATACCAGAATTCTTAAAAACAAAAGCGTATGTTTTTGCTAACTTTGTTTTTTCAAATCCTACAGGTCCGGTAAAAACTATATTTAGAAAAGAATTCATAAACGCTCGATATCCCTTTGTTAAAATATAAAGTGTTTTGCATAGCTGATTCCTAATTTTTTTACGACTCTCTCCAGTGATAGAAAGAATGCCATCATTTTCATCAGTAATTGATTTAATTAAATTGTTGCGCACCATGTCTATTGTAGTTTGATCTGTTGGATCATTTATTTCAGCTAATTTACTTGAAGCTATACTAGACAAATTATTTAATTTTTTGAGTAATTTGGTATTAATAGCGATCATAGGAAAATGTCTATCTATTGCATCCGTATGTTCTGCCATTTCTTTATCGTTTTCAATGTTATATTGTGTTGTTTTCACTAGTTCTTCGTATTTTTTTACTTTAGCTTCATAAATACCTTTAAGAGTTTTGGCAACGTTTATACAAAAATTATTATCTTTTACAAGTTCTAGTATTTTTTCTGGTGTAATGTCATCAGCATCTGGTGGTTCCTGAGTAGATGATGTATACTTCTTCAGATTTATAATAAAGCCTGTCATACGATTAATCTTAACGATTTTAACCTTAAGAGTTTTTTGTGGTTCTTGTTTTTTAGTTTGTTGTTCTTGTTTTTTAGGTTGTTGTGGTTGTTGTGGTTGTGGTGGTTCTTGTTTTTTAGTTTGTTGTTGTGGTTCTTGTTTTTTAGGTTGTTGTGGTTGTGGTGGTTCTTGTTTTTTAGGTTGTTGTGGTTGTTGTGGTTGTTGTGGTTGTTGTGGTTGTTGTGGTTGTGGTTCTTGTTTTTTAGTTTGTTGTGGTCCAGAATTGTCAGAATGAATATCTGTATGTGAAGGTGAAGGTGAATCAGAAGGTGTATGTGGTGAATCAGAATGTGTGGGTGGGGAATCAGAAGGTGTATGTGTAGGCGAAGGTGTATGTGGGGAATCAGAAGGTGTATGTGGGGAATCAGAATGTGTAGGTGGGGAATCAGAATGTGTAGGTGGGGAATCAGAAGGTGTATGTGTAGGCGAAGGTGTATGTGGGGAATCAGAAGGTGTATGTGGGGAATCAGAAGGTGTATGTGGGGAATCAGAAGGTGAAGGTGAAGAATCAGAAATAATACCTGTTTGATGATGTGGTTGAGTATCTTTACAATTAGATATAGCACCAACTTTATTATTGTTGCCTGACATTTTGAGTATTTATATGTAATAAATATTTACAAAATAAACGAAAAAAATATGATTTCAAAAACAAATTTAAAGATACTTATTTTATAAGTAGGAAGGTGAAGAACAGTGGTACACACAGCAAAAATTAATGCACTTTTATGCTAAAAAATGTACCTAGATAGTTAGATCTATCACGCTCCCAGCAATTCACATCTTTTAATTTAAATAAAACGCGTGCAGATAGTAATGAGACAAGTTTTATTAATCATAATCGATTATGATTATGATTAATTATATTAATTATTTCTTTTATTTTTAGAGATAAATGTGTGAAAATCTTTGTGAAGCGCTATTACGATATTACAATACGTCCATTTTTAACAGAGCAGATATGGATGATAATTTGAAGAAAGCTTGTTATACAGAAGCAAAAACTTATGTTGACGATCATCCGGCTAGATTAGATAAAACTCTCGAAAGAACTGTCTTGAAAGAGTTAATCAAAAGTCATGAAGAATATGAAACAAACCCGTCAGCACCTAAAAAACCAAATGTACGTTTTATTGGTGGACCCTGTTCACTTACTTTACAATGGAGTGCTGAGTATAAGAAGTTAATATATATATTTGGAGAAGATCATGAAAAAAAAGATGATTGTCCAACACCAAAAGATGATACTCTTTCAATCGAAGAATATATGCTTAAGTTATACGTAAACGGAGATGTTTTTATTGACTTTTATATAGAAGCAGGTGCATATTTTAAGAATACCAGTTATCTTACTGATTATGGAGATGATAGGCTTAGTAAACTAACAAATACTTTTCAATCATGCTTACATGATAGTAATTCTGATCAACCAAAATGTAAAAAAGGTAGAGCTCATTATATTGATATTAGACAAATAATAGGTATAGAATATGGAAAAATAAACACTTACACAATAGAATTTCTTAAGTTTTCGGAAATACAAAATAAGCAAAGATATCTATATAATCTACGACTTTTTTTTGCTAATCCTAAAGTATTACAAATGATTGAAGATGTTTCTAATATGTTGTCACCTAAAGAATTCGTACAATATCTAAAACTTGAGTTTGCTCAAAATTATCTTTTTGAAAAAGAATCGCGTAAATCAACTATTTCCCAAACTCAAATTGATAATTTTATTAATACAAGTATTGAAGAGTACGGAGGTGATGTTTTTATTTCTTCTATTATAGCCGATGTAAAGTCAATGGTAGAAGAGCTCGTTAAGTATAAAATTAATAATGATCAAAAACACGTAGGCAAAGTTCACAGTTCTGATAAATATAATTTTGAGTATTTTAGAACATGGCAAATAAAACCCGGAAAAGATTCTTCTACAACCGTGAGAAAAAATAATGAATATCGATCGTTTAGAGAGAAATTATCAAACGTTTTTGTAAAATTATTACAAATAAATGCGTTAGTTGTTGACGTGTATTTACTTGCACGTGTATTAAAAATTTTTAATATTAATACTATAAAGAATAAAAGAGATACGGATGAACCATATGAACCTCATAATATCGTTATATATGCAGGAGATGGTCATTCAGACGTATATAGAAAATTTCTTGATAGTCTTGGATTTAAACTAATAGATATAACTGGAAACGATTGGCGTGATCCAACAGTTAAAAATCCATATAATAACTGTATTGACATGGAAAAATTTCCACAACCATTTTTTGAACATAATGAAAAAATTGATTGGTTAGAAGGTTTTTCCAGTCAATTTTCATCAGGAAAAAGAAAAGACCTAGGAAACACTTTATCATTAAAAAAGAGGAGAGTTGAACCGTGAGTATCTCGTATGGAAAGTTAATTTAAAAGAATGATATATAGAATATAGTTCCTAGGAGTTGTGTAATTTGTTCTAATATTATTGGAATAAGGATAAAATGATTGATTAAGAAGTTTATCCTTCACACTCATATACTATAGGAACACCCAGCAAACTTTTTTAAAAAAACATTGAACAAATTTTAGATTGTTGGATCAGAAAATGATCTACAACTAAATAATCATAATACTAACCATTTTGGTATTATGATTTTATTTAGTGCATTTTTTAACGCACTTTTCAAGACATTTCTTATCAACCATTTTCTTCTTAGGTGACTTCTTAGGAGATTTTTTAGGTGACTTCTTAGGTGATTTTGAGGCACTTGATTTCTTCTCACCGTATTTGCTCTTCAATTTTTCTTTGTCATCGTGTTTAATAAACTTTGTGACCTTAGTTCCACATTTGCATTCACCAACAAGAGCAGGACTTCCATTAGTAAATCTTGCATTTTTATATACGATCACCTTAATATCAGAAGCAGGCAATGTTACAGTTTTTCGGCACTTGACGCAATAGAAATCTCTTTCAGAAAGTGTCATTTTTTATTATATGCGTGATAAATATTTTTTTTTAAATTTTTATAATAATTTTACACCTAAGAACCCCCCGATGCGTCTAACAAGTTGATGATTGGGTATCACTTTTCCAGATTCATATTCCGTAATCACACACGTTTGAATATTTAAGCCTTTCGCAAGATCTTTTTGTGTTAAACCCTTGGCTAGCCTAGCTTGTTGCATTAAAATACAGATAGATTTTTCAATTTGTTTTGGTGGTGGAGGATCATTACTGTCTAATTCTCGAAATTCTTTTGTTCCCTCCGGATTGTGTTTTCTTTTTTGATCTTTAGACATTTTGCAGTTAGTTAAATAGAATTTGTTTTTAAAATTATATTAGCGTTACTCTATTCATAAAATTTTATAAATCTTTCTGAATATAAAAACGCAAATGTCAGACATCAATCTAGGAGTCTGTAGAGAAAGGAAACCCTCAAAGATTTTACCATCTCCTGCACCTTGTTCAGCTGGACGTGATTTGCAATACGAAGATTTACACTCTGATTTTAAAGGTCCGTTTGTAAATTTTTCATTTAGTAACATTCCTGATTCTGAAGTATTCACTACACCAGACAATGTATTATCTGATTTATCTACAGAAGATATTCCGTCCGAATGGAGTTGGAAAAAACAAGGCGGTAATAAAATCGAGGATGGGAGTAGAAACCAAGGTCGGTGTGGATGTTGTTGGGCAATGGCATTTGTCTCATCTTTAGGAGATAGATACGCTATCAAAAATAATATAGCAGCACCTTATCCAAGTGCTATGTGGATGGTCAGTTGTGGTGGAAGTAAAATTGGAAGTAGAGGTGAAAATGGATCATTTGCCGAAAATCAACAATGTCTTTGTGGTGGAAGCACTTATGCTGCAGGAAAATGGATGGAAGAGGGTAACAATGTCGGTTTGGAAAGTTGCTGGCCGTTTAGCACAATATCCAGCGGACCTGGCACATATGTTGCGCCTAATTGTCCTCTGACGATTGGTGATGATTGTTGTTCGGATTGCTGTGGGAATCCCGATTCTAAGGTTAAATTTACTATAGAGAAAGGAAGTACTAAGTGTATTGTAGTTGCTAATCAAGACAAGAGTGTTAATGTTGAAGCGACAATAAGAGCTATACAATCTGATATCAAAAACAATGGACCAATTGTAACTACTTTTTGGGTTCCTGACGATTTTCAAGACTGGTGGTCTTCCGCTGACTTTGAAAAAGATATTTATATACCTAGTCAACCTTCCACAATAGGGTATAACGGTCATTCGGTTGTTTTGACTGGATGGGGTAAAGAGAATGGTGTAAATTTTTGGGAAATGAGAAACTCTTGGGGATCTCCTGGATACTGTCGTTTTGCAATGTCTTCATCTACGCCTAGAAAATATTGGTGTGGTATTGACTTACCAGAGTTTTCAGAAGGATCTTGGCAAGGAGGAACAATTTCTTTTATTCCAGGAAAACTTTCCGACCATAATTGGGAGAAAGGTAATGATAATGAAGTATCAAATAATAATGATGATTTATCAAATATTAACTGGAAATTAATTGGTATAATTGCGGGTGTGTTTGTAGGCGTGATATTTCTTATAATTATAATTTCGATGATTGTTTCGTAATAACATTTTTACTTTGGTATTTTTATAAAAATACCAAAATTATATCCGCATTTACGCAACCATTTCTGCTTCTATTTGAGAATGACATTTATAATTTGATATTATGAAATCTTTTGATGTTAAGTTGTCAATCTCTTGAAGAGATTCAATATTCGGAAAATCTAGTTTTGGAAAAGAATAGGGTATTCGACTAATTTGTGTTTTTACTTGTTCTATATGTTCTGAATATATATGTGTATCTCCCATGGTCATATAAAAAAATCTAGGAGTCTTAGATGTGAGTTTTCCGATTAACATCAACAAAAGTGAAGATGATGCAATGTTGAATGGTATACCGAGAAAAGCATCTTGTGATCTGTTGTAACAAAACATATCCAAAAATGGGTCTTCAACATAGAATTGTATAGTTATAGAATGACATGGATGTAAAACTCCCATATTAGATTGAGCTGGGTTATATGATGTCATTAGAATCCTACGAGAATGAGGATCATTTTTGATTAGATTTACAACATCTGCTAATTGATCAAAACCTCCTTCTGGATCAATAGGACGACCTAAATTATCTATCTCATAAGGTGCATTAAAAAAACGCCATTGGTATCCGTACATTGGTCCCATTACGCCCTTTGCATATGGAAGTCCTCTGGATAAAAGAAATTCGTCGGTTGTATTTCCTTCCCAAATACGAACTTTTTTTTCTGATAGCTTTGATGAATCAGTCTCACCTCTAATGAAAAATAAAAACTCCTCTACAATACCTCTAAGAAACATTTTCTTGGTTGTGAGAAGAGGAAATCCTTTGCGCAAATCAAATGTCATGTCATTCTTAAATATAGAAATCGTTTCTCCGTTTCGACCATTTCGTCTCACTCCATTTTCTAAAATATTTTTAAGTAAATCTATATATTGTTGTTCCCCATGTTCAGTTCGTTCAAGTATATAGTGAGTAAACTCGTCAAATTCTGTTTTTTCGACTATAACAAAATTCTTCAACAGTTCTAGACGAAAATATACATCACACTCGTGTTCACCTTTTATCACTGAAAGATGTATTTTTTTTACCAACGACTCCTTTGCAAAAAAAGTCTCATATATTTCATTACCTCCAGCGATAATGATATCTTCTGAACATAAATCTATGTCCTCTAATTTAGTAGTAACGATTACATTATTATGCCAAAGAGAAGTACACAAAGTCGAATCACGCGTGAGGCAAATAATGGTTCTACCAGGTAGATTTGGTAAATGCGCAGCTGTCTTTCTACCAACTACTATAGTTTTACCCATCGTTTTTGATTTGAAAAGAGCAAGATCTTCTTTACAATTCCAAGGGATTCGGTTTTTGTAACCTATTCCTCCTTTTTCATTCATTGCAACTATTACTTGTGTCATTTTTTACTTTTGAATTCCTTATTTTAATAAATTCAAAATTATATTTAGATAGTTTCTTCTAAAGCGAATTGTGCTATTTTTTCGTTAATAGAGTCTATAAGTTTAAGATTATCTTTTACTCTTCGCAGATCCCAATTGCACACAAATAAGGAAGTAATAGAATCTTCGGAAAGTTGAAAATGCCAATTAGTGCTTCTTCCCAATTCATCAGGTGGTAATGTTATTCCACTATTGTTGTATTTTACCCAATCTAGTTCAACTTCAAGAAATAAAGAGTTACCACTAATTGTCCATGTAATTTTTTTACCAGAAAATTTGTACTCTTTATCATTTTTTAGCTCTTTAGGAGTCATTTTTGATATTTAAAAAGTGTGTTTTAGACTATGTTCTATTTCGTTTTACTTTACTTTTTCAAACAAAGATTTTCCCATAGCCTTGCATATCTTATTATATCATGCGGGAATACAGATGCATCTGAATCGGTTACTGGAAGAACTTTATTGACTATTTTATTAAAAAGATCTTCCGTAAGTTCATTAGCATCACTCAATTTTTTTGGTTTTGTAGATAGAAATCCAAGTACATACGCCGTCGGATTTTTACGTTCAACTGTATCTAAATAAGCAGCTTGTTTTACCATAATTTTAATATCATTATCTTCAATATTTATCACATCAGTACTTCTAATTTTTAGTAATATGGCAAGAACGCTTTGTGTGAATTTTTCTAAAGGATCTTGTTGTGATTTTTCAAGACGAGTCTTTGGAACATCACCACCTAGACCTGGCAAACCAACTCTTTTATATGCATCTATTTCTGCTTCAAATGTTACATCCCTATCTTCTTCACACTCATCATCATCATCATCTCTTTCACAACCAGAAGATTCCCAATCGTCGTCTTCACCAGAACTCATTGTTTTCCTAAGAACAAGATTTATATAACTCCGGTAAATTTTCTTAAATTTTCGAGAAACTTTTCCCAATTATCAGACATTACTTTTTTATCTAATACAATATGTGGCGCAAAACTTGTTTCAAATGAATAAAAATCACGTGTAATTACAACTTGTTTTTTTGCAAAATCAATTCCATCTATGCTATTTATACGTCCGTTATTGTAATCAATATTTGATGAGGTAATTACTTTAAACACCATTGCTATCAAAATGATAGAAATAAGATATTTAGCTTGCTTTACAGACAATGTATGTTTTATTTTCATTCTGGTAACGTATAGTTCTATCAAAAGTTCTCTCATATTTTTTTTCTTTATGTCAACCCATTTTTTTCTTGTATCTTTAATACTATCTTCAAGATCTGAAAAAATCTTCTTTTTCCTAACTTTCTCTCTCTGAGAAAGAAGTCCTAAACGTTTTGTTAAAAGAGAGTAGACATCGGTATAAATTGATTCTGCGCTCTTTTTTTCAATCTTATAACTAAACTCTTTCTTTTTATAGCCACAGCAAAGAAAATCTTTGGAAATGTAAGTTCCATACGGTGCTTTTCCGTACGCAAGATCTTCAAAGATGTTTTCCCAGAAGATATCTTCTGCGTATTGACAGCACTCTAGAAAAACTGGGTATAGTATTTCCTTCTTTACAAGCATGTTGTATATAATAGATTTTATCTTTAACTTTAAGAAAATCCGCAAAAATAAAATTAAATTAAAGATCTAAACTCTTCTTATTAGAATAGAAATGATGGAACATAATTTTTTAGAGAATATTGACACCTCAAACAAAGCGTATCTTCTTGGATGGATAGCTGCTTGTGGAATAATAGTCGAAAATCAAATTGTGATCGAAACTAGCGAAAAGAATCTTGAAATGATTAAGATTCTTAGAGATATTGTTTCTCATGATATTCCAATCAAAAAGGATGGAAATTTAGTATCTGTGAGCATTTTTTCATCAAAAATGGCAGATGATGTCATTAATCATTTGCAATGGCCGGTATCTTTTCCAGTGTCGATTGAAGATGAATTGAAATGGGATTTTGTTCGAGGATATTTTGATTGTTCAGGATTTATTACTGTCAAACATGGGTATCCAAGTTGTTTTATCGGAAGTCCTCGACTTTCTATGCTAGAGGATATTCATGATTTTTGCGGAGGTAAAGCACAAATATGTGATGACGTTTGTGAATGGAGAGGAGCAAACGCTATTGAGTTTTTATCACGTATGTATAATAACGCAGAAATGTTCTTGCGAGAAAAACGTGATACCTTTATTTCTCTTGCAAATCAACAGACTTCTTCTCTTAATCGTCTTCCGGTGTTTAAATGGGCTCGAACAATTGCTAATGCACCAAAGCCGTCCAAGAATAGATTTTCTGATTCCGGTTATGATCTGCACTTGATTAAGAAAATTAAAGTGCAAGCTGGTGTTCATTACTTTGATACTGGTATACAAGTGCAGCCGGAAAATGGATATTACTTTGATTTGGTTGGCAGAAGTTCAATCTCCAAAACCGGATGGATGGTGGCTAATAATATCGGAATTATTGATGCAAGTTATACAGGTACTATTATAGTTGCACTTGTAAAAATTGATCCTGACGCACTTGAATTAGAACTACCTTGCAAGCTTGTTCAGCTTATTCCAAGACAGTTAATTCTCATGGAACCAATTGAAGTTGATTCGTTGGATGATACAGAACGAGGAGCCAAAGGTTTTGGTAGCTCTGGAAAGTAATGTTTTGTAAATTTAATAAAAATTTACAACCAAATATATTGAATGCTATATCTGATTAACGTATCTAATTCTACATATTGTAATGCTTTATAATGTGTGCGTTCCAAATCAATTAATGGAGCAGCATTATGTTCACATGCTTCTATCCATCTTAATACGCACAAACACCACCTATCACCAGGTTTTAGTCCTTTAAAACCATTTCTAGGTGTTATTAAATCATTACCTTTAGAAAGAGTAAAATCTAGAAATTTTTTTGTTACTATTGCACACACTATATGAGTACCTTGATCATTCATATTTAGGTTACAATAACCATCACGAGAGTATCCTGTTAAAGGATTTAAACCACAAGGTTTTAGTTCTTCGCCTAGAACATTCATTTGTTGTATTACCAGAATATTTTAATTTCTAAATTGGTTTGACACACTCTTGGTTTGACACTCAAAAATCGTAAAATCGTAAAATAAATTTATTTCCATTAAAATAAAATGCCAAACTCTCGAAATATGGTGTGTAATAGACCTCAAAAATCATGGAAACCTTCTAAAAAACGTGTAGTTATGGCTTGCTCTGGTGGAAGAAAAAGAATTATACACTTTGGTGCTACTGGATACGGACATAATTACAGTAATGAAGCTCGTAGAAGTTTTAGGGCAAGACATAGATGTTCAACAGCAAATGACAAATTAACAGCACGTTATTGGGCTTGTAAAAATTTATGGTCTAAGGGTGGTAGTAGACAAAGTTGTCCTAAGGGTCGTAGATGTAAAGGTGTATCAAGATCTACTCGACGTTCCCCTCGACGTTCCCCTCGACGTTCCCCTCGACGTTCCCCTCGACGTTCCCCTCGACGTTCCCCACGGCGTTCCCCTCGACGTTCCCCTCGACGTTCCCCTCGACGTAAGTCTCGACGAAGATGATCAAGTGACTTGGCTTTCCTTTGCTTTGCTTTCCTCATCTGGATTAATACTTCTATTAAGTTCCTTTCGATTAAATCTTTATGATAACATTCTTGAATCTTGGGGATTCGAGATGATCTGCCTGCCAAGACAATTTTAGTTAAACTCTACTTTAATAATTCCATCTATATTTTCAGGATTTTCATTTCCTACATTATCCATTAAAGAATATGCTTTATTTCCAGGTGTTGTATATTTTTCAATATTTTTAATAGGCATATGTACTCCTCTGAATGATTCATTCATTTTATTTATTACAAAATTATCTTCAAAAATATTATTATTAAAATCACCTATAAAATAAATAATTAAAGGTTTTGGTTCAATAACTTTAAATAATCCTTGAGTTACACGAGTCAATTTGAGAGAAATATTATTTTTAAAATCGTCTTCATATTTCATATGTAAATTAACATATACTATACTTCTTCCATTGAATAATGTTGAATAAACTTCACACTTAAACTTAAGTAAGTCTAATAATTCTTTAAATGTAGGTGTAAAATTGCCTAAATATTTTATATTTTTAGGATTGCCTGATCTGACAATTAATCCAAATTCACTATTATTATCTTCAGTAAGAGGTCTATCATTAAAACTAATATTACTCAAATCTTTTTTTGTTAACAATCTATTAAACAATTTTTTAAACTCCAATTGTTTATCTTTATTTGCGTGATTAAAACTACCATGAGCATTAGGTAATTCTTGTAAAAATACAAATGGAGCCTCTTTCATATTTGTTTCACCAAGACTAAATAATTTATCAATCGCAATCACGATATTTTGTAATCTGCGCTTATATTCATCCTCTGTTTCAACACGGTCCATATTAAATTTATGATTATATGTATTCAGTTTTTTATTCTGTATATTACCATATTGAGCAACATTCCATGTAATAATATTAATATGAGGGTTAATAGGATATAAAATTGGAGCATGGTCGGAATACATTAGTTTTGGATCTCTTTCTCTAGTATAGTATTCTTCATAAAAAATTGCTTCTTTTTGTTTACGTTTCCTTTCTTCTTCTTGTTTAAGCAAACGTATCCTTTCTTCTTCTTGTTTAAGCAAACGTATCCTTTCTTCTTCTTGTTTAAGCAAACGTATCCTTTCTTCTTCTTGTTTAAGCAAACGTATCCTTTCTTCTTCTTGTTTAAACAAACGTATCCTTTCTTCTTCTTGTTTAATCAAACGTATCCTTTCTTCTTCTTGTTTAAGCAAACGTATCCTTTCTTCTTCTTGTTTAAGCAAACGTATCCTTTCTTCTTCTTGATCATATACACCTAAACTTTTTTTCATTGGTTTTTTCCAAGTTGTAGTATTGTTAGAATTGTTTATATAGTAAACATTTCCACACCTACTTTTTTTAGTTTGCCATCCCTCAATTTCTTCTTCAGGTGGTAAATATATTTCACCTCTCGGTTCATTCCAAGTTTTTTCATGCGTTAACGTGTTAACATAATAATACAAGTCTGTCTTTTTACTTTTGTATATATTCCAATATTTAGGAAGAGGATAGAGTGAATTTGGATAATTCCATTGAGACTCACCTTTCTCTACGTTAAAAAAATAATATTTCTTTTTTGACTTACTAATAAGTTGTTTCCAGCATTTATCATCTAATTCTTTCATTTGTATATTAAAAATAATATATAAATTTTATTTAAACAATATTTGTCTTTAATTAAAATGAAGATTTACACAAAAACAGGAGATTCAGGTGAAACATCTCTTTATGATGGAAGCAGGGCTCCAAAGTGTTCAACGACTTTTGAAGTGTTGGGACAAATAGATGAACTGAGCGCGCGTATCGGACTTTTGTGTACATACTTATCAGATACTACTTTAATGCGAAAAATTCAACGTACTCTCCAAGATTTTAATTCTCACATTGCAACTATCGACAAGACTAATAGAAAACTACCAGTCCTATCAGACGATTTGCCAAGCGAATTAGAAAAGACAATTGACGAGATGGAAAAAGTAAATCCAAAACTGACAAAGTTTATCTTACCAGGTGTGACTACAGCTGATGCAATGTCACATTTATGTCGTACACAAGCAAGAACAGTTGAGAGAGGCTTGATTCGATTAAGAAATGAAGAGGGTATTGTGTTACCTACTATTATTTTTATGTATATGAATCGTCTATCCGATTTTTTCTTTGTATTTTCTAGGTGGATTTGTCATACATCAGGAAATAAAGATTTTCTATTGTGAAGAAGGTTTTCTAAATTTATCCGAATCTGTTAATAACGATGCCAAAAACGAGGTTTTTTTAGGTTGTTCAAGTTTTCTTTTATTTTCCTTCTTTTTCTTTTCCTCTTGAATTTGCATGTAATCTCGATCTTCATCATCAATGCTCCATTCAGGATTTTTAGGTTTTACCTTTATCTCCTCAACAAATCTTAACTGTTCGGGTGTTTCTCTTAAATTACAGTAATCTCTAATAGGCATAGGTATTTCTAGAAGCTTCATGACACCATTTCCATTTGGCGGATGACATGCAACTACATTAAGTATGTCTATTGGATAATTACCACTCATTATAACTTCTTGAGCTGTAATAGCTGCAATTGCAGTGTTCTGATACGTAAATCCGGTGCATCTATTGAAACCACATCCAAACCATGTAAATAGTAATTCTGGAGTGCAAGCAGGATATATATCTACGTGTACTTCATCCTGTATTTCTTTAATATCTTCGGCTTTTATCTTTTTATTAATTACTTTTTTACCAATTGTTGTATGAACTTTTTTAGTTTCGTCATACGTGGTTGATGGTGTTATTATTCTAATCCTACTTTCAGTTTTATTTCTCTCATCTTCCTTAATTATCTTACGTATGTCTATAGAAAGCATGCATTCTACATTTGATAGTTTATGTTGTTTAGGTTCTTCTGTAGGTCTTATAGGTTGTGTCATCGTTTTTCTAGATTCAGCAGAAGCACTATTATATTTTCTATATTTCTCACGCATATCATTATATTTTCTCATCTCATCGGTATAATGATTATTTATTCTATATTTACCACAAATGTTACTTCCTTCTCTATTGATAAAATGCATACCTAAGCTAGTAGAACTATATTGTGAGCCTTTAAAGTGTTTACCCGACCCTTGGCTAATCCATTGAAAAATTGAATAATCTTGTTCTTGCTTGTTTGGATGTAAAGTATTTATATTTACTTTCCCATCTTCAATCAGCTTTTTTATATAGTCAACGTTATCTTTGCTCACACACCTATATAATTTGTGGCCCTTATTAAAAAAATTAAGGAATTTTTCTTTTAAAATTAAAAATTTTTTTTCTAGGTCTTCTACTTTATCAGCTTTTTTGTATAGCATATTGTAGATTTTTTCATTAAGCATAGGTACAATTGTGTCTTGTCCGTTCTCATTCTTAATCCCCGTTCTAACACCTTTCATGTTTTCATTCATCGAGCCTATCATTCTTTGTCGTTTATCGCGTATTTGTTCATCGCTTAATTGTTCATCATCGAGATCTCGATCTAGAGGAGAATAATTATTTCTTAATTTTGATTTTCGACGTCTTGATTTTCGTAACGAACGTTTTCGTAAAGGTGATTTACGAGCTCTTGATTTTCGTAACGAACGTTTTCGTAAAGGTGATTTTCGACGTCTTGATTTTCGTACAGAACGTTTTCGTAAAGGTGATTTACGAGCTCTTGATTTTCGTACAGAACGTTTTCGTAAAGGTGATTTACGAGCTCTTGATTTTCGTAATGAACGTTTTCGTACAGAACGTTTTCGTAAAGGTGATTTACGAGCTCTTGATTTTCGTAATGAACGTTTTCGTAAAGGTGATTTACGAGCTCTTGATTTCTTTAACATTTATATATATACTAAATATTTAATTTGAAAAAAGTTCTTTATTTTTGATCATATAAATGTTTCATAGAAATCATAATTAAAAAACTATGATTTCAATTGATTTTCTTCATAAAGAGATATTTTATTATATAAAATGAAAGCTTTACAATTATCATATATCATTTTTTATCCTATTTCTTCGATATGGTCTTCTTTTGGTCTTATAAAGAATAAATGCTTTTTTATCGGGAATATGAATATAGCAGATATTGAATTAAAAAATATGTTAGAATCAGAATATATTATTCTGTAAATCACAATACATCATATCTTTTGGTTAACCCAAATAACTCAAATTCATTTCTTGTAGCAACTTTAATAGCTTCCGAATCATTTGTTTGAACCATTTTGTCACTCCATCTTGCATACATTATTATGAAGATACCTAGAGGTATAAATAGACCTCCAAATAAAAACTTGCGATTTGGCTTTTTTACATTACACATTTGATTCTTTTTATCAAGTAAATCTTTAGCATTTTGGCATTTTGTATCTTTATCTTCGTCTGTATTTAGAGGACTACAAGCATTATTTACGGCCATTTCATCATCATTATTATAGCAATTCAATTGAGATGTGGGTTTAAATGAAAAGTATATCATTGCACATCCAGTAATTATTAAAAATATCCCAAAAAACCATGAGCCAATCAAATGTTTTTTAGATTCTATTCTACCCGTTTCTATTTGAAATTTTGCAGCATCTCTTGTGGTAACATTACCCATCTTTATATAGAAACTTGAAAAATAATTTTTTATAAAACATTGTTCGTGGTTGTGGTTTAAAAAGAATAAATAGGTAAAGAAAATGGCTACAAAGAAAGTTGTATCTTTGACAGCAGTAAAACAATTGATGGATCTTAATGAGGGTTTAACAAATTTTGATGTTACTTTTACCGCAAAAAGTTTAGATAATTCTGACTTTTATGCTCTTGTAGTTGATCAGACTACTCTTGATAGCAATGCACCTCTTGAATTTAAACTTGCAAATGGTTCAATCTCTGCAAATATTATTTCAGACAAGAATGTATTTCAGAATCATTTTTTATGTCTAAAATCAGATAAGCCATGCCAAGTAGAAGTTGTTATTGATAAGAAAGAAATTGAACCTAACGTTCAACATCGTTCTACCATGCAACAAAATCTTTCTGCGCCAAGTCTCAAGCCACCAACAAAACCATCCAAAATCAATTGGATTCTAATTTTTATTGTTGTTGCGTTAGGAGCGTGTGCACTTGGATATTACTTTATTTACAGTAAAAAGAAAACATCTATACAAACATTTGATATTAATACATCATCGATGAGAACACCAGAAGAAAATACATCGAGTATCTTACCCGAATTTGAATCACCAAATCCTTATAAAACGAGTAAAGGTTGTAGTCTTGAAGATCGGCTTTCCAAACTTTTACAGATTTAAGAGTAGAAGAACAGTTTTTAAAGATGTCACTTCAACAATTAGTATCGAACGGAATCGCCTTAATGGAAGGAAATCAATCAAGTAATGTTAGCGGTGCCTTAAGCGAATTTCTTCAGTCTCAGGGTTTAAATCTGAACGAAATCTGGCAGCCCTCAGTAGATGTAGTTGAAAATACAAATAGTATTTCTGTATATATTAATATACCAGGTGTAAAAAACGATAGTATAGATGTTGATTTTTTTAACAATCGAATCATTGTT